>Ga0163111_10002393_pt1 | contig 11880 bp, 14 predicted proteins | sample CRUFie1St18metaG_FD_109645 | JGI IMG/M metagenome (GOLD analysis project Ga0163111, IMG submission 109645) | Marine microbial communities from the Costa Rica Dome - CRUD Field 142mm St18 metaG | ecosystem: Environmental > Aquatic > Marine > Oceanic > Photic zone | place: Costa Rica: the Eastern... | reverse complement strand
GTTCTAAAAGTCGCGCTAAATATACATATGAACTGGTCTAAACATTATGGCATTACCACAAGTTGTGCTTCCAACGTATGAGTTGGAAATTCCTTCTAATGGCAAAAAAATTAAATATCGTCCATTTGTTGTAAAAGAAGAAAAGCTACTGCTGTTAGCGTTAGAAGCGGGCGATGACAAAGAGATTGAAAAAGCTGTAAAAACTCTTTTAAAGGGTTGTATTCAGTCAAGGGTAAAATTAGATGATATGCCCATTTTTGATCTAGAGTACATTTTTCTTCAAATTCGTGCTATCTCTGTTGGCGAGATTGTACAGATGAAAGTTACCTGCAAAGATGACAATAAAACACAGGTAAACTATAATTTGAATCTATCTGAGGTTAAAGTTATAAAACCAGAAGGTCATTCAAATAAAATCATGCTAACTGATGATATGGGTATTATGATGAAATATCCTGGAATGAATGATTTTATCAGTGGATCCATCATGGGGAAAGCACCATCTGCTGACGGTGTAATTGAGATTATTGCTGGTTGTATTGATCAAATCTTCGATGGTGAAGATGTTTATGATAGTTCTACTACCAGTAAGAAAGAGTTTGTTCAATTCTTAGAAGGTCTCACTAATAATCAATTTGAAAAAATTCAAGAATTTTTTGAGGGAACTCCTAGACTAGAGCATACATTTACAGTAAAAAATCCAGAAACAGGAGAACCATCTGAATTCACAATCGTGGGGCTATCGAATTTTTTCGGATAGCACTCTTCCACAATTCTTTGGAAGGGTACTACAAAGTGAACTTTGCTTTGATGCATCATCATAAATATAGCTTGACGGAGATTGAAAATATGATGCCATGGGAGAGACAGGTATATACCACCCTTCTTATGCAGCATTTGGAAAATCTCAAGAAACAACAAGAAGCAGCTAAACAACGATAATGGCACACGGTTTTCTATCTTATGAGGATACTAGAGGCGAGGTAGACTACCTTGGTAAGATTATTAATGGTGTAAAAAAATACTTAGATAATAGAGAAAAAAAGGAAAAAGTCGCGGATATGGTCGCCGCGAAAGTGGATATTCTAAATGATAAACCAGCAGCACTACCAGCAGCGGCAGAAACACCACTTTTAAAAGGTGGTAGTAATAACCAAGTAGAAGGGACACCACTGCAGAGAATGCTTGGTGGAACGGCACTACAAAGATCACTTCCAGGTGGTGCTGCTGCAGTTAACCCAGAAGTCATGGGTGGTGGTTTAGCTAATTCATCTGCATTTAATGGAAAACCATTGAGACCAGAGGGTTATGCTAGTGATGCTATTGTCAACATTGGTGCTACAGATCTAGGTGTTGAGAGAGATCTCCCTGGTGATGACATGTTTGTCAAACGCATGGGACCTGTTGATAATGATCAAGGAGAGGTAGTTCAGGCAATTGACAGACTAACGTTTGTCACAATGAGTTTAGTTGCCGCTACAAAAGAACAAACAAATAGTCAGAAGCAGATTGCTGCAGCGCAGCAACAACAGGCAGAACAGTTAGCTAGAAATGCAAAAGCTTCTGCCGAAGAGAATTTTTTAGAAACAGGTGCTGATCTTTCTGGTAACATTGCCTATGAAAAATCAATGCTGGCAGCAGGCACTGGCATGATTGGTCGTCGTGGTGGCGGTGGTGGTCCTGGTATGGGCATCGGCGGCAAAATCATGGCAAAGAAACTGCTTGGTTCTGCTACCAAACGAGGTGCTGCTAGAACAGGCACTAGACTGGGTGCTGCCTTGGGCGGCAAGATGCTTGGTGGAGTGGGTAAAAAACTAGGTGCCAAACTAGGTGGAAAAGCAATCGGTAAAGTTGCTGGTGGTGCAATTGCTAAGAGTTTAGGTAAGAAAATTCCACTAGTTGGATTAGGTCTTGGTGCTATCTTTGCTGCCCAGAGAGCAATGCAGGGAGATTTTGTTGGTGCTGGATTAGAATTAGCATCTGGCGCAGCATCTACCGTTCCTGGTATTGGTACTGCAGGATCTATTGGTATTGATGCTGCTTTAGCTGCCAGAGACATGACGATGATGGCAGATGGTGGTATTGTTGATGGTGCTACTAATGCTATTCTTGGTGAAGAAGGTAAAGAAGCAGTTTTCCCATTAGAAGGAAGCAGAGGAAAGAAAACCTTCTTGCAGTTTGGTGAAGGAATTTTAGAAGCACAGCAAAAGAATAAAGTCAAATTTGCCAAACTTCAATCTTTAGGACTAAAAGAGTTCTTTAGTAAAGGAGCAAGCGGCGGTGGGTTCAATCTATTGGGAATGCTTAGAAACTTCATTCCAGGTCTACCGAGAGATCCTAATGCATCTGGCGGAAGGCAGTATTTGGATATGGATCTTGAAAACATAGATGTGGATGCAACAAAAGCATCTGGTGTTTTAGGTAGAGTTCTTCCTACTTCTAAGGGTCAAGATCCACCAACAATCACTAAAGATTCAACAGGAAAGAACCCAATTTCTAACTTTGGTCAATTTAGGCAATATTATAATGCTGGAGCAGGTGGTTATCATGAGGGTTCTGATATTGGAATGGATGCGGGTTCTCCAGTAATCAACATTCAGAAAGGAAAGGTTGTTGATGCATATAATACAGGATTTGGTAAATATGGAGGCGCAGCGGTTGTTGAACATGAAGATGGATCTCAATTTGTATATGGACATATCACACCTTCTGTTAGTGTAGGTGATGAAGTAGGTCAGGGTGCAGAGTTAGGTAAATTAGTTTATTATCCATCACCAGATGGGACAACAGACTACACACATTTGCATTTAGAGAGACTTCAATCAGACGGTAAAAAAATTGATCCTATCAAATGGATGATGGAGAATGAAGCAATCGACCCTTCAAAGTTGGAACCAGTAGAAACTAAAGACGATCCTAGCACTACTTCTGAGCAGGTAAAATCTCAAGTTCAAGGTCTCACTGGACTGATGTCAAACGCTGGCAAGGAAGGATCTCAACAGGTTGAAGGTGTTGGAACTTTCACTAGAACACAATCAGGAACTAGAAAAGGAATTGCTAGCTATGAATCTATATACAGAGATACTGAAGGAAATCTAATTACGCCAGAACAGTTCCAGCAGAAATTGAATGCTGTAAAGAAAAAGTTTGATATATCTTCTATTACTCCTGCTAATACAGAGACTGGAGCGGCGTTATCCACAGCTTCTACTGATACATTAGCAAGTAACACTGGTAGCACTACAGTTATCAATAACGTTACTCAACCAGATACAAAAACAGCTTCTGCTCAAGCAGGAGATGTTCCATTTGGAAGTTCAAAGGATTCAATGGGATTGACTCATATGAGTAGAATGTATACACAGGCATTAGGTTGATATGGAATTTTCTTCGACTACAGAATTTTCACTTAAAACTTTTGCAGTTTTTCCACATGATGCTGCAAAAGGGCAAGATATGAAGAGTCTTATTGTAGATTTTGAGTATGTAGAATCTATTACTGAACCTTTTTTAACAGCAGCAGCAACGGTTGTTGATAGTGCTGGTGTGATTAATGATCTGCCTATTAGAGGAGGAGAAAAGGTACTCGTTGAGGTTATTACCAATGCAAGTGATACTCCCTTTAAATATGAGATGTTAATTTGGAAAGTTGCCAACCGATTTGCACAGCAAAAACAACAAACATATACTCTTGGTTTAGTATCTGCAGAAGCACTACAAAATGAAATTACAAGAGTCAATGTATTGATGGAGGGAAATCCTGAGGCTATTATTAAAAAAGTTTTACAAAATCCTGAATATATTGGTACTAAAAAGGAATTCCTTTCAGAACCCTCATTATTTGATGTTAGAATGATTCCTCCTAAATTGAGACCTTTTGATTTAGCTGCAAAATTAGCGGTAAAATGTGTTTCTCCAAAAGCTAAGTTTGAAAGCAGTAATACAAAAAACACTAACAAAACTGCTCAAGAACTTAAGGGAAGTGGTGGATTTTTATTCTGGGAGACACGTAGAGGGTATAATTTCTTTGCAGTTGATTCTATGTGTGCTGATGATAAAAGTCCTCTAAAATCAGATAGATTAAAAGTGAGAGCATGGGGTTCTGCTCCAGATGAACCATATACTGAGAGACTTGGAAATATGGATGACGGTGCAGACGATAGATTTACAATCAAAAAATCCGTATTTGGATCCGAAATTGATATGATGGATTCTTTGAGAAGAGGAAAATACTCTTCTCTTATTGTATTCTTCAACCACTCAACTGGTCAATATGAAGAGTATCAGTATAAACTTACTCAAAGTTACGATAATATGTCACATCTGGGAGGGCAAGACAAGGCATCATTGATACCTGTTAATGCTAAAGAACTTTCTGATTATCCTGCTAGAGTAATGTCTGTTTTCTTAGATCATGAGTCATGGTCTAATAGTGTTGAACCTGCTTCTCCTGAACCAGGAGATAAATCGAAGAAACCTACGCCATTTGCTGATTGGCAAAAATACGTGACAGCACAGTCTTTAACTAGATATAGATTATTGCAGAGTCAACAATGCAGCATTGTTATACCAGGAAATGCTGAAATTTGTGCAGGAGATAGAATTAATGTTAGACTAATAAGCAAGTTGCCAGATGAGAAACGAATAACTCAAACTTATGATCCCGAAAGTAGCGGACAGTATTTAATTGAATCAGTTACTCATAGCTACGACACTAGCATTGGCAGCAATGGGAGATTTCTTACAACATTACGTTTGATAAGAGATTCATACGGAGAAAAGAGAAAAGTGTCAGCACATAGCAAATAAATAACTAAAGGAGGTAATTACCTATGGACAACATCGAAGAGCATATCAAGAAGGATAAAGAGATTCTTCAAGATCCAACTACTAATCCACAGATGCGTCGTCACATTGAAGGTGAACTGCATGATTTGGAAGAGTATGTCGAGCACCATAAAAAAGAAATTGAAGCAGGAGACCATCACGATCCATCATACCTAGAACTGTATTGCGATCAAAACCCATCAGAACCCGAATGCCTAGTTTATGAGGATTAAGCATGGATGAGGCATTTTCACGATTGATGCCCACTCACCGTATAGGAGACGATGGTTTTCCTTGGTGGGTTGGACAAGTAGAACTTACTACAAGTGACGATAAAAACAATAAAGGTGGACTTCGTTATAAGGTAAGAATTGTAGGAGATCATCCTGGTAGTAAGGATATTCTTCCTACTTCTGCTTTGCCATGGGCAAACGTGATGATGCCAGTCACTGCTCCGTTCATGCCAGGTAACGTTGGTGGTTCATGTTCTCAGTTGATTGAAGGTTGCTGGGTAGTCGGATTTTATATTGATGGTGATAAACAAAAACCCATTATTATGGGTTCTATTGGTCAAACTCCTGGCGCAACTAGAATAGTTAATACACCAGGACCAAATAGACCAGCGTTTACTACTGGAACTAATGCTTCGTATCTACCAGACCCGTATAAGGATGGTGTAGAAGAAATTACTGAAGCAGGAGATTCTGAAACCCCTAGTACATCTGAGAAAGGTGCTAGAACAGGAGCGGGTCTTCCTACAGGAAGAAAGAGACCTGCAGAAGATGATGGTGAACCTGAAGTAGAAGATGTACCAGTACCACCAGCAACTTCGGAAAGACTCAAGAGAGAAGAGTGGTGTCAGAGTGTTGCTGAAAAATGTAAAAATCAAGATCTAAAAACAAAGATGACCACTATTGTTGGTCAGATGTTAGCTGATATACAGAATAATGGTGGAAATATTGGAGACTTCTATACCAATAAAATTACTGGTGGTGTAAACAGTGCAATTTCCACTGGTAGAGACTACATTAATAAAGCACAACGTGTTGTCACGGAATTCGTAGCTAAAGTAAAAGGGTATATCAAAAAATTACTTCAAGATGCAGTAGATGCATTGGTCAAAGCACTTTTAGCGCCAGATGATAAGGGTAACAGACTAACTCCAGTAACAGAGTTCTTTAATAATGCATTGAAAGACTTAGGTTGTAAAATGGCAGACCTAGGTGAACGTTTGTCAGACTGGTTGACTAATGTATTGATGAGTTATGTCAATAAAGTATATCGTGCTGCTGTATGTCATATTGACGAATTTGTAAATGGAATTATTTCAAAGATCAATCAGTTCATCAATGATATTCTTGGTGATATTTTAGGACCTCTACAAGATATTCTCGGTGCGATTGCCGCTCCTTTAAATATTATTGGACAAGCTGTTAACTTTGTACTTAAACTTCTAGGAATTTCTTGTTCTGGTCCTGATCAAACATGTAACAAGTACAAGAAAGTATGTACAAGTGGTGAGAAGAAAAAAGATGAAAAGGATAAGGACTTCTTAGATAATCTTCTTGATGATATTGATAACTTATTTGGCGATACTCCTGGGGATTACACACAGTATGTTTGCGAAGAGGCATATACAGGTAACCCATTAATTGCAACTACAGTTGGTTTCACTGGTGGCGTTCCATTGCCAGGTGGTGCAGGAGGAGAAACTAAGAAACCAAAAATTACATATAATATTGAAGATATAGAAGTAACCAGAGGAAAAATTGCTGTATTTACGATTGTTCGCTCTGGAGATCTATCAACCGCTTCGTCAGTTAAATTCAAGACATTAAAACAAGGTACAGCAACAGCTAATGAGGATTTCTTACCTGTTGATACTATTATTGGTTTCCAACCACAAGAAATTAGTAAAACTGTAAGTATTCAAACTCTTGGTGATCCAGCAACTAATAGAGAACAAGAAGATTTTTATGTAAGACTTAAAAAGAATAGTCCTGGTGAAGGTAGTGGAATCACATCACTATTCATAGCTAATACTGCTAGGTGTAATATTATTCCAGTTGATCTAAAAGAACCTTACGATCCATATAGACCACCATTTACAAATCCAATTGATGATATTGAGGTTCCTGAAGATGAGGTTACCACACCACCTGATACTGGAGACGGTGGAGATGGCATTGATGACGGAGATACTGGAGATGATACTGATGATCCAACAGTAATACAAACATATGAGGTAACTGCTAACAGGTCAGTATGTCCAGAAGATCAGTTTATTGTTTATACCATTACTACTACCAACGTAGATAACGGTACTTTATTGTATTACAATATGTTTGGTGAAGGAATTACTTCTGAGGACATTATTGGTGGATCTCTAGTAGGTGAATTTGTAATTCAGGATAATCAGGCAACAGTTACCGTTGGTATTGCAGAAGATGATGTAGTAGAAGAAGCAGAAACATTAACTTTCGCTATCACAGGTAAAGGAGCTACTGTAGATGTTTTGATTACATCAAGAAAAGATCTTGATCTTCCTGACTTTGACGATGGTATTGGTGATACTCCAGAATCAGTCTTTGAAGAATTTAAACCACCTATAATTAATATTCCTGATGTAATCACTGATGATAATGGTGGTATCATTGAAATTCCTGTGGATAATCCAGGTGATCCATGGGCAGAACCACCATATGTCTTTGTTGGTGGTAATGGATTTGGTGCTACTGCACTAGCACTTCTAGATGGAGAAGGATTCTTAACAGAAATTCGTGTTCTCTCTCCTGGATTTGGATATAAGAAGAATCTTTCTGATGCTAATAATAAGAGATGTATTATTGACTCTTTTACTGCCGTTAAATTTGGAGTAGGATACTTATCAAAACCAGACATCTTTATCAATGATGAAAAAGGATTGGCAGAAGCTATATTAGATGAAAAAGGATTTGTAATCGGTGCTAGAATGCTTGACAGAACTAAAACCTTTACAGGGTTCCCTGATGTCAAAGTAATTGGTGGTGGTGGATATGGAGCACAACTCCTTCCTTCTCTAGTATGTCTAGATACAGATGCACTATCTAGAGTTGGTGCTACCAAGATCGGTACAGGTCGTTATGTTGATTGTCCTTAAGGAGTGTAGATAATGTCAGCTGCAACACAAGAAACCTATAACAGTATAAGAGAAGGTGGTTTAGCTACCCCAACTACTCCTGACGAAACACAAGAGGTTGATGGTATTCGCCTGTGTTATGCGTGGAAAGGACATAAGACAAGATCGTCTATTTACGAAAGAACTTTCCCAGATAAACTTACAACAGCACTTTGCATTGATGGTCCTTTAAGTGCTGATAATGCAATGACTTTCCATAGTGATGGTAGAATTACTCTCATGACTGGAAAGAGAGATCCTAACAAGGGTGCTGCTAGTGGAAAGTTGAACATCAAAGCAGGTGGTGGTCAGCAACAATATTCAAGTCGTGTTGATCTAGAATTTAATGAAGGTGATGACCAGAAACCACAAGGTGATGGACAAGCATTAAACATTATTTGCTATGGTGATTATGTAGAACAGTGCATTGGAAGTGAAAGACACATCACAGCAGAAAAAATTCTTATTGAAGCTACCAGTGAATTAGTTCTTAAGGGTGGATCTGTTAAAATTCAATCCGAGTCTGATCTTGAAATGTCAGGTAGTGCTATCAATACAGCACAGATTAATAAGAAGGATATTGTTTTAGGTCAGAAGATGACCTTTGGTGCTGGTGAGGAAACATCAGTGCAATTTGATCCTAGAGCAAACCAAGCAGTTGTTTCTCCTGGACACATTAGTCACATCATTGCTGGAGATTATAAACAATACATTGGTGGTGTGTCTAATATCACTGTTGCAGGTGCTCCAATGTCTATACCTTTGGTGAAAGATAGATTTAATACATATAAAGTGAAGTCTATTTTAGGCAACACAGAGATTTCCTCCGTAGCAGGAAATACTGCCATAAAAGGACTTTTAGTATTCCTCAATTAAAAACTATGATTTTTTGGATTGGATTCTTCATTATGTTTATCAATGAAGGATTCGTCATGATGAGACACGTATCACCGTGGTTCTCAAAACAAAGAGATAACCTTATAGAGAAATATGGAGATGGTTGGCAAACCTTCCATGGCATGTTAGACTATTTGTGGGTTATCATTATCGCTCTAGGTTTTACTTTCTCACCAAACAGAGCTAGTCACCTATATGTCTTCATTTCCTTTTGGGCATTAGCATTTATGCTGATTTATTTACCAAAACTGGTGAAACGATAAGTAAAACTTATGAGAATAGTAAGATATACTCATTGAAAACTGGCACAAGGGGGGTTGCTTTTTCGACCTAACCCTGATAAATTATCTTCATGCGATTGGGACAGACCTAATCGCGACGTAAACTCTATAGAGGAAAATTTCAATGATCAAAACTGCTTTCGCTGCTGTCGCAGCTGCTTCCGCACTGGCTGCCCCTGCTGCCTTTGCAGGTCCCTACGTTAACGTAGAGGCAAACTCGGGTTGGACTGGTTCGGACTACTCGGGGACTAATACAGACCTTCACGTAGGCTACGAGGGTGCTCTGGGCGAATCTGCTTCGTACTACGTCCAGGGTGGTGCTACTATCCTGAGTCCTGACGGTGGTGAGTCTGATACCGTCCCTTCTGGTAAGGCAGGTATCGGTGTTGGTGTTACCGATGCACTGGGTGTCTACGGTGAAGTCTCCTTCGTCGGTTCTGGTTCTGACTCCGTTGACCGTGGTTATGGAACCAAAGCAGGTCTGAAGTATAGCTTCTGATTTGCATAATCTGGTTGATGTGATATAATGACAGGGGATCTTCGGATCCCCTTTTTCATTCTAAATATCAATGTTACAAAGGAAGATATGCTATCTACTCAGTATCGATTACGATTAGAAGGCATTTGCAAGAAAATTGCAAATAATGATGTAGTTGAACTGTCCGATATGATTTGGGCGGAGAAACTCGCAAAAGCACATACCACTGCTCGTGAGTGGTTGAAACAAGCAAGACGCCAATCCAAGGGAATTGAGGAGGGCAGTATAGATGATTTTATGAATAGGATGGGTTTGGGAGATCCTGATCCATCCAATCATAAAACTCAATTTGACGGCGCAGAAGATATTAAGGATTGGTTCATGAGAGACAAACCTGATGACTGGAGGCAACGTGACTAATGATTTTCTAGATAATCTAGCAGCGCAACAATACAGAAAAGCGCATAGAGATAGCATCGCTTCTCTAAAAAGAGAGATTGAAGAACTTAAGGCAGAAATTGTAGTCTTGAAAGCATCTAAACAATGACAGAGAAGTGGCGTGAGGAAACTAACAAAGTAATTGCTAAAAATCTTGTAGAGAATATTGAAAAGCTACTTGATGGAAAAGCACATTACTACATATGTTGTGATAGGACATCCTCTCATAGAAAAATTGTAATCGAATATGACCACAGCAGTAATCTACAGTAACGGTAGTCAAGAGTGTGAGCGTATGGCATCACTCTTAGAAAACATCAAAGGTGTTTCTGACTTTCATAGATATGAGCTAGACAGACACTTTTCAAAGCAACAATTTCAGATGGAATTTGGTGGAGATGCATCATATCCCCAGATTGCAATAAACGATAAGCACATTGGTAGCATGAAAGAAGCATTGCAATATCTTAAGACATTGGGGATGCTTGACAAATAGAATGAAACCATGTACAATTCAAACATATGACCTTTTATCATGAATTACAGACCCTATAGTACGGAGTGGAATAGGCGTCGTTATCTATCCGAAGCGATTAAGACCTACTTTAATGATGATGTTGACCCCAGCATCATTGTTGATGACATTCGTGATGTCCTTGCTGAGGAGATCGATTTCTATAGGGGACGTGCTGATGACCTACAACAAGTAATGGATGGTATTACCAATGACTAAGCGCAGCGTAAAGAAGATCGATAGACATGGGCATGAGGAGACTTGGGAATGGGAAGAGACTCCTGAACTCAAGGCATTCATCAAACAACAATCAATTATCAAACTGTCCACACCACCAACTCGCCCTGTCTGATCTGCTATAATACAGGAGTTGAGAGGTAAACTACAATGTGTTTCCTTACGCGAAACCGCCTCTCACACTTGCGAGTGTGGTGAAATTGGTAAACACACCAGACTTAAAATCTGTCGAACGTAACGTTCTTGCGGGTTCAAGTCCCGCCACTCGCATCCTTGTTAAATAGAACATGAAATGCTGACAAAAGATGAAGTACACCATTAGCAAGAAACATGTTTTTGTTGACAATGAACCTGTTTTGATGTACTATATTGAGAACGTGCCATTTGCATTTGATGTTCTTGAAAGAGAAGAGAAACAAGACAAGTGGATTCTTTCAGAAGCAGCAATCAATCCAGAGTATTCATTAGAGGACATCTTCAGATTCTCTGATTACTTGATTGCTGAAGAATGTCACCCAGTATTATTTGAACTAGAGCTAGTTAACCCAGAACTTATACCAGAATGAGTCGTTTTATTGAATTATTGGAAGGAACTTTTGCTAACAAACGTCAAGCACAGTCCCACCCAACTCGCTATGCACACATTCGTGTTTCTCACCGTTTAATTGGAGAGAATCGTATATATGGGGAGCAAGCATACAACTATCTACTTAATCGTCCATATCGTCAGTTTGTGATTGATGTGGTTCAACAAGGCGATGAATATCATCTCAAGAACTATGAGATTGCAAACCCTCTACAGTTTGCAGAATGCAAAGGTCTTGAACAAATTACAGATGATATGTTGACATACCGTGAGGGTTGTGATATTATTATGAGACAGACAGGCGAAGACACCTACTTCGGTGGGACTTCAACCTGTAACTGTTACGTCAACTGGAATGGCACTGATACATACGTCCAAAACGAGGTTACACTTACTAAGGATGAGTACCATGTAGTTGACAAAGGATTACACAAGGAAAACCATTCTAAGGTATGGGGTTCCGAT
>Ga0163111_10002392_pt1 | contig 11883 bp, 5 predicted proteins | sample CRUFie1St18metaG_FD_109645 | JGI IMG/M metagenome (GOLD analysis project Ga0163111, IMG submission 109645) | Marine microbial communities from the Costa Rica Dome - CRUD Field 142mm St18 metaG | ecosystem: Environmental > Aquatic > Marine > Oceanic > Photic zone | place: Costa Rica: the Eastern... | reverse complement strand
TGAAACCCTAAAGTTGACACACGCCAATTCACACGCATTTTGAGCACGACCAAACTCATCAGAACACCATTATGTGCCTTTTGAACACAGACGATGTCTCGTCGCTTCGAAGAGGTAAAAAAAATTCTCCACCCCCCCCCCAAATGCCAAAAAAAAACAAAAAAAAGGAAGAAGAAGAGGAGAGTTTTTAACAAAAATTGGACCTTTGATGAAGAAAGAGACAGACACAGACTCGTTTTTTGTATGGTCCATACTCCGAAAAAGTAGTATTACGAGACGACCTTTTGGTCGTTGGTGTTTCTAACTGTTGCCGCCATATCCTTTCATCGCGCTATCTTTAAAATCCATTGAAAGAGAGAGTAAAATAACGCACGACATCACAAAGTTGCTTTGCGCGCGAAGACGACGACGACACCTTTCCCGCCGAGAGAAACGCGCGCACACCACCCACCAAAGAAGGAAGCCTAACTCGCTACTTCCGCTTTTTCGTCTTCTTCTTCGGGAAAGAGCGACGAAGAACGATATGGTGGCGAACAAATCCGCCGGGGTGAAAACGGTGGCATCGACCGGCGGCGATCGCTCGGGACGGCCACCGCAAGCGACGACGACGACGACGACGACGACACCTGCGGGAGCGACGACGTTTGGCGGCGCGGCCGTGCCGCCAAACGGAGCAAATGCGGCGGCGATACCGACGATGGGATTTCCCATGTTTAATCCAAGCGCAGCGACGATGGGGTTCCCGAACATGTTCGGGGGCGCCGTATCGAGCGGAGGGATAGATCCGGCGACGGTCGCGGCGTTTGCGAGTGGCTTTTACGCGCACTCGGCGCCGGCTGGGAAAACGGGGGGATTTTTTCCCACCGCGACGAGTCAAACGAAGAATGAACAACAGAAAACGTCGACGAACGAACACATCACGACGAACAAAGATCAACAGCAACAGATTTTAGGGACGTCGCCGACGTTTTACGGGTCGAGTCCGACGGCGACGCCTATGCCGAGCCGAGCGATGATTGGAGGCACTTCGACGGGCGTGCAACAAAACGCCGCACAAGCGGCGGCGCAGGCGGCGGCAAACTTTATGAATAACGTGGCAGCTATGAATAACGCGGTGGCTAATCATCAAAAAGAAACGTTAGCGTTGTTACAACATCAACATCAACAGAGTCTTCATAACCAGGTGACGGCACAGGCGAGTTTTAGGAAAAGCAATAGTGAAGATTCTGGAACTATCGGCGCAGCGCCGATGAGCAATTCGTCCGGATTTAGTTTGCAAACGCCACAGATGCCGGCATGGACGAAAGGGTTATCTAGTTCGGTGGGGAACTCGGCGGTGACGCCGCAAGTTACGCTTGGATCGTCGCCGAATAGCGGCTTTTCCACGTTTTCCACGTTTTCGCCGAGAGCATCGTTTAATTATGGACGACCAGGTGCGAATACCACTAGTAACCACGATAATCATCAGCAACAGCAACAGCAACAGCCATCCGTAGGCAGACGGAACTCGTTATCTGGACGACACGCGTTTGAAGGAAGAAACTCGTCGTTGTCTGCGTCGCCGAGCGGTTCGCCGCCAGTGAGAGGCGGCGGCGTGCAGAAACCAACAAAGAACGATTCGTCCGTTTTGAAGCGGAATAGTTTGAGCAACAACGCGGCATTTGTAGAAGGTTTAGCAAACGCAGCAGCAGCAAGTTCTAAACCAAACGTAAATGCGGATGGTTCTAACGATACCGCTAAAGAAACAGCGGCAGGAGGTAAGGCGGCTTCGGGTAAGGCGCAAAAGTCCATCTATCGAGGAGTTCGACAAAGACCGTGGGGTAAGTTCGCGGCTGAAATCAGAGATCCAACGCGAGGATCTCGATTGTGGCTCGGAACGTTCGATTCTGCCGAAGATGCGGCGTTGGCATACGATGCCGCTGCACGCGCTATTCGAGGCGACGCCGCCGTGACGAACTTTGCGAAAGACGTCGTCATCCCAGAGCATGTGAGAGCGCAACTTCCACCTTTGCCAGTCAGAGACGAGAACGGCAACATCATCGAAACGCACGGGCACACGGCAGGTAACGCGCCCGGTAACGCAAAAAAAGGTGGTAACTCGAAGAAGCAACATATTGCGGCAGGGGGACTCGGCGTCGCTTCTGAGTTTGCGAATTCGACGCCGACGACGCAAAAAGAGACCAAGAAGAAAAATAAAGGCGGCATGCCGGCGGAAGATGCTTCGATGTTGATGATGCTATCCGGTGCGGCATTGTTAGATGATGGTCCGAATACCACTAATGATGGATCCAAGTCAACAAACACGACGGAGGATAACGAGGCGTTGGCGGACATGGACATGGATGACGCCGAGGCAATCAACACGTCGACGCACGCGCCAAAGTTGAACTTGAAAGGTAGCAAACCGAAAGCGAAAGGAAAATCGGCCAAAAATGCCGCCAAAGCCATGGCGAGTGCAATGAATCACAAGTATTGAATAGTAGAATGACAATTGTGAGTGTATGTAATGAAGAGGAGGTGTAAACTATAATTGAAGAAGAAGATGAAGAAGAAGAAGAAGAAGAAGACAAAGAGTTGAAAGCGCGAAACTGGCGAAAATGACAATCAAATATTATCAGTTATGAATTTGTAATAACAATTCCCATTATTCATATATACATAAAGTAAGCGCATGTGCGTGTTCTTTCCTGTACTTAAATCAATAACCCAAGCGCAATTACGACGAGCGCGAAGAAGGTTGAGAAGGATGCCGACGCGGAAGACTCTTCTTTTTCATCTTCCTCGCAAACGACGTCTTTACACGCGGTCGTTTCCGCGCAAATTGTTTTACTCGCACCGCAACAGTCACTGCTCACACAGAAAACGCCGTCCGTATTAACAATTTCCCCATTACAGAAGAATGAACAAGACGGTAATTCTCTCGATGTAAACGAGCCATCCTCGCATTGAAGAAAATCTGAGGGGCACGCTTCGAAACTACGTCCATCTAACGCAGTCGATGTATCGATAATAGCGACATCGCCAAAGGATGCATCATTGTCGCTGTCGGAAGAAGGCGGGCCGGATTGGACGGCAACGTTATTCTCATCGCTGCTATCGTCAGTAGCACTCGGTTTCGTATTATTCAGCATCCAGTTGACGAGCGCCGTTGCAAAATCATCCGTAAATGAGTTTGCAACCGCATTATCGGTATTCATCAAGTTGATTACCCAATTCTCAACCACAGTTCCTTCTTGGCAAGTGCCGTTTGTCCACGTTTCTGAGGACGTATCCGGTGTACCTGCGAATAACTTCGTGCGCAAGTTCAATGCTCCGTCAACGATCACAGATTCTTCAGTATCGCAACCATTTCTTACTGCCCATCGTTCTGCAACCGTTTTAATCGATGGAATCTGCACGCCTTCAAAATTCCCACCATTTACGGATGGCACTCGATCCAAACTTCCGGAAATTTGCAACACGTTTACGAAACCATTCGCTGCCACTGAATCCGACGCTGTGTTCAAAGCATTACATTCGCTTACATTCAAAAAGCTCGAACCGCTAATTGAGATAATCCCAGAAAGAATCTCGGGATGTTCACACGCCATTCTATGCGCCATAAAGCCACCGTTTTCAAATCCAACGACAAACACTCTCGTCGGGTCAATCCCGTATTGACTTTTCACGGCAGCGATCAACTGATAAATGTGCGTGACGTCATCGTACGGTTCCCACGCATCTTGCACTACCGTAGTTCGCAAAGGACCGGCGTTTGCGCAGCAGGCTTCGGTAGCAGCCCATGTTCTACATCCGTAGCGCGTGTTCAAAATCCCATCCGATCTCGAACATGTCGAACACCAAAAGTTTTGCCTGTGGCCTTCCGGGACAGCCAAGATGAACTCACTCGTGTCGACGTATTTTTTCAAATCAATCAACTGGTCAATGGAGTTGCCATCCATGCATCTGCCGTGCAACAAGACGACGAGACCCACTCCTTTGCCGGACGATTCCGTTCCATTCGGAATGGCAACGTCCGGTAAAAATAATCGCGTGGGATCTCGATTGTACTCGTCGTCGTTCGAATAAACGATGTCGACTTCTTGAGTCGCGATGGCATCGGTCGTCGACGCGAAATATGAACTCGCGATGAGCGTGACGAACGCGAGGAACGCAGAGAGACGTCTGCACATGTTACTGAGCTTTTTAGGTTGCGCGCGTAAAGTATCGCGTGCGCGGTCAGAAGAAAACGATACGAAAAGTAATATTTTTGTGCGTTATTTTTTGACGACGAGCGTTTTTATGCGTTTTTTTCGAATATGAAAATGTCCTCTCTATCTCTCTTTCTTTCTCTATCTCTCTCAAATTATGTAAAGGTCTTCGGACGACACTGAGCGTAATACGCGTCTTGAATGAAGCAATAGTCGTCAGAACTCGCGCAACACCGAGGGCCGTTCCATCCGACTCCACCGCACTGTCCCCACGTTTTTGCGCATGATGATCCGTTGCGCTCGTATTGCGGACGACACTGCGAATAGTACTCGTCTTGAGTAAAGCAATAATAACTCGCGTCGCAGCAGTTGTCGGGAGAATTTCCAGCGGTTTGTTGCCACAAACGACCGCCACATTGGCCATAGTTTGGAGTACATGGTGGTATGTTAGGTTGGCATTGGTGATAGTACTCATCTTGTTGGAAACAAAAGTCGTTCGAATCGCAACAGCGGCTTGCACCAGTCCATAAAAGGCCGCCACATTGTTGCCATCTTGCTTGACACGCGGTGGACGTAGATGTTCGTATCGATGATGCTGCATCTTGATACAATTGTTGTTGATTGAACGATATTGGTGTTTGCAGTGACGTACTATCGCCGGTAAAAGAGGGTGATGGTCGACACTGCGAGTAATATCGATCGACGTATTCGCAAGTATTACCTTTCTTGCAGCATTCGGCGCCGGTCCAATATTCGCCTCCACATTGCTCATACATATCTGAGCATCCTTTACACACGCCGTCGACACAAACTAGACCGACGCTACAACAACTTGGTAAGCCGTAGTTTATGCCATCGCACCGTTCGTTTTCGTTCATACATGGCACGCATGACTTCTCGCCAAATCTGGAAACCAGTTCGCAACTGAAGCCTGGCTCACAACACTTTTCTGCTCGCGATGTGGAGGAGAAACAACTTTGCCCTCGAGTTGAACATTCGCAAGGCTTACCAATATTTGTCTCTATTCGAGCTGGATACAGCTTGCACGGCTCTGTCGGCTTATCGCACTCTTCCTGTATGGCTTCTTTTGGTGCGTTTGGTAAGAACGATGGAATCGGCCCACAGAGCCCCTTATTATATGCCAATGAAACTGTTTTTAAAACAGGTAAACGTCTCAAACTTTCCGGCACTGGACCTGTCAGCATATTGCCATGCAACAGAAGCACCTCTAAACGATTAAACACCGCTAGAGTTTCCGGAATAGGACCACTGAAAAAGTTATCGTGAAGATCCAAAGTGGTCAAGTTTATCGGGAATGCCAGCGGATTGATGCGACCGGACAGCTTGTTACCTTCCAAAACGACGACTTCTAACTTTTCTGCGTTTCTCATACCTAACGGAATCGAACCACTAAACGCACAATCGTCCAGAAATAACTCCTTAATATTCTGTAACCTTCCTATCGCCGCAGCCGGAACTGTGCCTGATATATCTGCATTTCCACTCAAATCTAAATACTCCAACGACTGCAAATACGCCAACGCGTTATACGAAATCGGCCCCATCAACATATTTCTGTGTATATTCAATACTTTCAAACGATGTAAAAATCGAAACGACTCAGGAATTTGTCCGATAAATTGGTTCCCAAAATGCGATCCAGGGACGCCATACTTATTCTTTTTCTCTTCCGGGAAACCGACGTCGTAATAAATCTGCTTTTGCGTAAACCCGCCGTCTAAATCAATCTCCTCCAACCACTTCAAATTTCCCAACTCGTACGGAATTATCCCTTCAAGATTATTCACGCCTAACTTTAACGTTTGCAAATTAGGAAAGCTCCTCACGAATGCGTTCGACACGATACCTTTCAATCGATTGTTCCCGACATCGAAAATTTTGGCCCTCTCCAATTTATGCGGCAAACCAGCGCGAGGTAGCTCCCCGACTAAATCCAAACCGTAAAACGACACGAACGAAATCCTGCACGCGTTCTCTTCGTCGCACTCGCATCCAATCTCCGGCCATTCGCACGCGCGCTCGAACGGCGCTCGTCTTGTGGTCGAGTACCACGTGGTGTTCAAATGTTTCATGAGGTACATAAGTGATTCTTGTTCCGTTCGAATCAACGTCGCGCTCGCGTTCTCCGTCCTCGTCATCGCGCACGACGCCGCCAAAAGAAGCACCCACCCTTTCGAGAAGAGCATTTTCCGCGTCATCTCCTCGAAAACTCGCCGGAAGCGAACGATGGTGGTCGATGATCTGGAGAAGAGAAATTTTTCGATTGGTTTTTGGTTCCTTTTTTTTTCTTTCCCTCGTGTATTTTTTTCTCTCCTTTTTCCTCCTTAAAAAAATCCAAGGGAAACATAAAGATGAAAGACACTTTTTAATTTCATTTTTATCAAAAAGGGCGGGGGAAAAGACTGCCAAAAAAAAAGAAACCGAATTCTTCCTCAGAGAATTTTTGTGACGTGTTTGTGTGCGTTTTCCTCTGGCGCGTTTCGCATCGATCGTGGTCGGTCTCTCTTCGTCGATTTTCACTCGACGGCCGACGCGAAAAGGGAACAGAAGAAGAAGAAGAAGAAGAAGAAGAGGGAGACGCGCGGTCAATCTTCGCGCGCGGTCCGCTGTTGTCGAGGAGTCTTTTTGAGGCGAGCGAGGAAGAATTAAAAGGCAGATAAAGAAAAGCAATCGGATCGAGCGCCGTCGTCGAACGCGATGCCGGCAACAAAACGCCGAACGTCTTCGCCGAAAGGAAACGGCTCTTTCGTTTCCAGAGACGAACGTGACGTGCGCGCTTTTGCGCCGTGGTCGAAAACCATCGAGGAGAACTGCCGCTTTTACGAAACGTCCGTGGAGAATGGTTTATCGGACGTTGAAATTCTTAAAAGACGAGAGAAATTCGGCCCGAACGAACTTACCAAAGCGAAAGGGAAGAGTTTGTTAAAATTGGTGTTAGAGCAATTCGACGACGCTTTGGTGAAGATTTTGTTAGCTTCGGCGATGATTTCTTTCGCGTTGGCCTTCTTCGAGGAAGGCCCTAACCCCGGAGGTGGGAAAGATATCACCGCGTTCATCGAACCTTTAGTTATTCTGTTAATTTTGGTTTTGAACGCTATCGTCGGGGTGTGGCAAGAAACAAATGCCGAGAACGCGTTGGAGGCGTTGAAAGAGATGCAATCGCCGGATGCGAGGGTGATAAGGAATAACGGAGAGGTGGTGACCGTGCCGGCGAGTGAGTTGGTAATTGGGGATATTGTTGCGTTGCGCGGCGGGGATCGTGTCCCAGCGGATTTAAGAGTGGTCGAGTTGAAGACCGCTACGTTGAGGTGTGAGCAAGCGAGTTTGACCGGTGAATCCGTGGCGGTGGATAAACAAGCGGAAGATGAGTTGTGTCCGATTGAGATTGAGTTGCAAGGTAAAACAAACATATTGTTTAGTGGGACGGCGGTGAGTAACGGCCAATGTAAAGGGATGGTGTGCGCGATTGGGATGGATACGGAAATGGGAAAGATTCAAAGGCAAATCGAAGAGGCGAGTATGGAGGAAGAGGATACGCCCTTGAAACAAAAGTTAGACGCATTCGGGGAGGTTTTGAGTAAACTAATCGCCATGGTTTGTTTGTTGGTGTGGTTGATTAACTATCATCACTTCATTTCGTTCGAAAGCGGGAGTTTCGTCTTTAACTTTGCTAAGTGCACGTATTATTTCAAGATTGCGGTTGCGTTGGCAGTAGCGGCGATTCCAGAAGGCTTGCCGGCGGTCATCACCACGTGCTTAGCGCTCGGGACAAGGAAGATGGCGAAACAAAATGCCATCGTGAGAAAGCTACCTTCGGTGGAGACTTTGGGGTGCACCTCGGTCATTTGTTCCGATAAAACGGGCACATTGACGACGAACCAAATGAGTGCAGTCAAATTTGTTACTGTAGACAGGAGGGGGACGAAAACGCGGGTGTATAAGGTCGTCGGGACGTCGTATGATCCGACGCAAGGTGGTGTTGAGAATTTACCAGATTTGAAGCAAGACGCTACGTTTGTCGTCGCTTCGCAAATCTGCGCTGTGTGCAACTCCTCTCAAATTGAGTTTGTAGAAGGGTCCGGGTATAGATGTATCGGCGAGCCTACCGAAGGCGCGCTGAAAGTTTTAGCAGAGAAAATAGGATGCGAAGACGATGCCAAACATCGAAAGGCGATGAACCGCAGAAACAGAAATTTAAAAGATGGCTCACAGGCGGTGTGTGACGAAATCTTGAGTGGCGTCGACGTCTTGTCCACGTTGGAATTTGACAGAAATCGCAAGTCAATGTCGGTGATTTGTAAAGAGAAGACGAAGACAGATAAAAAGGGTACCGCGAATAGAAAGAATGGTGGTAATAGTAGCGGCACTGAAAACTATCTCCTCGCGAAAGGCGCGCCGGAGTTTATTTTAGAGAGATGCACTCATATTTTGACCCCGGACGGTATGGAAATTCCATTGACGAAAAGCATGCGCGACGATATATTGAAACGTCAACAAAGTATGGCGAGCATAGCGCTACGATGCTTGGCGTTGGCGATTAAATCTGGACCGGAACTTGGCATTCTGTCGAGTTACGACGGCAGTCATTCGCACCCAGGGTATAAGATTTTGAAAGATCCTTCGCAATACGAAACGATAGAATCGGAAATGACATTCGTTGGCCTCGTCGGCTTGCGCGATCCGCCAAGACCTGAAGTAAAAGATGCTATTTCTGATTGCAAAAAAGCTGGCATTCGGGTTATTGTCATTACGGGCGACAACAAGTTGACTGCCGAGGCAATTTGCGCGGAGATTGGTGTTTTTGATTCGATGCGCGAAGCGGCCGAGTTCTCGTTCACCGGGCGTGAGTTTACGCAAATGACGAAGCAGCAACAGAGGAAGTGTCTAAAAGGCCAATTCAACGGTGTCGTGTTTTCGCGCGCTGAACCGAAACACAAACAAGACATCGTGCGCTTATTGCGAGACGATGGGCACATTGTTGCCATGACTGGAGACGGTGTGAATGATGCGCCTGCATTGAAGCTTGCGGATATTGGTGTTTCCATGGGTATTGCGGGTACTGAAGTCGCGAAAGAAGCTTCGGATATGGTCTTAGTGGACGACAACTTTTCTACTATCGTTTCTGCGGTTTCTGAAGGTCGATCGATTTATGATAATATGAAAGCGTTCATCCGCTATATGATTTCCAGTAACGTTGGTGAGGTTGTTTCCATCTTCTTAACAGCCGCGCTTGGCTTGCCTGAAGGCTTAATTCCGGTGCAACTTTTATGGGTCAACTTGGTCACCGATGGTCCACCAGCAACAGCATTAGGATTTAATCCACCTGATACAGATATTATGACTAAACCGCCCCGCCGCAAAGATGATGAGTTACTCACTCGATGGAGCATCTTCCGCTACGCCGTTGTGGGCTTATACGTTGGCATTGCCACGGTAGGCGTCTTTTGCATTTGGTTCACCCGATCGTCATTCATGTTTATCGACTTATCGGGCGATAACCACACGACGGTTTCGATGAAACAACTCATGGATTGGGAAAACTGCTCTTCTTGGACCGATGGCACTTTCAAAGGTGGTTCCTACTCCACCGCCACGGATGGCCCTTCCTTCTCTTTTACCGGTGCAAACAAGTGCGATTACTTTAATGAAGGTAAAGCCAAGGCATCCACGTTATCTTTATCCGTTCTGGTAACCATCGAAATGTTCAACGCCTTGAACGCCTTATCTGAAGACTCAAGTTTGTTCACCTCGCCACCGTGGATCAACCCGTACTTGCTCATCGCGATGTTTGTCTCCTTCGGGTTACACTTTGTGATTTTATACGTCCCAAGTTTTGCGACAATCTTCTCCATCGTCCCGTTAAGTTTCAACGAGTGGATGTTGGTCGTTCTGTGCGCTTTGCCGGTGTGCATCCTCGACGAAATCTTAAAATGGTTCGGGAGACGAATGAACGAAAAAGAGTTGCGCGCGCGACTCGACGCGATGAATAACAGAGCCCACGAAGTAAAGAAGAGAACGACGTATGGAAGAAGACGATAACGAGGAAACGTATTTAAGCGCGAACCATATCTTTTTCAATAACACTAATAATATTAAGAATAATACGATATATATATGTATACTAATGTTTATTGCGGCCCTCTTCCGGTTGGGAAGGTCTCCGTCATCACTCGCAACACGGGAGACGCCAAACTAAACACACTCACGGCACCCAACACGCTCAACACCACGAACCCTGCTTTCCATGCGTTTGAAAACGTCTCCGATTCCATCGCCTCGTTTTCCGGTCCCGGTGGCGGTGGCGGGCGTTCAAAATCCATCTCCTCGTCGTCCTCGTCGACTCGCGCGCGAAGCGGCGTCCGTTTCCTCCTCCTCGTGGGATTGGATTTCGGAGGCGCGATGCTGATTTTCCTCGAACGAGAAAAAGACGTGGACGCGACCACGGAAGACGATCGAGACCTCGACGCCTTCGCCTTCGCCGACGACGATGCTGGCGCGCCGATGACGGCGAGAGACGAGTGCATCGCAAACATTTCGTTGGTCTTCTCCCGCGTCCGTCGGGAAGAGTGAAGTGATTTTTTGTATCTTATGACGAAAATTAGGGAGAAAAAGATATCGAAAAAAGAACTTTGCGACTTTACTACAGTCGTCTGCGCGTGCAGAGACGACGACGATGGACTTCGATCCGAACCGCGCGAGAGCGAACGTCGAGGTGCGAAAACGTTTTTGCGCCGTCTCTTGCGATCATCGTTCATACCTTCTCGAAAGGGTTGTTGTTTCTTTGTGCGCGCGATCTCTTTTCTCTCGAGCGGTCTTCGATTGTCTTTCCCTCTCGTTTTCTTTCCAATTGGAAGGCTTTGGTCGAGCACGCGCGTTGACTCGACTTCAAATGCCCGCGCGAAGTACTGACGCGACGCGACGCGATGCAACAGGACCTCTCTTCGTTTGCAGATGACGTGGAAAAGTTCGTAGAGCGCGCGAAGAGGAAAGACGGGTCGCTTCTAGAACGGAAAAAGGAAAGAGGAGAGAACTCGACGGCGAGACCAACCACCACTGAAAGGAGCGAGAGAGAAACGGAAGAGACGGCGGAGGAACATTTTTTATTGCGAGAAAAAGGCAACGAGTGCTTTAAGAGAGGAAAATTAGACGAAGCGGAAAAGATATACACAAAAAGTTTGAACGCGAAAGAAACGGCGGCGGTTTTGAGTAATCGAGCGATGGTTCGATTGAAACTCGGGAAGTTAAAGGCGTGCGTGAAAGACTGCGGGAGGAGTTTAGATTTGTTAGCGAAAGATGATGACGACGACGACGACAAGAGTAAGAAGGAAGCGTTGATGGTAAAAACGTATCAGAGGAAAGGCGCGGCGGAGATGCAGTCGAAGATGTATCGAGAAGCGGTGGTATCGTACGAAAACGCGTTGAGAATGAAGCCAGAATCCGAGATGATTCGAGAGCAAAGAAAGGCGGCGGTGAAGGAGATGGAGATGGAGATGGAGATGGTCGTGGTAAAAGATGGACAGGTTGAACTGTGCGCGAAGGATTTCGCGGCAAATAGACACGAAAAGCAAGTACTTACGGAGAAGAAGAAGGAACTCGAAACGCCGTCACCAGCGACGATGGAGAAGAGAAAGGACGTGATGGAGAAGGAAGAAGAAAAAGAAGAACGCGCGCG
>Ga0163111_10002391_pt1 | contig 11885 bp, 6 predicted proteins | sample CRUFie1St18metaG_FD_109645 | JGI IMG/M metagenome (GOLD analysis project Ga0163111, IMG submission 109645) | Marine microbial communities from the Costa Rica Dome - CRUD Field 142mm St18 metaG | ecosystem: Environmental > Aquatic > Marine > Oceanic > Photic zone | place: Costa Rica: the Eastern... | reverse complement strand
TTCCGTCATTGTCGCTTTCTTTTTTTTGACCTGCCTTCTGGGTCGATATTTTCGTGGTCAAAAAGCGCTTTTTGAGAGTGGACCCATGTGCGATGGAAACACCCTCAAAAAGAAGTTGAGTGTAGATCTCATCTCTCCAAAACGCCAAAAAAAAAAAAACCACCATCCATCTTTTCTTTGGAAAAGAAGGAGACGTTTTTGACTTTGACGTTTGAGAAAAATGAGTTTTATTGCCTCCTCCTCCTCCTCCTCCTCCTCGTTCAATAAAAATAGTATTACTAACGCGTTGATGGTGTCTTTTTCAAAACAAAACAGACGCTTGTACATGGAAAAAAGATACAAACGGATCGACCCGACGAGCGACGCCGTCACGTTCACGTGATGAACGGATGCGATGTCGATGATGAGCGCAAAAATGATTCGTGTTGTGCTATATTTTTTTGGTATTCTTATTACCGCGCGGCGGCAGCAGCGGCGGGCTGTACAACAATAACGTGTTCAAGTGTAAATTAGGACTGTCTACTAGGTATTAGACGTTAAATCCCAGTCGCGCGAATCAGTAGCAAAGGGAAGACAGGACAAAGTATGTTCGTATAGAACTGTACATCATATATATTTTTAATATTTACTCGTAATATAAATACATTAGTAAAACCAAGACCAAGTCGATTCGCCGTCTTCGGTAGGAGGTATCAACGGAGCAACCTTGACGCCAAACACTTCACCCAATGCCGATAAAACTTCGCTCGGTTGATCGTTCGTGCTAACGAGTTGCGAGAGCATGTCCATGAACTTCTTCTCAAACGCGCCGTCGATTTTTACGAGCTGTTTTAAACACCGAACGGCTAATGGTGCACGTAGAACGGTTTCTTTGCGCGCATCTTCCGAGCCTACGACAGAGGCGCATTTTCCGTATTCATGCAACGCGAACAGGATCGCGCGTTGAAGAAAGCGAATATCTTCCTCACTTTGGTCACAAAAGGCGACTAAAACAGAACCGGCGCTCACGCGCAGGCTCGCGTCGAACTTTTCTGCTTCGTGGATAGCTTGCATTCTCTCGAACAACATCTTCTTACACTCAGATGGCATCGATTTCCTCGATTTTTGCAAACATTCACCGACGCAATCGACCAAGAGGATTGACGGATGACCTACATCAAAAACATAGCAGAGTTTTGCAACCGCTAAAGACCACTCATCCGTGTTAGACCTGTTTCCCGTTGTGTTCTTACCTAAACCGTCTAACAAGCGTCGAAACGCGAGCGCACCACACGACGCTAATTGTTCGTGCGTGAAGGTTCCGCTGATATTCTCCAACATATGGCAGAGTTTCGGCCATACGCCAGCTTCGATGATATTGCAAAAGAAACTTTCTGTGGTGGCCAATTCAACAACGAGCGTTAAACACCTATCGCAAGCGCCATATAACCACTCGTTCTTTTGCTTTTCTGAGGCTTCAGTGCTGTCAAACTCCGTCGCACGAACGACGTCAAACATCGGGAATAAAATGGCATCATACACGCGAGCCCAAAAACCAGGTTCAAACGACGACCCGTGAAACTTGAGCGTATCGAATAAGACTTCCAACGAACTCGTTCGTATATCTTCTCTGAAATCAAACGCGAGTTCAGAGAGGCCGGCTAACAACGGGAACCAGAAATACGTGTGCGACTCTGTGTCGGTGAAATGCGTCGGCCCTTTCTCGCGGGGCGTGGATGACTCTTGCTGTTTCTGGAAATTTTCTTCGTCATCATCTCGAGAGTCGTTGTTTCCTTGCGATGAAGATTTTACTTTTGGCAAATTCAAATCACCAAGCGCACCATCCGCTAACTGCAAAGCGCAATAGCGAAGAAATGCTAACGCGTTCAAACTCACCTCTGGTGCATCGTAAGAATTCGTAAAAGCGACTAAACAATTCACGCAATCTGTAAACGCCGCTTGGTCGGTTTCGATGATCTTTGAAAAGTTATGGCGAATAATTCGTTCAATGGTGGAAAACGCCGTAGACACAACTTTCGGATTTTCGTCTGCAGCGGCGACGGAATAAAGCATAAAGACGGATTTCCATCCGGATTTAATTCCATCCACAGCAGATTCCACCATTTGCGCGACGCACGAAACAATCAGTTCTCTCACTTCAAACGACGGAGATTGTTGCATGATGACGACAAACGGGCGAAGGAAATCGTTTTGGAACGAGTAATTCGCGAGTTCCGCGCGCTGCAAGAACTTGATCGAGAGTTGACGCAAAGCGTCCACGACAAACATGGACACATTCACGTTCATGTGTTCGCTTCCAACTTTGACGAAAAAGTCGCTCAAGACGATCCACGCTTTGGCCCAGACGTATCGTTCGCGATCGACGTTAAACGCGCACGTCTCAACGAGTTTCGATAAAGCACAAGAACGCGGCCGCTCAGAGCTCATTTCTTCGGTCGCTACTCTGCACAAGGCACGCATGAAATCCACAATAGCTTCACCCGATAATCGCTTCGAATCGTGGAATAAAGCGTTGAAACTATCTGGATGTAACTGTTCGAGCACGTGTTGCGACGGAGGAGCGACGGATTCTAACGGCACCAACGAGATTTTCGCGTCGTGCATGGAGGCTTTTCGCGCGAATTGCTCAGCTGCAACTGCAACTGCCGTCGCATTTTTGTCATCATCATTTTTTGAAACACCAATATCGGTAGCGCGTGCTGTTAATGGAGTCGCAGTTGACGACAAAATAATCTCCGCGGACGAATCTCGGCGGAACAAACGAATCGGAGTGTTGCTCGAGCCTTCTACAGTAGAGGTTGAACCAATTTCATTTTTGTCGTTCAAAAACACGCGCGAGTCGTCAAATCCACCCGCCAAAGCGTGTAAGTGTTCGTATCGAGAGCAACACTTCAACACGTGCACCCAACACGTATCTCCTAAACTATCGCCAAAGGTTTCACCTACGCGCACCAACGTTTTCAACGCTAAAATATTCTTCGTTCGCATCGTGGATGGGTTGTGCAAGCCACACAAGCGCGCTAAAGGTGTCACAAACGCGTCCCGAGCGGCAAACATGCCTAAATTACACGCCATGTGAATGGAGCTAAAAAATCCATCTAGACACAACGCGGCGATTTTCGCCGATTCTGTACCTTCAAATGTGACCGAAAAAACAGCCAAGAGCGCTTGCCACGCAACGTCAAGCATCGGTGCCGCGCATTTGGCATCCGACGCAGATAGGAATTTGTCCACGTCTTCGCGTTTTGCTTTGGCGCGAACTTCCTGGATGAGTTCTCGGACGTCAATTTTCTCTTCCACAATGGCTGGTTTTTGCCCGACGAGCGAAAGCAAAATGTCCATGCCAAGAAAGTTGTTCAAGTTCGACGACGAATCGTTCGCGTTATTATTGGCTTTCTTCGCGTTGTCGTCCTTGAGTTTGATCTCGTTGTTTACGATGCGATCGTATAAAGCTCCGAGTTCTTTCTGGTCCAAGTCTTGGCCATCGTCTATGCCGCGATTGTTCTTCAAGAAGCCCTCTTTGGTCATTTTATTCTTCACTCCTGGATTGTGCGCGTCCGTGTTCAACATAATCACGGAGAAAGCCAAAACGTACGCCGTATCCGCGCTTCTATATTGCGTCGGGTTTTGCACGTGATACCTTTCCGCGAACTTTTCCATCAATCGGTCGATTTTCTGTGACTCACCGGGTAACCTAAAGCCTTCCAAGAACTTTCGAATGGCGTCGTCTAGACCAAAGCCGCTAAAGTCCATCGCATCAACGTATGCGCGCATAACTTTTAAACTCTCGTCTTCGCGTTCGCCGAGATAGTCACCAACGACAGTTTTATCTAAGTTTGGTGCGGTCCTGAGGAAAGTCGCTATTTCTGTGGGTGTGCCTTCGCCGAGTTTGCCAATTGCTTTCAAATGAGCGATGCCTTTTTTCGGTTTCTTGTTGAACAATTTAACGCCTTCCTGAAACTCGGATTTGTCAAGTTTCTTTTGCACCAAGTTTGACGCGTCCACTTTTGTCGGCGTAATCATCATTGAGTCATTTTCTTCTACGTGTTTCGCTAATTTTGCTCTCATCTCGTGCGCAACCTGATGATGGTCGTCTTTATCCCCTGACAACGAGTTCTGTTCTACCCAATCGCCAAGAGCTTTCAAAATTTTCGTCAAACACCCGAGCGCTTCCATTTTCAATACCGTTTCTCTCGCCGCATCTGCACCGGATAAGTTGGAAAGTTCTACGCCTTGCGCAACTCGCACTAATAAGTTAATCAACCGTTCGAACGCGTTTTGCTGCGAAATATCGCAATCGAAATTGACAAACAAATCGACCAACGTTTGCGCATCTTGCGCAACAGTATCACTCAGAATGGACAAAACCACGGATCGTTTGCTATGCGGCGAACTCGGTGCACCTCCGGAAACGAACCCCAACGGGTCTAAAAATAATCGAGGAAAGAAGAATCCAATTTCCGATTTTAATTTTTCTCGAAATCTTTGCGTGCACAATATGCTTTGGAAGATTCCGAGCGAAATTTTATACAGCTCTGGTACTTGGATGTTTTCGGAGATAGCGTTGGAAACGACGGCGTCCAAGACATACTCGCGGATAGTTTCGGAAAAGATGGGATTGTTGACGAAAACATCATCGACATTTTGACAGGCAATACGTAACGCGTCTGAAGCTAACAATTTCCCGCGTGAAATACTCGCTGCGTCTGCACCATGCGACGACGTCTCCAAGGCTGCGCCCTTGGCGATTCTCGAAAGCGCGCGAAACATTTCTGCGCAATCTTCGAGAACGTATCGATCGTTTTCTACTTTCGCTGCCTTCTCCTCCGACGATTGTGGGTCGTATGTTTGCGGTGTTTTCCCACACGAAGCGGCTTTTGCGATGAACTTTTGCGCGAAGGACACGACTTCGTCCGACCATCGTTGCTGTTGTTGCCCGCTCATGTGATGGCTACTAAACATCGGCACGGAGGAGTTCTCGCGCATGACGTGCGTTTCGTACGACGTGGATGGTAAGTTTGTAGAGTCGTTCATATCGTTTTTCTTTTGCGGAGTCACTCCTGTCGTACCGTTACTACCGCCTTCTTTTACACCACCACCACCACCGCCACCTAAAACGTCCGAGACTTTAATCATTTTTGAAAACGCCCTCGAGTCACCTTCTTCCACCCTCGAAAAGTTTGCGAAAATCATCTGTATCAGAACCGCTTTTGCTATCCCTCTGTTCGTTTCTGACCTTGAACTGGCGTGACACTTACACACCGACTCAATCATTCGGCTTGACATTTTCCGGCTCACTCGAAACGACCTTGACATGTAACACGCCAATACGCCTAAGAGCGCTTGCAATTCCACCGACTCGTCGCCGGATTCTCCGCACGCGAAAGCGAGCATTTTGACAACTTTCGCGCACAAGAGCTCGCGTTTGGTTTTTTGCTGACGTTGTTGTGTCGTCTTCGTCTGTTTCTTTTCGTTACCGTCGTAGTCTTTCTCATCTGGGGTCGTTTCGCTTTCGTCGTCTGAATCGTCGTCGTCTTCGTAGCACCTCCCAGTAATCCATCTCCCACCAATCAACGACGTCAAACAAATCACCGCTTTCTCTTCCATGCCCGCGTGTTTCGACCCGAGTGCCATCTCGATCGGTTCCAAAAAGAACGTCAAGTCCTCCGTCCGTTTCTCGTACGCGTCGTCGTCGGAAACGTCGTTGTTGGTGTCCTCGTTTCCACCACTCTTATTCTTCGCACCACAAAAGAAGATGTCGTCGATTTTCTCCCGTCGTCGCGTCGCAATCGATTCGATGAGCTGCGCGTGTTTTCGCGCGTGTTTCGATAATGCCAGCTCGGAGAGCGCCGCGTACGCGCACTCGAACGGGTGGACCCCAGTACCATCACCCGCACCACCACCACCACCACCACCACCCAACGACGACAAAGGGTGGTGGTCTTCCGTCGTCGCCATCTTCTTGTGTGTGCACTTTCTACTCAACACAAAAGCGCAACGTGTTTTAAAAGCCACAAAAAGAAGAGAGCGCGTTTAATTTGTGCGGCATTTTCTTCGCCATTTTTTTCTTCATTTTTCAACGCGTTTCATCGGAAAAGTCGTCGTCATGGTCGCGGGCGTCGCCGCGTTTTGCGTTGTCGACGGTCGAAAAGGCCGCGCGTTGTACGAGGCCGATTTCGGGAGCACCGCGAGACGGGTGCGTTTTAGTAGTCGTAGTCGTAGTCTCTTTTGTTGCTCTCTCTCCTTTTGTCGTCTCGCATCATCATCATCATCATTTTCATCATCTTCATTTTCATCTCTTTAACTTGCAGGACGACGCGCGGCACTTGCGCCAGTTCGTCGTCGCCGCTGCGCTCGACAAACTGAACGAACGGAAATGGGAAACGCCCAACGCGTACCTGAAAATAATCGACCACTTCGATCACGATCTCGTCGTGCACGCGTACTGCACCCAAGGCGGCATCCAATTCGCACTGCTCACGACCAAAGGAAGAGAAGAAGGAAACGTCAAGGCGTTTTTCGAAAGCGCGCACGAAACGATCGCGAAAGCGAAGGTGAACCCATTCTTCTTTTACGACGAGGAGGAGTGGTTTGCGACGAACGCGAGCTTCGACGCGAAAGTCAGACGGTTATCGAGAGTGCTCGGATGAGAGTCATCCGTTGGCGTGTACGAACAGTAGCAGATTTTGTAAAACAAAGAATAGTAAGTATTAGAGCTATAGAAGAAGAAGAAGAAGATTGCTAGAATGAGGTCTCTTCACTCGCGTCATCCGTAGTGCAACGCGTAAGCGGTTGCCGAAACCGCGCCAACGACGAGACTCGTCAACATCCGACTCAATTCTTTCTCTTCGTTTTGTTTGTCTCTCAATCGCGCTTCTTTTTCCATTTCTCGCGCGGCAACGGCGCGCCGTTCTTCTTCCCTCGTTTCGCTCTCGAGCGCTTCTTTTCTTTCGCGCAAAGCCTCGCGTTCTACATCGTTCAGGTACTGTCTTTGCGAGCGATTGGACGCGAATTCTGCGTCTCGAGGGAGTCGTTTCCCCAAAGATGAAAAGGTGATGTGTGTTTGGGCGCACGCGACGACCGACGATGGCGACTTTGACCTGCTCGTCGAGACAGCGGTGGTCTCGAGAGCGTCGTTGTCGTTCTTCTTCCTCGTCGTTTTCGGTGTTTTAACTCCGACGCGGAGGAGCCGCGCCGTCGTCCTCCTCATGACGATGGATGATTATGGTGCTTCCCGTTGTGGGGAGACAAAAACCGTTAGACGATTTACGTCACACGTTTTCGTCCCGTCGTCTGTCCGATACTCGACACAACCAACGACGACGACGACTGCGAAACGCCGCCAAAAGCCATTTGCTCTATAGGGTATTTTGTGTCCTCGATGCTCCTAGTCGCGTCGTCCGCTCCGACGTGTTCCGACGTTCTCCTCCTCGCGCCGCGACGTCGTCGACGTCTGTCGACACCGGGGCATCATCATCATCGCGTCTTATCCAATCGAAAATGTCGTCGTCATCGGTCCTCGTCGAATGAAGATGTCGGCCACCAGAAAAACAGAAACGAGAACACAAAAGCGGGAACGTTAAAACGACGGGAATTGATGGAGACGAAGGATCGACGAAAACTGGACGAACGCGACGACGCTCTGTGGTACGCGCGGCCGCGGTTTTGTGTGCACGTGGACGACGGGTTTCTCGAGCAACTGACGAGATTGTATCGGCAACGCACGACTCCAGAGTTTGCGTGTTTGGACCTGTGCGCGTCGCACGTGAGCCACTACCCGTACGCGTACGCGTACGTCTTAGGCCACGGTTTGAATCGCGAGGAACTCGAACGAAACGACCAGTTTCGTCGAGGGATGAATACGTTTTTCGTCAGAAACTTCAACGAACATCCAGTCGTCGACGCGCCGGATCGGACGTTCGACATGGTATCGATGTGCCTCTCGATTCAGTACATGCAAAGAGGCGAGGAGCTCTTTCGAGAGATTTTTCGAGTGCTGAAACCAGGTGGAGTGGCGATTATTTCCTACTCCAACAGAATGTTTTACGAGAAAGCTGTGAGCGTCTGGAGAGACGGAACAGGATACTCGAGGACGCAATTGGTCAAGAGCTATTTTCAAAACGTGAACGGCTTTACCGAACCCGAAGTCATCACGGAAGTCCTACCAGACGGTATCGAAGACAAAAAGGGGAATCCGTTCGTGAAGATGATGAAAACCTTCGTGAAAAGAACGAGTTCCGATCCATTTTATGCGGTCGTGAGCTATAGGAACTTTAAACGCGTCCAGTGACGTACGCCGTCCTACTTTTCTCTCACACAAACTACGGTCAATTAAGTGCTAGCATTTTCTACGTCCTCCTCGCTTTTCTTCTTGTTCTTCTTCGTCGCATCCTCCTCCCTCTCCTCTTTCTGTTTCAATCGTTCTATCAACGCTTTCTTCCCTAACTCTTCTCTCAATTTCTTCTGTCTATGTTCTTCTTCGCTCCCTTCTTTGCTTTCACTCGCGGAGGCGACTGGCGTCGCGTTATCCACATTCGAACTCTTCGTCCTCGCCGTCCTCGTTGAAGCGACGTGCATAACCAAAACCTTAACCCGTCCTCGCGCGTGAAAATACACGTGACCACCGACGACCCCGAACAACGCGCATCCAAACACCCTCTCTTCTCTATCGATCTCGCCTCCTATAAACACGGCGCCGAGTAGAAACCACACGGGGCCGTACCTCGCCGCTCGCCTCACCGTGTCTTCGTCGCTCAAGTCGTTCTTCAATTTTTGACAGAGTACTAAAGCACCGCCTACTAAACTGTGTGGACCTAACGCGAGCGGTTTTCCGGCCTCTTCCCCTGAGATGACCGTTCGATGGAATGCGTCGAATAGGAAGTACAACCCACCGGTCACCACTGCAGTCGTGAGCAACAACTCACACACCACTCTCGACCCGACGTACGCTCTTTTCAGTAATATTTCGACGAGAAACACCAGACCGACGATTGCTGGTATTTCCAGCACCGTCGGACTGACGAGTTGACACGTGACGAGCGTCCACGGTCGCGACAGCGCCCCGAGGAAGGTCACGTGTAAACGCAACGCGTCGTTCCACGTCGTTGAGAAATCCATCGCGTAAAACGCGAGAAAAATGCACGACAGGAGTTGCGAGAGTGGCGATAACGCGCGGAACTGTTTTACGCGACGCTGGATTCGCTCTTTCCTGTTGGATGATAATGGTGGTGGTGGTGCGCTCGACGGGTCGGACATCATCGATGATGCGCTTCGTTTTTCGTGTGGTTTTGACGTTTTGGAAACATCAATCAAATTGCGTCGTCACTTTTTTCCAATTGGAGGAGTCGTCTTTGTCGCGATGAGGAGAAGAAGAAGAAGAAGAAAGAAAGACGACGTTAAAGCGAAAGAAGAAGGAGAAGATAGACGAAGAAAACACCGCGACGAGAGCAGAAAAGAACGAAGAGGACGGTGCACTACTCGCGCGGCGGCGCGATCTTCGTCGCATCGTCATCATTTTCGCTTTTCGACGATTTTTGTGTGCGTCGTCGCGCTCCTCTCGTTGAATGATTGCCTCGATGGCATCACCGCGTTGCGTGCGAACGAGACGAACGCCTCTTCCTCGTCACCATCGGGCGGCGACACTCACCCCGCAGCAGCACCGATAGACGAGGTGTGCGAACCACTCTCCGTACCGTTCGAAGATCGATGCGAATACGTGGTCACGACGCCGTCGTGTTCGCTCGAAAACCAATCTTCGGCGGCATTCATCAACTACCCGAAGGTATACTACTGCGTCGCGCGCGGCGGGAATTTTCTGAGCGTACTCTTTGCGTTCTTGCTGATCGCGCTGTTCTTCCACGTGCTGGCGACGGTCGCGGAGTGCTTTTTTTGCCCGGCTTTGGCAAAGATTTCGGTATATTTGAAGTTGAGAGACGACGTCGCGGGCGCGACGTTGTTGGCGTTTGGGAACGGCGCGCCGGATATTTTCGCGCAGATTGCGGCTCTTAATGATTTGAGTTCGAACGAAGAAACGGCTGGGATACCATTGGCGCTAGGGGCAGTGTTAGGGGCTGGGATGTTCATCGCGTTCGTCGTGTTCCCATCCGTAGTTTTAGCGGCGCCGGAATCGAATTTAAACTCGAGACGGTTGAGGAGCGGAAGGAGAGTTGGCGGGTATGTTGAGGTCGATAAGACAGCATTTACGAGAGATTGCGGGTTTTATTGTTTAGGCGTAATAGCTTTGGTGCGATGCGTCGTTGTCGGGGAGGTGACCTTTAGGAATTCCATTGAATTGTTTGGGTTGTACGCATTGTACGTGGCGAACGTTTTGTTGCCCGAAGGATGGAACCCGAGGCAGGTTGGTGGTGGAATAACCGAGAGATTGGCCGCGTTGAGACGAGAACCAAGCGCTTCGGCTGCTTCAGCTGCTAATGGCTTTCGTTCAAGCCAAGAAAATAATAACAACAACAACGTTTTAGACGACATAGCTGAAGAAAATGAAGATAGTGATCGCGAAGAAGGTGTTGACGATGCCGAAGTTGGTTTGCTCGTGGAAGAAGACAACAACGAAGACGAGGAAGAAAGTGATGACCACGACGGCTCATCTGCTTCTGAGATTTCATCGGATACGCCCTTCGACGATGAACTTAGCGATGATAATAACGAGTACGACGAAGAGGATGAGGATGATGACGGGTCCATCTTACATCACCCCTGGGAACGCGGATGGCGGCAAAGTCGACTCTACGACGCGCAAAACGGTGAGTCTTTTTGGAAGCAGTGTTGGCTCGCATTCACGTCCATAGCAGCATTTCCGCTGTTCATCGTTCGAGAATTGTTAAAGTTCACCATGCCTGAACTCGGCTTTAACGGTCGTCGTGTGCGCCGATGGCAAACGAGCGCGTTGCCGATATGCGCGCCGCTCTTTTTTGTATGGGCAGAGAAGATGTATCCTGGAACCATACATACTGGTGGTATCGTTTACGGCACCATAGTTGCGACTGCTTTTTCCGCCACCATCTTTACCGCGTGGCCACACTTGATGCCAGACAACTACGCGGTCTCTCGGAGAAGCAGAAGTGTTCGAAGGAGAGCTCCGATGACCAACTACCCGACTACGACGAGCAACCCAGCCTCCCGCTTCTTCTCTGGCATGCTCACCATCGTCGCCTTCTTCATCTCCATGGTCTGGATGGACGTCGTCGCTGGTGAAGTCGTTTCTTTACTCACTGCTGCGGGTAAAATTTGTAACATCTCCGAAGCCTTGCTCGGCGCCACCGTCCTCGCCTGGGGCAACTCCATCGGCGACTTCATCGCCAACCGAACGGTCGCGCGAGACGGCCGCCCGAAAATGGCCGTCGCCGCTTGCTTTGCTGGTCCAACCATGAACGTCTTGTTAGGTACGGCCTCTGGTTTAGCATTTCGAACGTTTTCTTCCGGCGATATGAAAAACATCCAAGTCGCGAATGAACTCTTCGTCCTCTTCGCATTTCTTATCTGTGGCTTGCTCTTTTTGCTCTTCGCCGCGCCGTTCTTGTGGCGATGGAGAGTTGGGAAGAAACATAGTTTGGGCCTTATGGCGTATTACCTGGTCTTTGCCATGTTATATGCGCTGACGAGCACGAAAGAGATTTTCAAGACGCCTTGGGTTAAGCAACCCGTTGTATTCGATTAGCATACACTGTGTAGTATAGATTTTTTTTTGTTTTGTAAACAGACATGAAAAGTAAAACCACGTTTAGCTCCAAAATTCTTCATAAGTACGCACACGCGCAAGAAAAGAATAGATCAGTGCGCGCACGCATTCATAAAAAAATGATTCCGCCAACGCAAACCAGCTCTCGCGCGTACGGGAGAACGTGCGAGCGCGGGTCTACATTGAATTG
>Ga0163111_10002388_pt1 | contig 11888 bp, 13 predicted proteins | sample CRUFie1St18metaG_FD_109645 | JGI IMG/M metagenome (GOLD analysis project Ga0163111, IMG submission 109645) | Marine microbial communities from the Costa Rica Dome - CRUD Field 142mm St18 metaG | ecosystem: Environmental > Aquatic > Marine > Oceanic > Photic zone | place: Costa Rica: the Eastern... | reverse complement strand
TTTTCTATAGCCTTCGTCTGCTCTGAGTTTACATTGTCTTGTTGTGCTTGATCGCCTAACAATTCATCGTTATTTTTATTTATTGATGTGTCTAAATTTTCATTGTCTTTTTCAAATTTCTTTTGAAGGATATCAAATTCTGCGAGCGAAACAATTGATACTTCGGATACAGACAACTCAATCTGATTTGAGTCTTCAAAAATTGGACCACTCAATGCAGCAACACCTATCACAATTAGATGACCCCAGCCAGATATGATGGCTCCAGTTTGCATAAGCGCGCTCTAAAAGCCGCCACTAAAAGTTGGCCCGCCAGTATCAGTAACCAACCCTATATTGTTAAAACCTGAGCTATTCAAAGCGCCCATTAATCGCATTACAACTTCATACGAATTACTTCCATCTGCTCTCAAAAAGATTTTATTATTATTTCTTTCGACTAAAATACTTCTGAGTTTTGTATCAAGTTCCTCGAATTTAATTTCTGACTTTTGGAGCCATATTTTACCATCTTCTGTTAAGGTGATCGTTAGAGGTTCTTCCTGTTCATTAGGTAGAGGTGTCGCTGCCGTTTTTGGCAATTCGACGGGAACACCAACAGTCAAAAGTGGTGCCGCCACCATAAAAATAATTAAAAGTACAAGCATTACGTCAACAAAAGGAGTAACATTAATTTCTGCCATCAGTCGATTGGAATAACGAGAACGCATACCCATATACTTTTGATTTCCTTTCAAACTTGGCATCAGTCCTCTAATTGGCGAGACAAAATAGTTGAAAATTCACCAGCAAATGCATCATACCTTGAAATGATCTGTTCAGAGTCAGAAGAAAGTTTATTGTAAAAAACGACAGCAGGTATCGCTGCTAGTAGACCAAGTGCAGTTGCCACTAAAGCCTCAGCAATTCCAGGTGCAACTACTGCTAAATTAGTACTTTGACTTATAGCAATTTCCTCAAAAGCATTCTTAATACCCCAAACAGTCCCAAATAAACCCACAAAGGGTGCGATTGAGCCAACGGTAGCCAGAAATGTTAACCCCTTTGTTAATTTTTCCTGCTCTCTAACTATCGCCACATCCATAGTCCGCTCCATCCTTGAAGGTGCACCTGGTATCATTTGACCATCTGATCGCTGCGAACGCCCCCACTCTGTCATGCCTGATACAAATATTCGTTCAGCACTACCTCTAGGTTTATCTTTTATTTTTTCATAAAGCTCGTCCAAAGGGTCACCGGACCAAAACGCTGCTTCAAAACGATTCGTATTTGAGCGCGCTATTCTAAAATTAATAAATTTTTGAAAAATGATTGACCAACTCCAAAAGCTAGCCAAGATTAAAATTATCATCACAATTTTTACGACTATTGTAGCCCTCCAAAAAAGAGCTAATAGCGAAAAATCAATTGTTTGTGCCGCAGCTAAAACTTCTGTTTCCATTCAGTTGCCTAATCTAATCCCTATCATAAAACGCAAAATGTGTTATCAAACTCTTATTTAAGTGATTTCTTAACTCCCATTTAAACATTTTTGGATTGATTTGCCAATTCATCAGTCAACTAAAATAATAAATAAATTCAAGTTTCCAATAATTGGCGGATATTTGCTGGTATACGAGATACTTTCCCATTAGCTCTTACCAATGCAAGATTTACCGAAACTTTAAACAATAATTCCGAAGATCTACAAACTTTCTGGCACAATAGAATAGACGCGCCTCTTATTTCTTTTAGTTCGGAGATTACTTCTAAATTATCTCCAAAAAAAGCTGGTGACAAATACTTAGCTTTAAGATCAGTAACAACAAAAAACTTACCACTTTCAAAGAGTTTTTTTTGACTTATCGCTAAAGTATGTAGCATTTCCGACCTAGCACGCTCAACAAACTTCAAATAATTTGCATAATATACTATACCTGCTAGGTCCGTGTCTTCATAATAAATTTTTAAGAAAAACCGATATTTTTTCGACAATATTTCAGTATCCTTGTAAGTTTACTAATTAGGGTCAAGCAGATCAGATTGCTCTACATTATCCGGACAATCTAAGCCAAGATGATGCCAAGACTTTTTAGTCAACATTCTTCCCCTTGGAGTTCGCTGAATAAAACCTTGTTGTAAGAGATAAGGCTCAATCACTTCTTCTAACGCATCTCGCGCTTCAGACATCGCAGCACTTATTGTTTCAACACCAACTGGCCCACCACTATAATTCTCCGCAATTATTTTAAGGTATTTCCGATCTGCTAAATCAAGCCCAGCATTATCTACCCCAATTCTTGTTAAAGAGTTGTCCGCTATTTCTTTTGTAATAATTCCATGATTTTCCACGACAGCAAAATCAGCTACTCTTCTAAGTAATCGATTTGCTATTCTAGGTGTCCCTCTTGATCTTTTTGCTATTTCACTGCCACCAAGAGGATCTAAGTCTATCTCCATAAATTTTGAAGCACGAGTGATAATCTTCAATAATTCTTCTGGACTATAAAACTCAAGACGTATTGGAATTCCAAACCTATCTCTTAAAGGCGTTGTCAATAAACCTAAACGTGTTGTCGCTCCCACTAAGGTAAATGGCTGAAGTTCAATTCTAACAGTTCTTGCAGCTGGCCCTTCACCTATCACCAAGTCCAATTCAAAATCTTCCAATGCTGGATACAAAACTTCTTCAACCGTAGAATTCATACGATGTATTTCATCTATGAATAAAACATCTCTTTTTTCTAAATTAGTCAATATAGCTGCCAAATCGCCAGCTTTTGCCAAAACAGGACCTGAAGTCATTCTAAAATTGACGCCAAGTTCAGACGAGATAATTTGAGCTAGAGTTGTTTTACCCAACCCTGGTGGTCCATGGAACAATGTATGATCCATTGTATCATTTCTTTTTCTTGCACTTTCAATAAAAATTGCCAGATTTTCTTTGGTTGACGATTGCCCAGTAAAATCTTCAAGCTTTTTCGGTCTTAAAGCTTTATCAGAATCATTAACTTGGTAGTTCGGGTCCTTCGGTGTATTGTCGTCCATTATCATCCTTTTGGAACCAATATTTTAAGCGCACTGCGAATTAAAACCTGTAAGTCATTTTCACCTTCCGCTGATGCAGTTTTTGCAATAGCCCCAGCCGCATCAGATTGAGAATACCCTAAATTCACTAACGCTGATAACGCATCTGATTGCAACTCACGAAATTTTTCAAGGCTATTTTCTGTGTCATCAATAAAACCTTCATTCCCTCCAACTTTATCAGATTTATCTACTATTTCGGTATCATCGTGGTCTTTCTCCGGTCTTATGGAACCCAATGCCATAACTTTTGGAGCTTTTTCTTTTAATTCGTTAACAATTCGCTGAGCAATCTTCGGACCCACTCCCGGAGCTGCTTTGATTGCAGCCCAATCTGAAAGAAGTATCGCCCTAGATAAAGCTTCAACGCTCAAAATACCTTGAATAGCCAAGGCACCTTTAGCACCGACACCTTGAACCGAGCACAATAATCGGTGCCATTCCTTCTCAGCAAGGGTCAAAAACCCATATAATTGCATTAAATCTTCTCTTACAACTAACTCTGTAAATAAGGTTATAAACTCTCCCTTCACTGGTAACATCGAAATTGTATTTTCAGAACAGTAAACGATATAACCCACACCTGACACATCGATGCAAACATGGTCATTACCTCGATATTCAATTTGACCCTTTAAACTTCCTATCATTCTTATCCAATCGCCTTCTGAATGGCTTTTTCTAGTTTACCCTTAAATCTTAGATGATGAGCATGGCAAATAGCCACGCCTAAAGCGTCGGATGCATCAGATCCACTTATTTTTATTCCTGGTAATTGTAATCTTACCATGTGCTCTACCTGATCTTTCCCAGCATGACCCACACCAACGACAATTTTTTTCACTGTATTGGGAGCGTATTCAGCTACTGGAAGTCCAACCCTTGCAGGAACAAGTAAAGATACCGCCCTTGCCTGACCTAATTTTAATGTACCAGCAGCATCCTTATTAACAAAAATTTGCTCAACTGCGGCTGAGTCTGGTGTATATTTAGCTAGCACTTCCTCTAATTGTTCATAAAGAGAAACTAATCTTCTGGGCAAATCATTTCCATTAGAAATGCAAACACCATTTGCGACATGGGAAATCTTAGAGTCTAAAATATCAATGACTCCCCAACCAGTCTTACGTAATCCCGGATCAAATCCAATACATCTCATTTTTGCTACGCAACCTACACCCATGTTATTTTATAACTTTAAGAATAATGTAATTGTAGTCCAATCACCAATAGTTATTTTATCTCTACAAATCCAACCTAGCTGTCCATATGCATTAAGAACCTCATCAATTTGTGAAGTCAGGATACCAGATAAGATCGCAAAAGAACTATTTTTAACAGATAATGCGGTCATTTCAGAAGCTAAAGAAATCAATGGAGCCTTTAGTATGTTTGCCATGATTAAATCGTAATTCGCGCACTTTTGAACATATTGATGATCAAAACCATTTACTTGAAGACATCTGATTTTACCCTTTAAACAATTGAATTCGACATTAGCCTTCGCTGTTTCAATTGCAACTTTATCAATATCTGTAGCTACAACTTCTTGATCCCAAACACTAGCAGCTGCCATTGCCAAGACAGCAGTACCTGTTCCAACGTCTATTATTGATTTTGGTTTTATACCACATGAAATTAAATTATCCAAAGCGCATAAACACCCTTTTGTCGTGGCGTGATGTCCAGTGCCAAAAGCCATGGCTGCATCAATTATCAAGTTAATTTTGCTCTCAGACATTAACTCTACATCATGACTACCAAGGATACAAAACCGACCCGCATTAACAGGTGGTAATTCTCGCTTTACATGAGCAACCCAGTCTGTCTCAGGAATCTCAGACACAACAAATTCTCTACTACCAAACGCAGAACTAAGCAGAGAAAGAGTTATATCACTCGGTCGATCATAAAAATAACTTCCAATCTCAAAAGAACCTAGACCATCTTCGATTTCAAATACACCGACACCAAATGGTGCTGGATCAATTTTTTCTAATGCATTTGCTAAAATCTTGGCAGCACTCCTACTCTGACAAATTGTAAATGCAGAAAATGTGATCATTAACTATAAAACTCAAAAAAGTTCGAGTGATAAAAGTAAATTCACGGATTTAACTCGCAATTAAGTCCAGTTCCACCTAAACCACAGTATCCATTGGGATTCTTTGCCAAATACTGTTGATGATAATCTTCAGCATAGTAATATTCATTTAAAGAGAGTATTTCCGTCGTAATTTCTGTAAAACCCTCACTCAGCAGCACCTTATTATAGTTGTCTCTCACTAAAGTTGCATCAGCTTGTTGCTGATTAGAAGTATAGTATATGCCTGATCGATATTGCGTGCCAATGTCATTTCCCTGCCTCATTCCCTGAGTTGGATTGTGACTTTCAAAAAAGATTTTAAGAAGCTCCACATAAGAGATTATATTTGGATCGAAAACTACTTGTACCACCTCATTGTGTCCTGTTCTTCCTGAACAGACTTCTTCATAACTTGGATTTAAGGTAATACCTGCGCAATACCCGACGGATGAAACCCAAACACCTTTCTGAGACCAAAATTTACGTTCAGCACCCCAAAAACATCCAAGACCAAATACTGCTATAATCATCTGATCAGGATATGGGCCTTTTAAACTTCGACCAGAAATGAAATGGGATTCTGCAGTTTTAATTGGCTGACTTCTTCCTGGCAAAGCAATTTCTGCGGAAGGCATACTAATATTGTTTCTGTAAAAAAACATTAAAACTCTCTCTAATACTTAAACTGATGATAAAGCATTCAGCACTTTTTTCAAGTAATGTCCGATTTTAAATTTTTTATAAAAACCCAAGCGAAAAGCAAACTTGGCAGTCCTATAATTGCCGCCGCAAAAGCATTACCATAAATAACACCTGTTGCACCAAACATCTTTGCACCAATTAAAACTGCTGGTAGCATAAACACTCCATCCCTTAACCATGTGATCACTGTTGAGTAAATTGGCTTTCCCATATTATTAAATGTAGCACTTGCAACAAACATCATCCCAGAAAACAAAAAACCACCAGCTGCCAAATAGTTAAATGATCTGACTACATCAGATCCAATGTCACCCAACAAAAAGGTCTGAATGATCCAGTCGGTTGAAACAGCTAATATCAGCCAAGCGATCATTGTATACAATATACAAAAAATTATGCTATTCCAATATGTTGATAGCACTCGATCAAACATTCTTGCTCCAAAATTTTGGCCAAAAATACCCCCAATCGCTGCTGATAATGAAAATATTCCACCAAATGCTACAACACTCAAACGATTAACTACTGATAAACCTGCGACTGCACTATCTCCAAACTCTGAAATAGTTCTTGTAATGACAAAACTTGCAAATGGACCAGATAACTGGGTCAAAATCGCCGGAACAGCGACTAATATAAATGGGATCAAAGTTCTTCGTAGTATAGAAACACTCGGCCACTCCAACAAATCATGTACTTTAATCACTGAATAAAGCGCAATGAATGTGGAAACGAGTCTTGACAAACCAGTATTTATTGCAGCGCCATCAAGACCTAATTCAAGATAAATAATTAAGATAGGGTCTGCCACCAATGCAACTAAACCTGCTGACATCGTGATAAACATAGCCCTGTATGCATCACCTTCTGAACGTAAAATAGCAGATCCAATCATACCCAGTGCCATTAATGGCAATGTTGGAATTGAAATCAAAAGGAACCGTTCTGTTAAGATGGCGGTTTGTCCTGTCGCACCAGTAAATTCGACAATTTTTGTTCTAAAAATCACAATCAAAACTGCGGAAGTTAACTGGATGCCAACTCCTAATATCATACATCCAATTGCAAATTTTCTGGCTTGATCTCTTTTCCCCTGGCCAATCGCTTTACTGACTAAGGCAGTAGCGGCGATCATAATGCCAATTCCAACTCCAATTGTAAAAAATTGCACATTCCAAGCAAAACCTAAAGCCGCAACTAACTGCTCATCACCAAGTCTAGAAACCCAAAACAAGTTTGCTAAATCAACAACAAACATGAAGGTTAAGCCCAACATCCCAGTAACAGTCATTCTAAAAACATGGGACATCGTCGATCCATGTAAAAATCTAGCACTATTGTTAGACATTCTTTATCAATCTAGGAAAAATTGTCTCATTTCCGATACAGGGTTTGTTAGGAATTAGTAATGCTAAAAACAGTGAACAAAGGGCCAAACATGTCGCTATAATAAATACTAAACCTGGAGAATTTATCCACATATATCCAAGTACTACCGGTAAAAAAACTGCCGGTATATGATTAATTGTGAATACTACAGCCGCTGTAGAAGCTATTTCTGTTGGATCAGCTATTTTTTGAAAATAAGTTTTTTGTGCAAATGCCAATCCAAAAAATAAATGGTCTAGAATATAAAGGGCCATTGCAACACTAGCGCCCCAATCAAAAAAATAAATACCACCGTAAGCCAAAAAAATTAAAGTTAATCCAAAATACTCAAAGCCCAGAGCCACTCTTTCACCATAATAATTTACAAAGACACCCATAAGTGGAGCAAAAATCATATTTGCCATATAATTGATTATAAACAATGAGGTAAGCTCATGGACCTGAAATCCAAATTTTTCTACCATCATGAATGCTGCAAAAACTAAGAAAATTTGTCTTCGTGCACCCGCAACAAAATTTAAAGCATAATAAAGCCAATATCGTTGTCTTAATATTAATTTTCGTTTTTGCTTGTTGCCAGTTGGGAATGAAGGAAAAATAATCCAGCAAAAAATAGCAAGTATAATAGTTATAATACCTGCTATTCCATAAGAAAATTCGTAGCTTAAGCCCCAATATCTCCAACCAAGTACGATGAAGACATAAACAAATAATGAAGCACCTGAGCCAGCAGCAGCAATCCAGCCCATCACTTTAGGAGCATTTTCTTTCTTAATCCATTGAAGTTCCAAGGATTGTTTTGCCGTCTCATAATAATGAAATCCAACAGAAGCAATGAAAGTTGTTATCAGCAATCCTGAGTAAGAAGGAAAATAAGCTGTCAACGCTGTTGCACATCCAAGAGCCAAAAGAGATAAAATAGCTAAATTTATTTCTTTAAGAAACAAGATTAAGATAATTACCCCTACAGCTAAAAATCCTGGAATTTCTCTGATTCCATGGAGCCAGCCAATTTTAACCCCATCAAATTTTGCAATCTCGATTACAAAATTATTTAGTAATGCTGACCATGTTGAAAATGAAATTGGCATTGCTATCGACATCAAAATCAATAAAAAAATTGGATGGCGCCAGCCTGGTAGATCTGAAAAATAATTAATCTTCATTCTAGGTTATTTCCAATCTTATCTCTGATAATTTTTCAAAAAAGTAAAAATTATAGAATAAAAAAGTTTAAATTTACAAAAAAAGCCATCTATAAAATAGATGGCTTTAAAAAATACAAATTAATATCCAATTAATTTTGAGCGTAATATTCGATAACCAGATTAGGCTCCATTACAACCGAAAAAGGAACATCTCCTAAACCTGGAGTTCTCACAAACTTTGCTGTCATTTTTGAAAAATCTGCTTCAATGTAATCAGGCACATCGCGCTCTGGTAGTGAAATAGCTTCCAAAATGGAAGCCATTTGCTTTGAACGCTCTCTTACTTCTATAATATCCCCTTCTTTTACACGGTAAGATGGGATGTTTACCTTTTGACCGTTAACCATCACGTGACCGTGATTTACAAATTGTCTGGCGGCAAAAATGGTAGCTACAAATTTAGAACGATATACCACAGCATCCAACCGACGCTCCAACAGTCCTATTAAATTTTCTCCAGTATCTCCTTTAACACGTTCTGCATCTGCAAAAATTCGTCTGAATTGCTTTTCCGTTAAATCGCCGTAGTGACCTTTAAGCTTTTGCTTAGCTCTAAGCTGCAACCCAAAATCAGACAACTTTGCCTTTCGTCTCTGGCCATGCTGGCCTGGACCATACTCTCTTCGATTTACTGGTGATTTGGGTCTTCCCCAAATATTTTCGCCCATTCGGCGATCAATCTTGTGCTTGGCAGCGGTGCGTTTTGTCACGGCTGTTCTCCTTCAGTTATTTACCCACGTAGACGTGGCGTTGATCTAAAGGGCGTTGTCCTTTCCTTAAAGGCGACAGGCATTCTTTTGCAAGAGCCACCAACACCAACAATCTGTTTTATATAGACAGACCGGCCTTATATAGCCTCATCAATCTATGTCAACAGAAGTTATTATAAATCGTTAATAAAGGTTTTTAAGAAAGATAATCAATTATTGGGCAATCTGGCCTATCATCTCCCAAGCATGTGTTAACCAAATGGTCAAGCTCCATTCGTAATTTTTTTAATTCAGATTCTTTTCGTTTAATTTTTGCAAGATGCTCTTTGGCAATTCTTCGAACATTAAAGCTGGTTCGGTTTTTATCTTGGTACAAATCTAATAACTCTCGACAGTCTTCTATTGAAAAATCAAAGCTTCTTGCTCTTTTTACAAAGATTAACTTTCGCACAGACGCGATATCATAATTCCGGTAACCAGAAGCAGATCGGAAATTTGGCAAAACCAAACCTATATCCGCGTAATACCGAACCGTTTTTACTGGTAAACCCGCTTGGCTTGCTGCTTTACCTATATTCATTTTTTCCTTGACCTTCCACTAACTGGAGAGATTATATAATCTCTGTAAGATTTTTCAAGCAGGTATCGTCATGAATAAAATAGCGCAAAATATCAATATAGACTGGAGAGATTCAGCCCTATGGGCTAAGGCGAGATACAACACTTTATGGTGTCTTATTGGATGCTCTATCGGAGATTTTGGAACTATTGCCTTCTTTCAATTCACTGGTATTGGATGGCCCGTACTTTCAATAATGATCTTAGCAATTATAAACGGGCTGATAACATCTATATTGCTTGAAACATTTATACTAATGCGGGACCTGAGTTTTATCAAAGCATTAAATACCGCAATTGGCATGTCTCTAATATCAATGATTTCTATGGAAGTAGCAATGAATTCAGTCGACGTATTTTTAACTGGAGGCGCTAAATTAAATTGGTGGGTGATTCCGTTCATGTTACTCGCAGGCTATGTTACCCCGCTACCATACAATTATTGGCGGTTGAAGGTTTTAAACAAATCATGTTGTGGCTGAATAACTAACCACATTTGGAGTAACCACAGCTCACACATGTTTCGCAACCTTCAATTTTTCTAATCTCAAAAGATCCACAACTCGAGCATGATATTTTTGAGCTAATATTAGGCCCCTCAGTTTTTATAGAATGAGGATCCACCTTCAAACCCATTCCTTCTGCATCTAAAAATCCGATTGAGATCATATGCTGTTCGATTACCCCTCCAATTGCTGCTAAAATACTAGGTATATATTTTCCCTGTATCCAAGCACCACCCCTAGGATCGAAAACAGCCTTCATTTCCTCAACAACAAAACTTACATCTCCACCACGTCGAAACACCGCAGAGATCATTCTTGTCAAGCCTACTGTCCAAGCAAAATTATCCATATTCTTTGAATTTATAAAGACTTCAAATGGCCTTCGGTGTGAATTTAATACTATATCATTGATTGTTATATAAATGGCATGCTCGGTATCAGGCCATTTGATCTTATATGTACTTCCTTCTAAGCTCTCCGGCCTAGCTAAAGGTTCACCAAGATATACCACATCAGCTGTTTTCTCTACCTCTGGTACTTCATCTATATCTTCTGAAACTGATAAAACAGACCCTGTAACATCATTAGGACGATAAGTTGTGCAACCTTTGCAACCACTTTTCCATGCTTCCATATATACATCTTTAAACGAGTTAAAATTGATATCAACGGGACAGTTAATTGTTTTTGAAATCGAACTATCTATCCATCTTTGAGCGGCTGATTGCATGCGAACATGGTTAACCGGGTCAAGTGTTTGAGCATTTACGAAATAATCTGGGAATGGCTTGTTTCCAAATTTCTCACGCCAGAGTTGAACAGCATAATCAACTACATCTTCTTCTATGTGACTACCATCTTTCTGAAGAACCTTACGGCTATAAGAGTAAGCAAAGACTGGCTCTATACCAGAACTTACATTTCCAGCATAAAGACTAATTGTGCCCGTTGGAGCTATTGAGGTTAATAACGCGTTTCTTATGCCATATTTTGAAATCTTTTCTCTTACCTTTTTACTCATTTTGCGTAAAGTTTTACTGGCCAAGTATTGATCAGCATCAAAAAGAGGGAAGGGACCTTTCTCTTCTGCTAATGTTGACGAATAAAGGTAAGCTACAGTGGCAATTTCCTCAAGCCACTCCTCCGTTTTATTAGCTGCTTCTTCAGATCCATATTTAAGGCCCATCATTAGCAAAGCGTCTGCTAATCCAGTTACCCCTAACCCAATTCTACGCTTTTGTTGAGCTTCATCTTCTTGGGCTTTTAAAGGAAAGCGGCTTACATCAACAACATTATCCATCATCCTTACTGCTATTTGTACAATTCTGGATAACTCAGCTGTGTCAATTTTTGCATCAGGTTCAAATGGTTGCTTTACTAAGCGAGCTAGATTAACTGAGCCGAGCAAACACGCACCATATGGTGGCAAAGGTTGTTCGCCACATGGATTTGTGGATGATATTTTTTCACAATATGCAAGGTTATTCATCTGATTTATTCTGTCTATAAAAATAACACCAGGTTCAGCATATTCAAAAGTAGCCTGCATTATTTTATCCCACAAATCCATTGCACGAACAGTTTTATAGACTTTACCAGCAAA
>Ga0163111_10002385_pt1 | contig 11895 bp, 9 predicted proteins | sample CRUFie1St18metaG_FD_109645 | JGI IMG/M metagenome (GOLD analysis project Ga0163111, IMG submission 109645) | Marine microbial communities from the Costa Rica Dome - CRUD Field 142mm St18 metaG | ecosystem: Environmental > Aquatic > Marine > Oceanic > Photic zone | place: Costa Rica: the Eastern... | reverse complement strand
GTAATCCTAAAAAAGATAAAACTGAAAAGTTATTCAGATCTTTTGGAAGATTTGTTGAAGGATTAGGTGGTAGATATATTACAGCCGAAGATGTTGGAACCAACATTCATGATATGGAAAATGTTAAAATTGAAACTAGTTATGTTACTGGAATTGCAAAATCGTTAGGAGGAAGTGGTGATCCATCGCCTGTAACAGCATTTGGTGTTTACATGGGCATTAAAGCAAGTGTAAAAGAAAAATTTAATAAAAGTTCTCTTGATGGTCTTAAAATTTCGGTACAGGGCCTTGGTCATGTTGGAACACATTTAGTTGAATTATTAAGTAAAGATGGTGCTGAAATTTTTGTAACTGACATTGATAAAAAAAGAGTTAATCATATCATTGAAAAATATAGTTGTCATTATGTTGAGCCTAATAATATTATAAGTCAAGATGTAGATATATATGCTCCGTGTGCTCTTGGTGCTACCATAAATAAGGACTCTATTCCAAATTTAAAATGCAAAATAATTGCTGGTGGTGCGAACAATGTACTACAAAAAACGAAGAGAGATAGTGAGTTATTAATAGATAGAGATATTCTTTATGCCCCAGATTATGTTATAAACGCTGGAGGTTTAATAAATGTAGCTAATGAGTTGGAAGGATATGATAAAGAAAAAGCTTTTAATCAAGCAGAAAAAATTTATGATACCTTGATGGGAGTTTTCAAAAGAGCTAGAAAAGATTCTATTTCTACAACAGACGCAGCAGCACTTCAAGCAGAAGATAGAATAAAAAAAATATCGACATTAAAATCTTTTTACTTACCGTACAAAAAAACTTTCAAAATTAGAAATGATTAGTTTATTACATGGATAGAAATCAAAAAAGACTTTCAAGGTGTATTTCATTGCAAGTTTATTATGCATGGATAATATCAGAATCGCATCCAAAAGATTTATTGAAATATTTTAAAAATTTGTCTAAACCCGACTTGTATGAAATGTTAAATAATGATAAAATTATAAATGAATACGATTTGGAACTGACAGATAGTATAATTGACTATTCATATAAATTAATAGAAAGTACCATTCATAAAAGTGATGATATTGATAGTTGTATATCTTCAAAATTAAAAAATTGGGATTTAAAAAGAATTGCATTAATTGATAAGCTTATATTAAGATTATCAATTAATGAAATGTTTTATTTTGATGAAGTGCCTCCAAAAGTTTCAATAGTCGAAGGAGTTGAAATTTCAAAAATTTTTGGTAATGATCAGAGTAGCGCGTTTATAAATGGGGTTCTTGATTCTATTTACAATGATTATAAAAATAAAAAATTGGAAAAATTAAATTAATGTCAGTCTTTAATAAAATAATAACAAAGGTATTTGGAAAAAAATCAGACAAAGATTTAAAAAAAATTCAACCATTAGTTGACCAAATAAATATTGAATATAAATTATTAAATGAATTTACTGATGAAGAATTAAAAAATAGATTTAATAGTTTAAAAGAAGATTTTTCAAATTTAATAAAAGAAAAAAATGAGGATATATCAAATGATGAATTATTAAAAATTGAAAATGAATTTTTAGAAAAAAATATGACTAAGGTTTTTGCAATAGTTAAAGATGCATCGAGAAGATTAAAAGGAACAAAATTTAAAGTAATGGAAACTCAAATGGTTTGGGATATGGTTCATTACGATGTGCAATTAATTGGTGGTATAGTTTTACACCAAGGTAAGATATCAGAGATGAAAACAGGAGAAGGTAAGACCCTAGTTTCTACTTTACCTATTGTTTTGAATGCAATGATAGGTAGAGGTGTTCATGTTGTAACTGTTAATGATTATTTAGCTCAGAGAGATAGTGAATGGATGGGTCTATTATTCAATTTCCTTGGTTTATCAGTTGGGTGCCTGCTTGATAGAATGCCTCCTCAAGATAGAAAAAATGCTTACAACATGGATATAACATATGGAACCAACAGTCAATTTGGTTTTGATTATCTAAGAGATAATATGGTATCCTCAAAAGAATTGAAAGTTCAAAATGGTCATTCATATGCAATCATTGATGAAGTTGATTCAGTTTTAGTTGATGAAGCAAGAACTCCTTTGATTATATCTGGCTCTGTAGATGCTCCAGTAAATCAAGATTACAGTACTTGGAGAAATAAGATAGAATCGCTAGTCCGAACCCAAAATAAATATGTTAATGAATTAATAAGCGAATCGGAAGAACTTCTTAATCAAAATAAAAAAGAAGAAGCTGGCTTAAAACTACTTATATCATCAAAAGGTGCACCTAAGAATAAGAGGTTAATGAAACTATTTCAAGAAACTGGTGTCAAAAGATTAGTCCATGATATTGAGAGTGAGTTCATTAGAGAAAAGAAAGTAAATGAAATTGAAGAGTACTTATATTTTGTAATCGATGAAAATTCCAGAGTCACTGACTTATCTGAAAAAGGAAGAGAATTTTTGTCATCTTCAAACCCAGAATATTTTATTATCCCTGATTTAGGTGAAACATTTTTTGATATTGAAAACACACCAAATATTACTAAAAATGAAATTATTTCTAAAAAACAAGAAGCACAAACCATTCATGGCGAAAGAAGCGAAAGAATCCACATTATAAACAAATTACTTCAAGCTTTTTGTTTATATGAAAAAGATAATGAATATATTGTTCAAGAAGGTAAAGTGCAAATAGTTGATGAACATACTGGACGTGTACTTCATGGTCGTAGATATTCTGATGGCTTGCATGAAGCAATTGAAATAAAAGAAAATGTTGTTGTTGGCAGAGAAAGTCAAACCCATGCAACAATTACGATTCAGAACTATTTTAGAATGTACAACAAGCTGGCTGGAATGACAGGAACAGCATTAACCGAAGCTCAAGAATTTATGGAGATTTATAAATTAGATGTTGTAGAAATTCCAACTAATGTTCCAATTACAAGAATCGATCAAAATGATTTCATTTTTAGATCTAAAAGAGAAAAATATAATTCAGTTGTAAATAAGCTTCGTGAATTATGTGATAAAGGTCAACCTGTTTTAGTTGGAACAACATCAGTAGAAGAATCAGAAATATTATCTAAAATGTTAAAACTAGCTAAGATATCACATAATGTTTTAAACGCAAAACAGCATCAAAGAGAAGCAGAGATAGTATCACGTGCCGGCCAAAAAAGTGCAATAACAATTTCAACCAATATGGCTGGTAGAGGAACTGATATAAAACTTGGAGATGGAGTAAAAGAATTAGGAGGTTTATTCATTCTTGGTACAGGAAGACATGAGTCTAGGAGAATAGATTTACAGCTGAGAGGTAGAGCTGGAAGACAGGGAGACGCTGGAGAATCGATTTTTTATTTAAGTTTAGAAGATGATTTAATGAGAATATTCGGTTCTGACAGAATTGCTAATGTAATGGATAAATTGGGAATTGAAGAAGGCGAAGTTATAACTCATTCAATGGTTACAAAGTCAGTCCAAAGAGCACAGCAAAAATTAGAAACAAGAAACTTTAGCATTAGAAAACATGTATTAGAATATGATATGGTAATGAATCGTCAAAGAGAGATTATTTACACTAGAAGAAATTATTGTTTAGATGATAAAAAAATAATGGAAGAACTAGAAAATATTATTATTGAATTTATTGATGATACTGTTGATACATTCAACACTGGTAATTCCATAAATAGTCTTGATTCAGATGGTTTAGATAATGAGTTTCTTGAAACTTTATCTGTTGATATTAGTAATATTGAACAAAGTAAATCAATTGATGAATTAAAAGCAAGTATCAAACATAATCTAAATGATATAATTAATTACAAAAAAGAATCAATTGGTAATAAGATATTCGAAGATTTTATAAAATTTGTACTATTATCTGAAATTGATAAAAGATGGCGTGAACACTTAAGTGCAATGGATCAAATGCGAGAAGGTATCAATTTAAGAGCTTATGGACAAAAAAATCCATTAATAGAATATAAAAAAGAGGGTTTTTTATTATTTGAAGAAATGATGTTTTCAATAAATAAAGAGGTTTTAAAAAATATTTTTAGAACAAATCTTACAAAAGTTGATGAATCAAAAATCATAGTTGAAAGCAATATACCTAAAAATATTCGAATGTCTCATACTAAAATTTCAGGTTTAAATTTACCAAACGCTCCTCAAAAATCTGCTAAGCAACAACCAGTTAACAGCCTATCAAAAAAATATGGTAGAAATGATAGGATAAAAATTTCTAATGGCAGTGAAACTAAAATAATTAAGTACAAAAAAGCAGAAAATTTATTAAATCAAGGATGGAATATAATTGAATAAAAAAAACAAAAAATTTAGTACAAGATCAATTCATATCGGACAAGAACCTGAAAAATTATATGGTTCTGTTTCGTTACCAGTTTATTTAACTTCAACATTCAAACAGGAAGAGTTTGGTGAATATTTATATGATTATTCTCGAGCAGGGAATCCAACTAGAACTAATTTAGAAAAAAATATTGCTTCTTTAGAGCAAGGTAGTGATGCAATAGCATTTAGTTCGGGTATGGCAGCGATATCTGCAATAATCCACCTTCTTTCATCTGGAGATGAAATAATTTTTACAAAAAATGTTTATGGTGGTACATTTAGAATAATGGATAAAATATATAGAAATTTTGATATTCATCCCAAATGGGTAGACACTACAGATATTGATACGGTTGAGAAGGCCATTACAAAAAAAACTAAAATAGTTTTTGTTGAAACACCAACAAACCCAATGATGGAAATTTCTGATATCAATCGAATTTCTGAAATCTGTAAAAATAATAATTGTATTTTAGTTGTTGATAATACATTTATGTCTCCTTATAACCAAAGACCCATTACACTTGGAGCTGATATTGTTATGCACAGCACTACAAAATATATTGGAGGTCATAGTGATGTTATAGGTGGAATACTTATATCAAATGATAATCAAATTATTGAAAAGTTAAGGTTCATCCAGATGTCTGTTGGGGCTGTCCCATCTCCTTTTGATTGTTGGCTTGTACAAAGATCTTTAAAAACTTTATCAGTTAGAATGAAGTCTCATAATAAAAATGCTTTAGAATTATCAAAAAACCTTAATTTATATGAACAAATTCATTCTATATATTATCCAGGTTTAGAATCTCATAAAAATTTTGAAATTGCAAAAAAACAACAACTTGATCCTAAGGGTAAACCAGCTTATGGGGGGATGATTAGTATTGATTTGGGTAGTATGAAGAACGCAAGAAAATTTGTTAAAGGCTTAGAGATTTTTACTTTAGCTGAAAGTTTAGGAGGAGTAGAAAGTTTAGTATGTCACCCAGCTACAATGACTCATGCTTCAATACCTAAAGAAATTAGAGATGAATTGGGCGTAACTGATGGATTAGTAAGATTATCAGTTGGTATAGAAAGTATTGACGACTTAAAAAATGATATTGAAAAAAGTATTAAAGGGTTATAATTACTTTTTATAATTTACTTTTTGGCCTAGAATAGTGCTTATAACTGGTCTTTTATAATTTGGGTTATCTAATCTAGGTCCAGCTTGAGAAACTCTATAAATTTCAACATCGACAATTCTTTTTTTGCCAATGATATTTTTAAAATATTCGTTTTCAGATTTTAGAATCCAATTTTTAAATTGCTCTCTCGGTATCAAATTATTTGTATTTTTTAAGTATTTATTTGACAACCACTCGAAATACTTTCTCCACATTTGGCTTTTATTTTTCATTAAATATTTATATTCAGTACTATTTAAAATTGGTTTTTTACCAGTAAATGGATTTATTATTGAACCGTCATCAAGAGAAGCTTTTACAATTATAATTTGGTCAGCGCTTGGTACGTTTTGAAACATTTTCCAATTTTGAATCATTCGTGGAATTCTATTAATTTTTCTTAAGTGGTTTTTATTTTTCCATGTTAAATCATCGATTATTTTGTGTTCAATTAAGGCAGATAGAATAGAGGCAATTAATAAAATGATTATGATTATTGGAGATATAATTTTAAATAGTTGATTTAAATTACTATTGTCTGATTCTATAATAGATTTTTTGATTTCAGAATTAGATTGTGGTAATCCGCATGCAGGTAGACCAAAAAACAAACTTATTTTTGTTCTATTTTTTGCAACTTTATCATAGATTAATCCAAATAATTCTGAAAATAATGGAATGAAAAAAATCCAAGAAACTAAAAATCCGAAAGGTAATAACGATAATATTTTTCCAAATGCTTTATGTCTAGTCCAAATTTTTTTATGCACAGGTTGATATAATATTGCTGTTTTTTCTGATAAATTTTTAAATTCTTTAGGTTTTTCATCTTCTGAATTACCATCACAAAATTTAATTCTTTCAAACACGTCTAAACGTTTTATAATTCTAACAGTAAAATGACAAAAGCCACAATCTGAATCATAAAAGAGATTGTATTTATTTTTTTTGATAAATTTTAATTTTATTGTGTCCAGTATTTTTTTATCAATGATAAGTGTTAATGATGAAATCATAACTTGTGAGAATAAACCTACATGCATTGATAATCTTATCATGAAGTGGAAGAGTGATAATGATACAAAGGCAAATCTTCTAAAAAAAACATTGTAAAATGGTATAAATATTAATAGTGGTACAACCATTTCAAGATATAACGTACTGAAAGTGAATATTTTTGAGATCGGCAGATTAATATAATCTCTAATTTGATAACCAAATGAGGTTATAAATCCATCTAAATGATGCATTTTATAAAAAGCGGTCCCATCTCCCCAATTTCCTCCAGTTCTATTGATCGAAGATAAAAAATAAATAGCTGAAATTTGTAGCAAAACAGCGAAGTAAGCAATCGAAGAAATTGTGAAAGATTTATTATTGGTTGATCTATCATTTAGTTCACTTACATTAAATTCTTTATAATTTTTTAGATTATAAATCAGAGCATCTATACTCATTACTCTTCCTAAGGGTAAAAATAAGGTCCAGATAAGAATACTATTTAAAAATGTATCTCCTGAGTTTCCCACCACAATTGCTTGACCATGAATGCTAATTATTATTATTAGAGATAATAAATGTGAAATTTTTGTTTTATATCCAATAATAAAAAAAAAGGAAAAAATTAAACCCAAGCTAAATATAGAATGTACAATAAATGAATCTGTACCTGTAATTGAGAATAAATTCCAAAACTGTAGATCTATTTTGGTTGTAATACCAAGGTTACTGTAAAAGACATCTATATAATTCCAACGTCTACATATATCTATAAAGCATACCCAACCAATCAAAATCCTAAAAATACCAAGCGCGCGAGAGTCAACTGTGAACCATGAGGTGAATACATTTTTGATCATTATAAATTCCAGTTCTCAATTGAGTTTTTAACACCTTTCAATATAAATTCTATTGATATAACCATAAGAATTAATCCCATAATTCTTTGAAGTATTCTCAGACCTAATTTTCCGAAATTTTTTGATAAAATTTTTGAGAGTTTAAAAATGATAAATGTAATAATTAAAACCATTACCAAAGTTGAAATTAAGGTTATTTTATCAACGGTATTTTGTGCTTCAGAAGACAAAATCATCATTGATGCTATTGAACCAGGCCCAGCTATCAATGGTATAGATAAAGGTGTATATGCAATTTCATTTTTTTCTTCTGCTTCAAGTTCTTCTGATGGAGTAGTTCTAGTTCGTGACCTTTTAGATTCAATCATATCAAAACTAATTTTTAAAAGAAGAATTCCTCCAGCTATTCTAAATCCATGTATGGTTATATTATAAAATGAAAATATAAAATCTCCAATTAATGCAAATACAAGAAGTACTAGAAAAGAGAAAATTATAGATTTTGCAGCGATAATATCTCGTTCTTTTTTATTATAATCTTGGGTTATTGATAAAAAAATAGGCACTATTCCTATTGGATTAATAAGTGTAAATAATGATGAAAAGCATAATATAAAAAACTCAAAATTCAATTTATTACATCCTTTCTTTTGCATCAATACCAAGTACTGATAACCCATTTCTAATTACGATTCTTAAGCAATTAATCAAAAATAGCCTTGAACTCGTTATTTCTAAATTATTGTTAATTATTTTAGTCTTGGAATAATATTTATGAAATTTTGCTGCTAAATCTTCTAAGTAATTTGAAATAATCTGAGGGTCCATTTTCAAAAAAGAGGATTTAATAACTTCAGGGAAGTTTATCATTTTTACAATTAATTGATTTTCTAAATTAGATTCTAAATTTTTCAAGTCTTTTAATTCATCAAAAGAAATTTTCTCTAATTTTGCTCTTTTAAGAATAGTACAAATCCTAGCATGAGCATATTGTAAATAAAATATTGGATTAGCGTCTGAATGGTCTTTAGCTATTTCTAGTTCAAAATTTAAGTGAGTATTTATACTTCTCATTATAAAAAAATACCTTACAACATCTGATCCAACTTCGTCGCACAATTCTTGAAGAGTTGTGAAATTTGCCTTTCTAGTTGACATTTTAATGGGCTGATTATTTTCAGTTATTGTGACAAATTGGTGAATTAATACCTCAATTTTATTTGTGTCATAATTTAATTGATTCATAACTTCAATGACATCTGGGTAAGCATCCATATGATCAGCTCCAAAAATATCAATAATTTTATCATAATTTCTATCAAATTTTGTCCTATGATATGCCATATCAGGTAGTCTGTAAGTAGGTTCTCCAGTACTTTTTATTAAAACTCTATCTACAGGTCTTTTAACTTTAGTTCCAGCAAACCAAGTCGCACCATCTTTTTTGTATACAAGATTTAATTTTTCTAAATCTGATATAATTTTTTCAATACTGTTATTTTTATATAAATCATCTTCGTTGAAAAAATTATCAAATTTAATTTCGAGTGTTTTTAACGTACTTTTGATATCTTTAAAAATTTCTGATTCAGCATAATTTTTGAAAACATCTATTTCATCTTCATTTATATGATTATCGCCATATTTACTTTTGAATGATAATGATATATCATTAATGTATTCACCTTGGTAACCTTCCTTCGGGAAGTCTGTTTCAATGTTACAATTGTTTAAATATCTTGCTTTTACAGATTCACCAAGTTTGCGCATTTGTCTGCCAGCATTATTAAAATAATATTCTCTATCTACAATATAACCATTCCACTCTAAAATTCTAGATATTGTATCACCAATAATTGCCCCTCTTCCATGAGCAACTGTTAACGGTCCTGTAGGATTAGCGCTAACAAATTCTACTAGGGCTTTTTTACTTTTACCAAAATTATGTCTCCCGTAATTATTATCTTTTATAAATACTTCAGTTAAACTATCATGTAATTTATTATTATTAATTTTTACATTTATAAAACCAGGTCCAGCTAATGAAACACTTTTATAGTCGTCTAAAATTTCCAGTTTTTTAATTATTTCATTTGCAATTTCTTGTGGTGATTTTTTAGCTTTTTTGGCTAATACCATTGCAATATTAGTTGTCAAATCACCATGTTCTAATTGTTTAGGTGTTTGAACATTTACATCTATTTTTGGATATTGTAGATTATTTAAAATTGTTATGATATCTTTTTTGAATTTATTCTTCATCTATTCGTTTTATTTTAGCATCACCCCACAAACGCTCAAACTGGTAATAATCTCTATTTTCTTTATTGAAAATATGTATTACAATTCCAAAGTAATCCATTACAACCCATTCCAAACTTTTTGTATCTTCAAGATTATTTGGTCTCCATCCTTGTTGCCTTAGTTCTTTGTATATATGGCTCATAATTGCTTGTGTTTGAGGTGTTGATTCTGAAGTACATAAAATAAAAAAGTCTGTTAAACTTGTAAGCTCTCTTACATCAATAATTGATATATCTTTAGCTTTTTTATCTAACATCAAATTTGGAATTATTTTGACAAGTTTTTTTATTTCTTTCGTATTATTCATTTTTAATTTATTGGACTTGAACAATGAATTAGATTGCTTTGCTCGTTCCAGTCTTCCCCAAGTATTAATGTAATATCTCTCTCATTTTCTAATTTATTACTAATTATATAATTTACTATGGTATTATTGAAACCTGTAAAGGATAGGTATTCATATATGTCGTATTTAAAATTTGGATTCAATAAAGTATCAACATGGATGAAAATTTTAGTCGTCCTCTGATCAATATTACCAATATCAAATCTTATATTTTCATTAAAATTATCTTGTTTCAAGATATTATAATCTCCTTTAGTTTTTTTGGTTTTTATATAATATCCTTTTTCATGACAATCTCTAATTTTAGCAGCTAGTCCTTTTTGATTTGTATTATTTAAAATCCATATATCCACATTATTATGCTCCATATTTTTTAAACTATACAATGAATCTAAGTTCAATTCTATTATTTTCTTTTTATTCCATTTTTCAGTTGAAGTCATTTCATTTTTTTTAAGAAAATTATAATTGATAATAGAATAAAAAATAATAAAAAATAATATTAGTATTATTTTTCTTGAACCTCCTTTTGATAATTCATTTTGAAAATTTTTAAATTTTTCAATCAGGATATTCTTTTTTTTTCTTTTATATCTTTTCTTCCAACTCATTTAATTGCTCTGGATTATTTACACCTTTAATTTCATCAATATTTTCTATTTGATTTACTAAAACTTTAAATTTTTTGTTGCAGATAATTTTCAAAACATCAGGTAAATAATATTCATTTTGACTATTCTCATTATTTATTTCGTTGATATTTTCAAATAAAATTTTGTTATTAAAAATATAAATGCCAGAATTGATTTCATTAATTTTTTTTTGTTCTTCATCTGCATCTTTTTCTTCAACAATGGATTTAAAGTATTCATTTTCTCTAATTATTCTTCCATATCCTTTTGGATTTTTTGAAAAAGCACTTAAAACTGTAGCATCTGCTTGTTTATCTAAATGAAATTTATAAAATTTTGATAAAGTCTCTGAAGTTATAAGGGGAACATCGCCTGAAAGAACTAATGTATGACCTTTAAATTCGCTCATGATTTCACTGCATTTCATTATGGCATGGCCTGTTCCAAGTTGATTTTCTTGTTTAACAAAATCTAACTCATAGTCACTTAAGTAGTTCATCACATCTTGATATTTATATCCTACAACTAAGATTATTTTTTTTGGTTCAATAGATTTCGCTGAAAATAGCACATGTTCGATTAGAGTTTTACCTTTTAATTTATGTAAAACTTTTGGCAAATCTGCATTCATTCTAGTGCCTTTTCCTGCAGCTAAAATTATAGTTGCTAAATTATTATTCAATTAAACCTCCCCCAATAATTGAATCATTATCGTAAAAAACAATAGATTGTCCAGGGGTTATGGCCATTTGTGATTTCTCAAATGAGCAATTAATTCCATTTTTTGTTTTTGTCAATAATGCTTTTGCACCTAAACTATTATACCTAATTCTTGCAGTACAATTTAATGGAAATTCTTTAACTTCTTGAAGCCAGTTAATATCTTTGACTTTTGCATAATTTGAGAAAAGGCCATTTTTTTTAGTTACAATTAATTTATTTTCCTTAGGTAAGATTTTTTTAACATATCTTGGTTCTGGATATGATAAGCCTAAGCCTCTTCTTTGACCTATTGTATAGTTAGTATAGCCACTATGTTTTCCAACGGTATTTCCACTTTCATCAATAATGTTGCCATTTTTAATATTTTTAATTCTATCTGGCATAAAATCGCTCAGAAACTGAGAGTAATCATTATCAACTACAAAACACAAATCCATACTTTCATTTCTATTTGCATTTTCTAATTTATATTCTAATGC
>Ga0163111_10002384_pt1 | contig 11895 bp, 13 predicted proteins | sample CRUFie1St18metaG_FD_109645 | JGI IMG/M metagenome (GOLD analysis project Ga0163111, IMG submission 109645) | Marine microbial communities from the Costa Rica Dome - CRUD Field 142mm St18 metaG | ecosystem: Environmental > Aquatic > Marine > Oceanic > Photic zone | place: Costa Rica: the Eastern... | reverse complement strand
TGATAAGTTCTACTATTGAAGAAAAAATTTAAATTGCTTGAATACCATTTCGGTTTTGATCCTTTAATTAATATTTCATCATTTTCAATAATTTGAAAGTCTCTATTGTTCTTTTCAATATTTACCTTAATCATAATTTAAAATTTTAAAATTTGTAATATAATAACCTATTTCTTCATCTGCAATCATTTCTGACATATCAAAAAATATCGATTCAGGGAATCCGTATTTTTCGTTATAATTTATTTCGAAAAATTCTGGATTTTCTTTCAGGGTATTTTCTATAAATTCAAATAAAGAATTTATTGAAGAATAGTATTCAAATCCTATAGTCTCAGATGGCTCACTTCCATTAATTTTATGTATATCTCCATTAAGAACTACAATAGATTTTGGTGAAATGAATTCCTCAGGAAAACAGAAACACGAAATTTGCTGGATCATTTCATAATTAGAAATATTCAAAGAATACCATAAGTCCTCTCCTGATAATTCTTCATTTTTAGAACATGATATTATAAAAAATAATAAAAATAAAAAGTTTATTAATCTAATGATCATTATTTATTTTAACATAATTGGATGCCTTCTCTACAAATTTTTTAAACCTAGGTATTGATACATTTTGAATATATGGACTATAAGGGTTCTTCCTTTCAAAGTCTTGGTGGTATTCCTCAGCGTAATAAAATTTATTTATTTTTTTTAACTCAGTTATAATTTTTTTTCCAAAAATTGAATTTGTAGATAAGAAATCAATATAGTTCATGATTTTTTCTTTTTCATCATCATTCGTGTAGAAAGCAATAGATCTGTAATGTGATCCATAATCAGGACCTTGTCTGTTTGGAGTTGTAGGATCGTGTGAGTCGAAGAAAACTTTTAAGAGAGTCTCAAATGAGATTATTTGATTGTCATAGATTATCTCAATTGCCTCTGCGTGGCCAGTTTTTCCGGAGATAACCTGATAATAATTTGGATTTACTGTTATACCACCAGCATAACCAGAATATACTTCCTTTACTCCATCTAAACTCTCATAAATTGTCTCTACACACCAAAAACAACCAGACGCAAAGTATGCCCTATTCATTTCTGAGTAATTTTCATCATTTATTAGGTTAACTGGATCAGGGTTATCAATTGCACTTTGAGAGCTTATATCACATGAAACCAATAAAATAAAAGAAGTGATTATAAATTTTTTCATAAGAATCAGATTAACAACAAAGATAATATCATATGGTATCGTATAGTTTAAATTGAAGTTAATTTTATTTTAAAAAACTTTTAATTAACTGTATATCACCCTTAAGTGTTAAATCGGGGACATGCTCACAAATTTTAAAAATTTTGATAGATTCTTTTTTATCATTGACCATATTTTGAATAGCTGAAGCAATCTCTTTTTCACCTCTGTACTCATTTATTTCACAGTCACGTAGATACTCATATATTTGATTTCCGAAAAATGAGAAAATATTCATACTAACAAATTTTTTATTATCAATAGTCTTTATAAGATCTATATCTGGTTTTTCAATTATTTTAGATAAAAAATTATTTTTTATTTCTAAAATTGAAAAAGAGGAAATCTTTTCGTCGTTAAAATTAAGACAATCAGAATTGTATGCAATCATTGAGTTACATATAGATTCAGATTTTAACATCTCAATTGCCTTTGTTGAGTATAGATTATCAGAATTACATACTAAAAATCTTGATGTTTTTAGTTCTGGAAATTGATTCATGGCTTGATAAATAGCATCAGCAGTTCCCATTGGTTTCTCATTACCATAGTAATCTTGAAAAGCAAAATCTATTTTTATCGATAATTCTTTTTCAATTTTTCTCAAATAACTCTGGGACTCAATAGAGTCTTGTGAAAGTATAATAATAAAATCACTAATTTTTGATGCGACTGAATTCTTAATAATATGGTAAATTAAAGTTTCATTTTTTTTACCTATCTCAATAAATCCCTTAGCTCTAGTGTTAGACTGTGAAACTTGTTCTTTTGGAAGTGTATAATTCCCGTTAGAGGCTTTCATTCTTGATGAAACACCAGCAGCCATTATAATCATTGTAATATTATTCATAAGAAACTATTGGCCCTTTCCCCACATTTGCTATAAATGCTTCTTTAACACCAAATTTTATTAATTCTTCAACAATTTTATGAGAACAAGATTTATCATTTGATAGACATACAATAGAACCTCCTCCACCTGAACCAACTATTTTAGTACCAATTGAGCCATTATCTTTTGCAATTTTAATCATATCATCAATTTCCTGAGTAGTAATTTTTAAATCATTTTTTAAAAAACCATGATGTATATTCATTAATCCCGCAATCTTTTCAATATCAAGTGAATCTTTCTGAAATTCATTTTTTGCTTTGAGTGTAGTTCTATAATTCCCCACAGCTGCTCTAAAGAAAGGCTTTAAATCATCATTTAGAAATGATAAACACTCATCCAAATCAATTTTATCGATATCTTTAAAACTAAAGTTATCAACATTATTATCTACTATTTGAATTGATTTAAGTGCATTTTCCTTTAGTTTTTTTAAAAGCCCTTGTGTGTCCTTATTCTGGTTTGATACGCCTATTATTAAATCACATAGTTTGTGATTAAAAGGAATTATATTATCATCTATAGTATCTAGATAAATCGTTTTACCGTTAGCTATGGTGTACTGATCCATCTTTCCCCCAGAGCCAACTGTCTCTAAAACTTCGATTCTATAAGATATCTCAGCTAATAAATTTGGAGTTACTTTATGATTAGAGAATGTAGCTAAAAGAAAATTAACCCATGCAATAATTAATGCTGAGGAACTTGAAAGACCAGAATTTATAGGAATGCTACTTGTGATATTAATATCATATCCAATATCAGGTATACAGTCGTAGTCTTTTAAAACTTTTAAAGCAATTTTTAAAAAGTCTTTTTCATCAGAATGAAATTCTAACTTAAGAGGTATGATATCAATTAAACCTAGATCCTTTTTATTAACATTAAATTCCTTTGAACTATTTTGAACTGCTTCTATATTGATCTCATTTTTTATTGTTGTAGCTATAATTGGAAGCCCAAGATAGTCTTGGTGGTCACCAAATAAACAAACTCTCCCAGGAGCTTTAGAAACTATCTTCTTATACATCAAGAAATAATATCAAAAGTTTTAGTGTTAACCCAATCTCCTCTTGTAAAATCTGGAAAATATTGAGGCTGTCCATCGTTATTAACCGAGATAGAGGTTAATTCAATCAATGAGCTCCATGCAGATCCTTCATAAACATTTTGATCGAGAGGTAATCCATTCTGAAGACATTCAACAATTCTATACATCATAATGCCGTCCATACCACCGTGCCCACTATATTTAGTCTTATTATTTAGTCTCTTATAAAGAGGATGGTCATACTTTTCGTAAAGTTTTTCTATTCCTTCATCTTTAATCCATTTTTCTGAGTCATTTGAATAATTTTCAAATCCATTATCAAAAGCAGCTCTAGTCGGACTTCCTGCTAGAATTCCTTTAGTACCTTGAATTAAATTTAGCCTCGTATAAGGCCTTGGGCTTGTTTCATCCCACTGAACCATAATTGTTCTTCCAAGATAGGTTTTAATAATCGATGTATTTATATCACCATTTTGATAATTTAATTTATTCCATTTGTGATTAGATGGAAAATTTTCTATTCCAAACTTTTTTCTGCCTAAAGCTGGAGAGGAGAATGAAACCAAAGACTTGAAGGTATCTTCGGATCTTAGTAGATTCATATACTGTGATACAGGCCCCAAACCATGAGTAGGGTATAAATTTCCTCTTCGTTTTTCGTATTCTAAGGTTCTCCAAGAACCTGTTCCTCTTGTTTCTTCATTCATTTGAAATCTTAAATCATGAATGTAGGCAGCCTCGCCATGAAGAAGTTCTCCCAGTCGACCATTTCTAATGATATTCAAAAACATTAATTCCTCTCGACCATAATTAACATTTTCCATCATCATACAATGCTTTTTATATTTTTCACTAGTATCAACAATTTCCCATAATTGTTTTATTGTCATAGCAAGAGGGACTTCAACGAAAGCATGTGCTCCATTTTTCATTGATTCAACTGCCATTTTACCATGGCTATTCCAATCAGTAGAAATAAATACTATATCTGGCTTTACCTCATTAAGCATTATCTTCCACTTTTGATCATCTCCCCAATAAGTTTTAATTATCTCAGTTGAGATGTTCATATCTTCTAAAATCTTATTGGACTTTTGAATATTATCTTCATATAAGTCTGATATACCTACGACTTCAGTCCCTGGAAGTGACGCAAAAAGCTTTAAGTGGCCTTTACCTCTATAACCGACACCTAGAAAAGCAGCTTTTATTTTTTTTAATTTAGGAGCACTAAAATCTCCCATATATTTTTGGTCATTTTTTCTTAATTTTTCAGATGAAAAGGCATAAGATGATGCAAAAGCAGCAGTTAAAGATGTTTTTTTGATAAAGTTTCTACGATCAAATTTTGACATATATCAAATTTAAAGAAATTGATTTTGATTTATTAAATTAGTAAAAAGTATTATTATGTCCATAATTATAAAAAATGATCACAAAGAAATTCCAGGGAACCCATCAACAGCTAAGAGTTCTGTTAAAAATCTTAGAGCTGATGCAGCCAAAGATTCTTTAAGAGTCCTTACAATTGAAGATTGGAAATTTTGGAAAGAAAACGGATATATAGTCATAAAAGATGCTGTACCAAGAGACCAGGCAATAGAGACAGCTAAATTTATTTGGGAATTTGATGATAAAGATCCTAAAGATTCTTCAACATGGTATGCTGACGCAAGAGCAGAAATGCAAATGAAAGAACTAGCTGGAACAGGTATGGTTGAAGTATACAATAATCAGCACTTATGGAATAATCGACAAAATCAAAAAGTTTATGATGCATTTGTTGATATATGGGGAACAGAAAAATTATGGGTAACTATCGACAGAGCAAATCTTAATTTTCCCATAAGGCCAGGATATGAATACAAAGGATTTATTCATTGGGATTATGATCCTGACACAAAGCCTCAAAACGTTCAAGGTGTTTTAGCACTGTCTGATCAAAAAGATGAAAATATGGGTGGATTTCAATGTATCCCGTGGTTATATCGAAATTACGATACATGGAATCTTTCCCAGCCAGAAGATAGAGATAAATTTAAACCAGATATAAAAGGACTTGAGGACAAAATTGTTAAGGTTTCTCTTGAGGCAGGAGATTTATTAATTTTTAACAGCACATTACCACATGGAATTAGGCCTAATAATTCAGTAGATAAAGTTAGAGTTGCTCAATATATATCAATGATGCCAGCACAAGAAGATAATACTGAACTAGTTGAATGGAGAGTTAATTCATGGAGGAATAGAATTGCACCTGAAGGATATGCATTTCCTGGAGATCCAAGAAACTGGGAACAAACAAAATACAAAACTGCAAAGCTTTCAAAACTTGGTAAAAAAATTCTAGGTATAAAAAGATGGTAAATAGCTTGTGAATTTAAATTTAAAAAATAAGAAGGTATTTATATCAGGATCAACAAAAGGAATTGGTTTTGAAACAGCAAAACTTTTCTTAGGAGAAGGTGCTTCAGTTATTATTAACGGAAGAACAGATGAGAGTGTTAGTATAGCACTTAAAAGGTTAAACAGTAAAAATGTTGAAGGTATAACAGCAGATTTTTATGATGAATCCAATATAGATAATTTAATTAACAAGCTTCCTGATGATATTGATATTTTAGTGAATAATGTTGGTATCTTTAGAGGTAAGGAGTTTAAAGATGAAACATATATTGATTGGTTAGATCATTTTGAAGTTAATTTAATGAGTGGTGTAAAATTATCAAAGCATTTTTTACCACAAATGATCAAGAGAAATTGGGGTAGAATATTATTTATTTCATCTGAATGCTCAACTTTAGTACCTGGTGATCTTCTCAGCTACAGTGTATCGAAGGCATCAGTTAGTGTTTTTTCCAGTGGATTAGCAAAACTAACAAAAGGATCTAATGTGACTGTAAATACAATTATTCCTGGTTCTACTCTAACTGAAGGGTCAAAAAAATTTCTAAAAGAAACAGCAAAAAGAGAGAACAAAACAGAGGATCAGGTTGAAAAAGAATTTTTTACAAGTGTAAGAGATACATCTTTGGTATCAAGATTCCTTAACGTCACCGAGGTGGCCAATACAATACTATATTTCTCAAGCCCCCTCTCATCTGGAACAAATGGAGCTTCAATAAGAGTTGATGGAGGAAGTATGGGCTCAATTATATAAAAAAACCCACCTAATTATTTACAAGTGGGTTTTTTATAATTAGTAGATACAAATTATTCATTTGGAGGTCTACTGTATTGAACAACTCTAGAAATTAAATCTTGCTCATTTATATACAGCCTCTCATAAAATATATTTGTTTCAGTTGAGCCATCTTTAATATAGCGTGTTTCATTAAATGCGGTAGTTACTAGCCTACCGTCAGAATCTTCCATATTGAGTGGCATTATAAAGATGTAATCTCTTGATATTGAATCCCAATTAGATTGTCTTTCAACTATAAAATCAGTATTAGTCATATCTACATCAAATACTCCACCTATATCAGCAGGATGGAATTTTACAGTTTCAGCAGACAAATCAACCATTAACTGAGCATCCATATTTTCATATGCATCCATGAACTTTTTAGCAAGATCAGAATCTTTTTGATCTCCAATCATATATCCTTTTCCAAGACGGGAACCCTCCATTAGCCATTCACCTCCAATTTTTTCTGACTCAACAGAGGAATCACATGAAAGTATTGATAAACTTAATACGGATAATAAAATTATTTTTTTCATGATTACAGTTTTACTCAGATCCAGAAGCTTCAGCTGCAGCCATTTCTCCGAGAATGTCTTTTCCATCAACATGTATGTTATGTGATATTATATTTCCATTTTCATCCCATTGCCAATTAAGGTGAATGAATTGTGATGTTTCATTTCCCGTAATTTTTCCTGTAGCAGACCATAATCCCCAATAATGAGACCATGTTCCATATGGTTCGTCATAATATACAGTTTGTATTACACCCGGTGTATCACCTCCAGGAATCCCCATTTGAATATTATCAAAAAGACTATGATGCATAGCAGCTGTTTGAGAGTATGACTCAATGTTAACCTCAGTTCCAGGAATAGAAGTACTACCTGAAATTTCTTGAGAAATATAATCTTGTCCCAATGCCTCATCATACTCATCAGTACCATAAGCCATATAATTCATAATCCCGTCAAGAATTTTTTGGGATTTTTCATCATCCATTTTTACTACACCAACTGTGTCAGTATCAACGGGTTGTTCACATGCTAATAAAAGCAATGACATTAATATAAAAGTAAATTTTTTCATAATTAGTAAATTGATTGAATCATTGAATATAAAAAAACCTCTCCATTTTTCAATAGAAAGGTTTATTTAATTTAGGTTATATAGATTACTCTTGATCAGGCATTACTGACATAACCAGACCTGTAGCATCTCCGAAGTCTCCTCCGTTTACTATTTTACCTTCATCATTAAAAGTTAGATAATGGTACCATAGTCCTCTGAAACTTTTACCAGATGCAGTATTAGTACCGGACCAATATCCATATGTTCTAACACTACCATTAGGTATCCCTGTTTCAGGATCTGCTCCAGGAAGATAGTTCTCAGCTTCCCAAGTTATATCCTCCATTGCATCTTGCCAACCTTGGAGATAAGCTCTTGTTTCCTCTTTACTCATAATAGGTCCACCATAAAATGCACTTTGATATTCTAACTCATCAGCATAAAAGTCCATAGTCGCATCAAGATCCTCAGTCACAAAAACCTCAAACCATTGTTTTGTAGTCTCTAGATTTTTTGCATAATCAGGATGCTGAACATTAGAGCATGAGACCATAAACACTAAAGTCATTAATAATAAAATTTTTTTCATGATATATTTATTGATTTATCTTATGAATATACAAAAAACCTCTCCATATATGAACAGAGAGGTTGTTTAATTTTAATAAATATATATTATTGTTGACTTGCAGCTTGTGCTTCAGCTATAGCTGCTTCCATTTCACTGGTATCATATGTATGATACTCTGCGGCTATTTTACCATCATCTCCCCAAAAAAAGCTTATGTGAGCAGGTAAGGTTATAGTTTCTCCAGTTAAGTTACTTGTAGCTATCCAATTAAACCACGTTTGAGTAACTGTTGCCGGATCATAAGAATTATCTCCTGGATAACTAGCGGTTTCAACCCAGTACCCTATATCCTCGTTGTTCCCCCATGACATGGTAATAGAAAATGTTTCATGTTGTGCTTCAAGCAGATCTACAAGTTCATCAAGAGTAATCGGTTCAACACTATTTAAGAATACTTGTAAATCTTCCGACCATAATGATTTAAGGCCATCCATATCATTGTCTAAATAGTTTTCAAAATGCTGTCTTATGGCATTTGATTTATCATCATCAAAAGTAACTACAACACCGTTATTAGAGCATCCAAAGGTTACAATTGATATAAGAATTAAAATAAATTTTTTCATAATTAATATTAGATTTAATTAAATCTATTAATTATTAGCAACAAATAAAATTATTTAATGAAAAATTAAAGCTCCAATTTATTATGATCTAATGCCCATCGTTTGACTTTTTGAACCAATCCAGTGGAGGAACCAACTAGTTTTGCAGTTCGTCTGATACTTTCTCCTCTTTTAAGATGTCTGAGAATATTAATATTTTTAGGTTTATCAAAGAACTCTTCAACAGATTCTAATTGTCTACCTCCAACACCCTTATACCTTCCTAATTCTTTGGCCTGTTGAACACCAAAACGGTGAGACTCTACTCGATTCTGATATTCCATATTTGCAAGAGACCTAAATAAATTTAAAAATAAAACAGTATCTGGTTTAACTCTTCCATAATCATCAGTAGTCTCAAGCCTTTCAAGTTGTGAGATGAGAGAAATATCATTTTGAATAAAGAAATCTATTGAATTCAAAACATCAATCTGATTCCTACCCAGAACTGATATATTTGGAACAATTACCTTAGTTATCTTCTTTTGATGTATTAAAGCAAAAAGCAATGATCCTTTCTCTCTTTTTGAAAAAGGTATTATACTGGGACACAGATCAACATATACATTTTCTCTCATAGATAAGTCTTCTGCTATTGAAATATCAGATGTTTGAAAATATGAGACAATCATCGTATTAATTATTAATGTATTAGTTATACATAAATTTTTAACAAATATATATATTAAAATTTAAAAAAATTAATTTACAGAATATATAATTGATTATTTTTGTTATTTTATACTTTTTTAGACTAAATTTTACGTAAATAATAGCACACTTACATTATGATACATATAATTAAATAAATAATTCAAAATTGATTAAATTTGAATAAATTTTTAAAAATGGGTGTTGGTGGAATTTTTATAGGAACGCTAGCATTAATTTTCGCTATTGTTATTATAATGGAAATTAATCAAAGATTATTTTAATCTAAAAATACAGTATTAGATTTTTTCACTGCTTCATCGCATGCTAGAGCAATTTGCAAACTTTTGTATGCATCTTCCATATGAGCTTTAAGGTCAACATTGTTAATTATTGAATTGTAGAAAAACTCTTGTTCGTTATCACATAAATCTTGATGAGATGGATCTTCATCATAAATTATTTTTTTGTTAGCCGATATAAACTTATTATTCTCATCTAATTCTGAGCTATGAATTTTTAAACAATTATTTTTTGTGTGATTTTCAAGATTATCAGATTCTTTCTCAAATACATCATCGTCAGATACAATTGAGACAGAACCTTTTGGGCCTATAACATCTTTAACAAAAAACGCAGTCTCACTAATCATGGGCCCCCAACCAGCCTCATACCACCCTACAGATCCATCTTCAAATCTTATTTGAAGTTGACCATAATTGTAGTTATCATCTGGCACTTCATCGGAGAGCCTAACTCCAATAGCTGAAACACTAATAGGCTTTGATTCAGTTATCTGACACATGACATCTAAATAGTGGACACCACAATCAACAATGGGACTTAAAGATGCAAGCAGATTTTTATGAACACTCCATGTGTCTCCAGAGCTTTGCTGGTTCAAATTCATTCTCATTGCCAAGGGCTTACCAAGTTTTTTAGATTCTTTGATAAATTCTTTCCAAATTGGATGATGCCTTAATATATATCCAACAACTAGTTTTTTATTTTTTTCCTCTACTTTATCAATTATTTTTCTGGAACCAATTAGATCAGCTGCAATTGGTTTTTCTAAAAAAACGTGGCAGTTGTTTTCTAAAGCAAATAATGAAATCTCTTCATGAGTGTCTGGGTAGGTTGAAATACAAACTGCATCAGGCTTAGTACTTAAAATTGCTTCTTTATAGTCAGAAAACAATAAATAATTGTCTCCTAAAGATGCATTTAACGATTTATTACTATGTCCCCTTGAAACTAAACCACATATTTCAAAACCTTCATGATTATGATAAGCAATAGCATGAGAAGCACCCATATTTCCACAACCTATAACTAAAACTGATATTTTTTTACTCATTTTTTAAATTTTCATAATTATAATTCAAACTTATGTATTAACAAAATTTTTTCATATTTTAATACTGATGAAAAACCATTTAACTGCAATTGCATTAATTATATGCTTTTCTTCGTCTTTGTATAGTCAAACTGAAGATAGCCCTTGGTTAATTGGTGTAGGTTTTAATTCCGTTAACGCAGACGGATCTGAAAGTACAAATTACAAGTTACCATCATTAAGTTTATCAAGATATATTTTTGAAAATTTTTCTATTGGATTAAACTACTCAGAGAATGACATAATAGTGTCAAATCAAGAGTTATATTATTATTCAATTGATGGTATAATTAAATATAATATTCCTAACGAATCAAAAATTCTAGGAGTTGATGCTGATCCCTACCTTTATGCAGGTTATGGTCTTTCAAATTATGGTGAGGGAGAAGTTTCGATGGGATCGTTAAATACCTCTTATGGTCCATCATTTGGTGCAGGTATTAATTTTCAACTTTCAAAAAACATTGCGTTAAATACTGGTGTAAGTTATAAATCTTTAGATGAGAAAAACGCATATAGTAATCTTCAACATGTTGTGGGTATCAAATTCAATTTTGGAAAAGGAGACTCAGATGGTGATGGAGTTCCAGATAAAAAAGATCACTGTCCAGACCTACCAGGTCTAATTGAATTAAATGGATGCCCTGATAGTGATGGAGACGGTATTACAGATGAAGAAGATAAATGTCCAAATATACCCGGATTGATTTCGATGAATGGTTGTGCTGATAGCGATGGGGATGGATTCCCAGACCCGAATGACCCATGTCCTAAAATGGCAGGGGTTGATGGTAGACCATGCCCTGATAGTGATGGAGACGGTATTACAGATGAATTGGATAGCTGCCCTAATGATATCGGGTCAAAATCAAATGGAGGTTGTAAATTACCTGATCTTGATAATGATGGAGTTCCTAATACAATAGATAAGTGTCCAAATGAATTAGGTTCAGAGAAATTTGGTGGATGTCCAAATTTGCCCGAGTCAATATCATCTTATTTAGATAACTATGGCGAGATATTCTTTGAGTTTGATAGTTTTAATTTAAACTCTAAGCAAAAGCTAAATCTTTCGAACTTAAGTAAGTTACTGAAGAGGTATGGATACATTAAATTATACATTGATGGTCATTCTTCCAATGAAGGTGATTCTAGTTAT
>Ga0163111_10002383_pt1 | contig 11897 bp, 13 predicted proteins | sample CRUFie1St18metaG_FD_109645 | JGI IMG/M metagenome (GOLD analysis project Ga0163111, IMG submission 109645) | Marine microbial communities from the Costa Rica Dome - CRUD Field 142mm St18 metaG | ecosystem: Environmental > Aquatic > Marine > Oceanic > Photic zone | place: Costa Rica: the Eastern... | reverse complement strand
CTTCGGTGGTGGAGGCGGCGGCGGCGGTGGTTCGGTCTTCGGCGGTGGAGGAGGCGGTGGTGGCAAAGGCGGTGGCAAAGGCAAGGGCAAAGGTAAAGGCGGAGGCGGTAAAGGCAAAGGTAAAGGCGGTGGATCTGCCTTTGGCGGCTCTGCCTTTGGTGGCGGTGGCGGCGGCAGCTTTGGCGGCGGTCAGGCAGGAGGCTCGGCGTTCGGTGGTGCGGCGGCGGCAAGCGGCGGCGGCCTGTTCGGGGCAGCGCCCGCCCCTGCGGCAGCGAGGTGCGGCAACAAACGGGGAAGTGCTGCGGCAGCGCCCATTCCTGCGGCGGCAACGAGCGGGAGCGGCCTGTTCGAGGCAGCGCCTGCTCCAGCGGCGGCAACGAGCGGGCAGTCGGGCACGGGGCGGCCACCATTCAAGGTCGAGATGGACCATGACTCGTCGACGCCCGGCGGCGCCACCAAGTCTTCATACCACGCCATCACTATGATGTCAGCCTACCAGGTCTGGCCCACGCCAACTTAACCCAACCCCGAACCCCAAACGCAAATCCTCATCCTAACCACCCCAACTCCAACCCCGCGTCTTGAGGCCCAAGCCCTGGCCCCTACCAGGGCAAGTCGTTTGAGGAGCTCCGGTACGAGGATTACGCCAAGGGTGACAAGGGCTTCTCCGCCTTCCCGTTTGGCGCCGCCGCCGCCTCGCCGGTTGGTACTGCCGCCTCGCCGTTTGGTACCGCCGCCTCGCCGTTTGGTACCGCCGCCTCTCCTAGCAGCTTCAAGTTCAGCTCAACGTTTACTCCTGCGCCAGCCGCAACTGCCTCGGGCAGCTTTAGTTTCGACGCATTCACAGGCGCAGGCGCGAGCAGCTTCAAGTTCAGCCCAACGTTTGCCCCTGCGCCAGCCCCACCTGCCTCGGGCGGCCTTTGTTTCGGGTCATCCACCAGCGCGGGCGCAAGCGCCTTCAATATTGAGGCAATCAGCGCTGCTGATTGGGCTGCAGCGAAGCGCGTTATCGGATTTGCTGCTTATAGGTGGCGATTGCGGCGTCGATGGACCAAGACAGAAGCGCTGATTGATCACGCCAAGAATTGCTCTACGATGTCGGAGGAGCAGCTCTTGCAGCTGCATGAGGCGCAAGTGAATCAGCTGAACGTGTACGCTTATGCTGCTGCTGTGGCAGCGTCAAGCTCCTCCTCCAAGAAAGCACCTGCGAAAGTACCATCGAAAGTACTTTCTGAAAAGGCCAGGCACCACAGTGCTGTCAAAACGGCGGCGAGCGGCGTCGGTCTCTTTGGAGCAGCGCCAGCTCCTGCGGCGGCAATGAATGGTGTTGGCCCATTCGAAGCAGCGCCCTCTCCAGCGGCGGCATCGAGCGGGAGCGGCCTGTGCGGAGCAGCGACAGCGTCACCCGAAGAGGCTTGCGATGTTGCCGACGTGGCTTCAATCGTCCAGGGATCTGTACCCGGTTTGGGCGATGATTTCCTTCTCGCAGGACTGCGCTACTTTCAAGGGCTGGAGTCTGCTCAAGGGCTGGACTCCCAAGAGGGCGGGACTTTCAAGGGCTGGACTCCCAAGAGCCGTCTTATTCATGCTCTGCTCGAAGATGAGCTCCCAACCGAGTTGTCGGGGCTCCAGCGGGACCTCAAATGCCTTACGATTCCAGCACCGGCAGCATCGGCTAGGCAACCAGCAGCCAGCTCAGGGCTCAAGCCACCCGAGCTCCCCCTTGCTGATGACAAAGACTCGCCGGACGACGAGCAGCGGCTGAAGTGGTATGCACGCCATAAGCCGACAAAAGGCGGAGCGGAGCTGCTCTTTGGGCCAGCTCAAACTCGCGGCGCGAGCGAGAACGGCTTCGGGCTTCCAGCTTCTTCAGCTTCTGCGCCACCTGCTGCGGCCACACCACCGTCGTTCGGAGCTCCTGCTGCTGCCCCCGCTTCGGCCTTAGGTACAGCAGGCTTGGTATTTCCTTCGCCCTCTGGATCATCGGTGTTCGGCAGCGGCGCCGCCGCAGCTTTCACGTTCAGTGCTGAACCGTTCAACCCAGATACCTTTTGGGCAGAGATGGCTGCGAAGGCGCAAGCGGCGAATGAGGCAGGCGAGATTGAGAAGACCGCGATCACCAGGATGGTAGCATTGAGGGCGGCTCTTGAGGTGCGAGCCACCAAGGAGGCTGACCTTCTGCGTGAGGCGGCACGCAAGGTCAATGCAATCATCGCTTTTGGGGCGAGCAGGCCAAAAGAGGCTGCACCTGCCTCATCATCGGACCGTTCTGACTCAGATATCGTCGAACTTCTGGGCAGGCTCGCCCGCCTCAGACATCGCGTCGAGCAACGCGTTATGCTCCGCGCTGCCATCGACCGTGCCCAGCGAGTCAGTTTGCCAGCGGTTGTCGATCTACCCGACCTAGCTGCAACCAGCCCCTACAGTGCGCTCATGAACCGCGTATGCAGTGGTGCCGACGCCGAGGCATGGACTCACGGGCTGAAAGCATTGCGCGACGAGCAGCAGGCGCTGGCAGAGGCGCTGCAGAGAGCAATTGCGAAGCAGCGCCGCGCATGGGACGGCACAGATGTCTCAGCCACAGTGGATGAGATAGAGACCATCGTAGCCGAGATCGATAGGCTGGCAGAGCTGCTTGGGTCGCAGGGAGTTGGCGACCATCAGGCACGAGGCGATGCGGCGGAAGAAAGCAGGCAGGCGGCAGCAAAGCTCGCACAGTTTGATGCGTTGAAGTATCGCCATGATCGCCAGCTCCAGCGGGTCGACCGCTGCCGGACACGGGTGCAGCATGCACTGAAGGAGCTTGCAGCGTCATTTGAGCTGGGGGCAAACGAGATGGCTGGCGTGGCAGCGACTGTCGAGCTGCATACCGCTCAGATGGCGTGTGATTGCGCCATCAAGCAGTGCGACCAAGATGCGAACGCCGAGCAGGCAGGAGAGCATGAGAGCATTCTCAGTAGCGCAGCAGTAGCGCTCGCTCGGCCTATCAAGGCTGAGGCTGCGCGCCTCGCGCAACGTCAGCGCGAGCTCAGCACATGGGAGGAGGCGCGAGCGCTGTTGCTGCTGCTGCTGGACGGGGGGCGCAAGGCTCCACCTGAGCGAAGTGTGACCGAGGTGGCGCTTCTTTCGCTGGCCAAGCTTCTACTGGAGATGCGGCAGGGGACAGGAAAGCACGTGGAAAGCACGTGGATGCTCCCTTCCTCTGCGCGCAGCCAGGCGGGACCAACACGTGAGAAACTTCTGAAGGCGCAGCAGGTCGTGCGTGAAGCCGATGACACAGGGCTTGAAGCGGCACGCGACGCGCGCGACTTGACCCGCATCTTGCACCTCGACGCACTCAAGACGGCCTTGAACAGTGGGCCAGCAGGGTCAGAAGTTAGTTGGCCGCCTTGGCTGCTTGCGGGCTCTGCGTTTCCTTCATTGGGCTACCCTTTTTTCAACAGGGTTGCTGCTGAACGCGAGGTGCAACAGCCAGGAAGAGCTTGACGAGGCGTGCAGCGCGGCAGTGGCGCGGGCAACTGCGCTCAAGGAGGGTCTCCGCGTCGCGCGCGATGCAATGCGGGAGAATGCAAGTGCTCAACCTTTCACCGCGCCCCCCCAGTCACTGCAACGACAGCCGGAGCTGGAGGCAAAGGAGGAGGAGCGGGTTGCCGCGAGCTGGGCCGCCGTGCACAACTTCGAGGCCCTACTTGAGTTTGCCGCAGAGGTGCGGGAGGTGCGCGCGATGCCGCTAGCCGCTGCTGTTGTCGACTGCACGGGCGCACTGGATCGCTTCGACGCTTTCACCACTGCGCAGTACCAAGAGCTGCTGCGCGCCGCTGAGGCTGAGAGCCACCACTGCGAGGCCAAGGCGGAGGCGCTTCAGTCAGCGAGGGCAGCTTGGCTGCACCTACTCGCTGAGCAAATGGAGGAAGAGGAGGCGCGTGCGAACCCGCCAAGGGATGTGCACGCGAAGCTGAAGGCGGCCAAGAAGGCGGCCACGAGGGCGGTGAACCGGGTGCGGCTCGAGCAGGTTCAACTGGAGCAGCTGCTCCTCGAGGACGACGCCGATGACGAGACCAAGGAGTGTCGAGAGCGGCTGGCGGCTGCCAAGGAGGCTGGGCGCGAGGCGGAGCGGCAGTGCGCTGCGGAGCATGCTGCGCTCTACTCGAGGATCGTTAGCTTCCCTGAGCTGCTGCGCGAGATGCGCTTGGTGCGGAGCGGGTTGGAAAATGTTGCCTCTTTTGCGCGCGCCCGCAGCCTGGCGCTTATAGTTGGCTCGCCTAGTTGGTCCATTGTGCCGCCATGGCCACCCTCACCCAACACCAGGCGAATGGTCTCCCTCTCGACCTCGTCTCGCTCTTCCACGATGGGCGCACGCTCGACCACTACGAGGCACGCCACCTCGTCTCCAACTCCAACCGGCCCGTCTACGAGGCGACGCTCAACGGCCGCAAGGTCGCGCTCAAGGAGTACGCGGTTAGAACCGACGAGCTCAAGGTAGAGCTCTACTTTGCTCACTTGCTTTGTACTGGCTGACTAGTAGAACTTACTGCCTGAGCTCAAGCTGGCTGTGTGCAGAGTTGTGCCCAGACAGGGAAGTCACCTTAGTTGCACGCCCGACCTCAGTCAGCCTTTTTCCGCACACGAGCAGGTGTGCTACAAGGAGGCAGCGCTGCTGCGCCGGCTGCGACACCCAAGCATCGTCGAGCTCGAAGCAATCTTCCAGAGTGACGGCCGTTTCTACCTTCAGCTACCGTGGTACGCCAACGGCACGCTCGACGAGTGGTTCAAAGCCACGCGCCCCAGCCCGCTCGCTCTCGCAGCGGTGCTGCTGCAGCTGTGCCGCGCCATGTCGCAAGTGTCGTGCTGTCGTGCTGGTAGCTACCAGAGCTAGCTGTAGCGAGCCACGCTGGCGGCCGTGGGCTGCTCTACACCTTCGGGAGTGAGCCGCCATCTGAGCCACTGCCAATCCGGCTCGAGCTAGGGCCTTACTTTGACTACTTCAACTCACAGGTGTCAGGCCGTCGCGCACGTGCACGCCAACGGCGTCGTGCACTCGGACGTGAAACCCGACAACGTGCTGATCGACGCGTCGGGTCGGCCGCGGCTCGGTGACTTCGACGTGTCCAAAGACGCGACAGTGCGCCGCACGCACGTGTTTGCAAGCACGCGCGCGGCCGGGACGTTCGGTTACCTCGCGCCAGAGGTGATCAGCGGCGGCGGCGCGACGGAGGCAAGCGACGTGTACTCGCTTGGCCGGACGATTGCGCAGCAGCAAGTGAAACCCAGTCTGACCCCTCCGAGGCATCGGACCTTAGGGCCCCCTTTGGCGAAGCGGCCGCTCACTGACATGACATGCACCGCAGACTGGGTGCCTGCAGGCTTGCCTCACAAGTTCTGCCCGAGACAGGAGGTCTCCTCACTGGTTCAACCACCAGCCTGCACATGCACATGCACATTCACATGTGATCCAGGCGCATGTGATCCCTGCGGATCAGCGGGATCCCAGCCTGGACGACCTGATCGGCCTGCTGAGTGCTGACACGCCGGAGGCGCGGCCGACGGCCGCGCAGGCCGCCTCACACGCGTACTTCGCCGTGCTGTACCAGGGTACGCAGGAGGAGGATCGCCAGTGCTGCATCTGCAGCAGCACCTTCGTCGTCTCGAACGGCCTGCTCTGCTCCGACGGGCGCGCCAGCTGATCTACATGCCTTCACCGTGTCAGCGCCCCCGCGCCCTGCCTGGCGGCTTCCAACTCGCTGTGACGCGCCGTAGAGTGCAGCCTCTGGATCTCTGTAGATTGGAGCCTTCAGATGTGTGGCCCCACATGAGGTGGCCTCGACGTGAGCCCACCTCAGCGTGCATCCAAGATGACGGTTCATATGCCAGCAGGCGCGCGCACTTCACTTGCTCGGACTGCCTCACGCGCCACGTGCACTTCGCGTCCGTCGACGAGCTGCGGGCGCGCGGCGGCGTGGCAAGTCAGAAGGGCTACGTCAGTTGCCACTGAGGCCTCTGTAAGGCTTACGGAACGTGGTGTGCCTATCCATAGCCCGGCTGCTCAACTGCCAGCCGTTGGCCCCACCCAGGCGCGCGAGAGGGGTGCGTGATGTGCCCGTGCGCTCCGACGGAGTGCGCGGCGGGCCCGTACGCTGACGTCGACCTGGCGCGCCATTTGCCGGCCGATGCCTTCAAGGAGTACCTGGCGTCGCGGCAGGAGCTCGTCGAGCAGCGGCGCGCCGCGGAGAATGACCGCGAGCTCAAAGAGGTACCGTACCTCTGTTGCCCGCTCCCGCCTTCCCTCCCACTCTTGAGCTCCGTGACCACTTGTAGCCTTGCCTGATGTGGCAGGCAGTGCAGGCTGAGCTGGTTAGGCTGGCGGCGCTCGACGAGCGCGGCCGGCGCATGCTCGTGGCTAGGAAAGCACCGCTGGTTGATTCGGGCCTCTCTTCAAAGAACGGTCAGGTCTCTCTCCAGCGGAGGCCTGCGGATGCTATGCGAGGCCGTACTCGTAGTCGCGAGTATCGCCGCAGCGCTCGGTCTGCCACATGGCTCAAGGCCGCTCCTTTGCACCCCAAGCCGCAGCCGTAGTGCAGGGGCAGTCTTCCGAAGGGGAGCATCATTCAACCACCAGGAAGCAAATCGAGGAGGAGGTGCTTACCACCAAGTGCCCGCGCTGCAGCCAGGCACCGCCCCGGTCGAACCCCTCCCACCCTGAGAGAAGGAGGCAGCCAGAGATAGGAATCGAGGCGGAGAGAGACGCCTCCCCCTATTCGAGCACTGCGGTTTGCTGGTGCGCACAGGCGTACCATGATTTCCAGGGCTGCACCGCGCTCGCGTGCAGTCGCTGCAGCTGTCAGTTCTGCGGCTGGTGCTTGCACGACTGCGGCGACAGTGCTCATGACTGCCATGAGCACGTGCGGGCGTGCCCCGAGAGGCCTGGGAACGCGGACATCTTCTACCCCCGGCCTTGGTCCATCTTCGAGCAGCACTGGCTGACGAAGAAGGCGCGTAAGGTGCGCGAGGCGCTGCGGAAACTGAGCGCGCAGGAGCGGCGCGAGCTGCAGCACGACATGCGAGCGCAGCTGGCAGGCCTCGGGGATCTCGGGCTGCCGCCGGCCGCCCCAGAATAGCCGAAGCCCGGAATGGGGCGTAGGGTTGCCTAGAACTTCAGTGAGGGAAGGACGCACCCCTTGAAGGTCGCACCCCTTCAAGGGGTATGGCACTACAACCGATATATCGTACACGGTTACGGTACTACTATACTTTTTGTACTCGACATTATACCGTAAGTAAGTAAGCAAGTAAGTAAGTAAGTTGTTTAGCAATAACTTATAAAATTTCTACGCGCAGAAAGGGCAGAACGCACGCGTCCGGCAGATTTCACCCTTCATGTTTGATCGGCGTTGAGCGACGGACGAGCGCCTCGGCGGAGCGGACGCAGACACCGTTCGGCCACGCACCCCGAATGACGTTCCGCTCGGTCAAGGAGCTGCAGCAGCAGCGTCCTACCGTGGAGGCCTCTAGCCGGGCACAGGACGCGAGCGGTGAGCTGGCAATGAAGATGTCGAAGCTCAGGGCGCTGAGCGACGCGGACAAGGACCTGATAACGACGCTGCAGCAGCGGATCGACGAGCAGAAGAGCGAGCTGGAGAGCCGCACCGCCATGGTCGAGGCCGTCCAGAGAAACTTTGAGAACCTGTCCAACATGGCGGTCAGGGAGCGGGAGGAGCTGGCGCGGCTGCGCGCGGAGGAAGAGGAGCGCGAGGCCGAGATGCGTGCGTTGCAGGTGACGATCAAATCGCTGCAAGCCGACCTGGAGGCGCTGCGCCTGGAGCAGGGGAAGGGGAAGGACGCTGAGTTGGCCGCCGCGGGCAAGCGGGCGGCCGAGGAGCGCGGCAAGCTGCACGCGCAGCTCGAGGCGACGGAGAAGCGGCTCGAGAAAGCCGAGGCGCGCGCGGCCGAGGCGGAAGACCGCGCGCACGACGCGGAGCGCCGCGCGCGTGCCGGCGCGCTGGCTGCCCAGGCGAGCGCCAAGAAGGAGGGCGCGGAGGCGGCGGCGCGCTTGGCGGCGGCGGCGGCCGAGGCGGCGGCGCGCGAGCGGGCGGAGCGGGAGCGTGCGGAGCGCGAGGCGGTGGCGGCACGCGCGGAACGGGCGGAGGCGGAGGCGGCGGCGGCCAAGCAGGAGACGGCGGCTGTGCGGGCGGAGCTCGATGCGTCTCGGCAGCGGGGCGCGGCGGAGGCCAGCGACGCGGCGCGTGACGCGCAGCATCTGCTCACGCGCACGAGCCAGCTGGAGAGGGAGCTGGCGCAGGCGACCGAGCGTGCGACGGCGGCCGAGGGCGCGACGGTGGCGGCCAAGCGCGCGGCGACCTCCGCGGGCGAGCTCAGCCGAACCCTAACCCAAACCTAACCCTAACCCTAACCCTAACCCTAGCCCTAACCCTAACCCTAACCCTAACCCTAACCCTAACCCTTACCCTAACCCTAACCCCATCGAGGCGAGCTCGCCGCGAAGGAGATCGCGGCGAAGTCGTCCGAGCTGAGCCGCGTCAAGGCGTCCTTGGCGGAGGCGGAGGCGAGGGCGGCGGCGGCGCTGCAGCGCGAGGAGGCGGAGGCGAGGCGTGCGCAGACCGAGGCGCGCGCGCTGGCCGAGGCGGAGGCCGAGCTGCGCGGGCTGCGGGCAGAGTGCGAGCGGGCGGAGGCGCGGGCTGCCGAGGCGGAGGCCGCGGCCAAGGTCGCCGCCGAGGACGCGGCGCGGCGCGTGGCTGAGGCGGCGGAGGCGGCGGAGGCGGCGGAGGGCGAGGCGGGCAAGCGGGCGGCCGAGGAGCGCGGCAAGCTGCACGCGCAGCTCGAGGCGACGGAGAGGCGGCTCGAGAAGGCGGAGGCGCGCGCGGCCGAGGCGGAGGCGGCGGCGCTCCGGCGGGCGGAGGAGGCGGCGGCGGCGAGCGCGGGGCTCGAGGCCGACGCCGCGGCGCTGCGCAAGAGGCAGGCGGCCGCCGAGGCCGAGGCGGCGCAGGCGCGCGAGGCGCGCGCGGCGCTCGAGGCGCGCGTGCGCGCGCTCGAGGCCGAGGCGGCCGCGCAGCGCGAGCGGGAGGCGGAGGCGCGGCGCGCGCTGCAGGAGGCGCAGCGCGCGTCGGAGGCGGCGCTCGAGGCGGCGCACGCCAAGGCGGAGGCCGACCTCGAGAAGCTGAAGGCCGACCTCGCTGGGCGCATGAAGCGCTTGCTCGCGCGCGAGATGCAGCTCAGCGCGGCGGTGGCCAAGGTGATGAGCGCGGAGGAGGCCATGGAGGCGTGCCTCACGTGCATGTCGTGCATGGAGGTGCTCAAGAACCCGACCACGTGCGTCCCGTGCGGGCACACCTTCTGCGGCGGCTGCCTCACCGCGGCGGGGGGCACGTGCCAGGAGTGCGACGCGCCACCAGACGGCATCCAGCAGACGCTGAAGGTCGCGCAGCTAGAGACCCTCGTCGCCAAGTTTGGCTTCCAGAAGCAGGCCCTTGCCGCGCTGTGCACGACCAACGCGACCGCCGTCGCGTGACGGAGCTGCTCGTCGTACGAGATGCATGAGTCAGTTCACTTCAAAATGCCGCCGTTTAGGCCGTGTTTCAACATTTAGCAAACCGCCCCGCGTTTCCACCCGCATTTCAAATCGTGTGCGCTGAGCGCGGAGGAAGCCCGCGCCTCCGCCATGGCCATCGACGACACGCTCGTCCTCGTCGACAAGGAGAACCAGCTCCCTGTTGACAAGGAGGTCACACTATCCGCGAGCTCGCTGCTCGACCGCATCAAGGGGCACCAGAAGCTGTTTGCAGACGACGCGGCTGTGGCGCCGGCGCCGGCGGTGCCTGCGGCAGTGCATGGTGCAGCGTCAGAGGGCACGGGTGGTGCCGCCAGCGGAAGTGGGCCGTCGCTGTCGCCGGAGGCTGTAGCCTTGCTGCCGCGCCCTGAGCAGATCGAGTTGTACCGCCAGAAGACTCTGGAGCTCGGCTCCGACCGCGGCGCAAAAGCCCTGAGCGTCTGGCTGAAATACGCTCAGCTGCAAAAGTGCGCTCGGCACCCCACTCGCCACGCCGCACTATGCTGCTCACTTTGCGCTCCGCATCGCGCGCCACTCGTACCCTCCCAGGGAGGGTTCTCAGAGCCTGCTTCAGAGCCCACTCTTCTCGCCCTGCTGTGTGCAGGGACGAGGGGCTGATAGACGACGCGCGGCAGAGCTACAAGAAAATGAAGCGCAAGGGGATCGGTGCGGATGCCGCCGCCTTCTACGTGCAGTGGTCCCAGCTTGAAGCTAGCGACGGCGACGCGAGCCAGGCGCGCGCCATCCTGCACAAGGCGAGGGAGCGGTGCGGCCAGGCGGATCAGGCACGGGTGCAGCAGGCGCTCGCCAGCGTGGACCAGCTCGAGGAGGAGGAGACCCGCTCGTTTGCTGCGGAGACGCCCGTGGCGCGCGGCCGGCAGCAGTTGCAGGAGACGCCGACTGCGCTGCGCCAACCGTTCGTACCCTCGCCGCCTTCCGACGACACGGACGTCATCTTGCCAGCGGTAGGCTGAGCTAACCCTAACCCTAACCCTAACCCTTACCCTGACCCCAACCCTAACCCCTGACCCTAACCCTAACCCTAACCCTGATCCTAACCGTAACCCTGACCCTGACCTTAACCCTCACCCTAACCAGGTGCGCGCCGCGCGGCCTGCGATGCCGGGTGCGGGCCGGCCGCAGAGCTCGCTGCCGCTGCCGCCGATGCCGCCCTCGCCGGCCGCCCCCTCGCGCGCACTGGCCGACGACACGGTCAAGATGCCGGTGGTGGCGCCCAGCGGTGGGAGTGGCGGAGCGGCACACGCGCCCATCGAGAGGGCCGAGAGGGCCGAGCCCACGGTCGGCCGTGGCCGGCGCGCTGAGCGCGCGAGTGACGAGGCCGACACGGTGCAGCTGCGCAAGCCCGCGCCGCGGCCGGAGAGGGCGGAGTCGAACGAGGAGCTCGAGCCGCCGCCGCCGATGCTGCAGCCCGCCGCCGTCACACAGGAAGTGCTCGACGACACGCTCCGGCTGACGGCGCGCGCGGCCGCGCCTCCGCGCGCCGCGCCTGCCGAGGGCGCACCCGCGCCGGCGGCAGCCGCCTCCGACGAGGACACGGCGGACACCGTCCAGCTCAAGGCCACACCACTGCCCGCGGCGGCGCCGGCGCCGGCGCCGGCGCCGGCGCCGGCGTCGGCGTCGGCGGCGCCCAAGCAGGCTGCCAAGAAGCCGGTGCGGGGGCTGCGCAGCCTGAGCAGCCTGAGCTCGCTCGGCAGTGGCCCCGCACGCCGCGTGACGGCCGGCACGGAGGCGCCGTTGGAGGCGGTGCCGGAGGCGGTGCCGGAGGCGGGCGGTGCGCCGGCGCCACTGCCGGCGGCTGCGGGTCTGGGCGGCCTGGGCGGCATGGGCGCGATCATGGAGGAGGAGAGCCCAAGAAGCAGCAGCAGCGGCCGCAGCAGCGGCGGCAGCGGCCGCCCCTCCGGCGCATCGGCCGGCCACCCCTCGCCCGAGAGCGACGCCGCCGAGCTCGCCACGCCCGCTCCCGCGCGCCGCGCCGCGCCCGGCCCCACGCCGGCGGCGGCCGCCACACCCACGCCCTCCGCCGCACCCGCCTCGGCGCACGCGGCGCGGCCCGCCGTACCCAGCCTCACGCCGCAGCCCCCGACGGACGGCCACACGCGGCCCGCGCAGCCAGCCACGCCCGCGTCGGAGACCAAGGCGGTGACACGGTGGGTGGCGCCGCCCGCCGACGGCGGCACACACACGCAGGGCGCGGCGATGCGTACGCCGGCGCCCGCGGCGGCGCTGCGCACGCGCGCGTGCACGCCGGCGAGCTACCAGGAGGTGGTGGTGATCTGCGACGTGCCGTACACCAAGCTGGAGGTGGTCGGGCGCG
>Ga0163111_10002381_pt1 | contig 11906 bp, 9 predicted proteins | sample CRUFie1St18metaG_FD_109645 | JGI IMG/M metagenome (GOLD analysis project Ga0163111, IMG submission 109645) | Marine microbial communities from the Costa Rica Dome - CRUD Field 142mm St18 metaG | ecosystem: Environmental > Aquatic > Marine > Oceanic > Photic zone | place: Costa Rica: the Eastern... | reverse complement strand
TCGAGACGGTATCGGAAAATTGCAGCCATGGCGGCGTGCAGGGCGTCTACCGCCATGCATCGGCCAGCACCGGCACGCAGATGACCTTCTCGGTCTTCGTCCCGCCACATGAAGACGGCGCGAAGCTGCCGGTGTTGTGGTTCCTGTCGGGGCTGACTTGCACCCACGCCAATGTCACCGAGAAGGGCGAATTCCGCGCCGCCTGCGCCGAGCACGGGGTCATCTTCGTCGCGCCCGACACCTCGCCCCGCGGCGAGGGCGTACCCGACGACGAGGCCTATGATTTCGGGCAGGGCGCGGGCTTCTATGTCGATGCGACTCAGGCACCCTGGGCGCGGCATTTCCGGATGCGCAGCTATATCGAGCAGGAACTGCCCGCGCTGCTGGCCGAGCATTTTCCCGCCGACATGCAGCGACAGGCGATCAGCGGCCATTCGATGGGCGGCCACGGCGCGCTGACGATCGGCCTGCGCAATCCCGACCGCTTCCGTTCGATCAGCGCCTTTTCGCCGATCGTCAGCCCGCTGAACTGCCCATGGGGCGACAAGGCGCTGGGCGGCTATCTGGGCGATGACCGCAGCGACTGGCGCGAATACGATGCCTGCGCGCTGATCGAAGACGGTGCGCGCCATGCGAACCTGCTGGTCGACCAGGGTACGGCGGACAATTTCCTCGAGGAACAGCTCAAGATCGATCTGCTGGTCGATGCCTGCAAATCCGCAGGCATTCCCGCGGACATCCGCATGCAGCCCGGCTACGACCATTCCTATTACTTCATCTCGAGTTTCATGGCCGAGCATGTCGGCTGGCACGCGCGCCATCTGCAGGGCTGAACGCTTGGCGGGATAGATTTGCGCCAGCCATGCGTTGGGGCAGCATGATCTTCGATACCACTTGGCTCGATATCGCTGCGCGCGGCATAATTCTGGCGGCCGCCGCCATATTGTGGGTGGTGGTCTTGGTGCGGATCAACGGGCTGCGCTCGCTGTCCAAGATGACCAATTTCGACTTCGTCATGACCGTCGCGCTGGGCAGCCTCGTCGCGGGTGCGGCGCAGGCGAGCGACTGGAAAGCCTTTGCGCAGGCCATGGTGGCCATGGCGGGGCTGTTCCTCGTTCAGTTCCTCGCCGCGCGGATCCGCAAATCGTCCGACAGCGCTGAGGATGCGATGCAGAACGATCCCGTTTTCCTGATGCGCAACGGCGAATTCTGTGACGCTGCTCTGAAGAAAACGCGCGTCGCCAAGAGCGATCTGATCGCCAAGCTGCGCGAAGCCAATGTGCTTGATTACGGGCAGGTTCGCGCCGTAGTGCTCGAAACCACAGGCGACGTGTCAGTGCTGCACGGAAACCATCTCGACGAGACCCTCATCGAGAATGTGAAGCGCGTCTAGCGTCGGTCGAGCCAGCGCGCGAAGGCGACGCCCCCGGTAATCAGGAACGGTACCAGCACGATGCTGAGCGCGACCTTGGCAAGCACCTGCCCGATCAGGAGGTTGGTGATTTCGAACTGGCCGTAGAACGCCAGCGTGATGAAAATCACCGAATCGATTGCCTGGCTGAGTGCCGAAGCCACCGCGCCGCGCGCCATCAGCGATAGCGTGGACCCGCCCTCGGATGACCCACGCAAGCGTGAGAATATCCACACATTGAGCAGCAGCGAGACGATATAGGCGGCGGGGCCCGCCATCCAGACGCGCCACAGCGTCGCATGGACCCGCTCGAAGGCGGCAAGATCGTCACCGCGGAACTCGACCATCTCGACCGAGGCGGGGAGGTTGAGCACCAGCTGCATCAGCAAGGAGGCGAGCAGCAGCGGCACGAAACCCCACCAGACGATGCGGTTGGCGATTTTTTCGCCGTAAAGCTGCGCCATTGTGCTCGAGATGACGACCAGCAGCAGGAAAGCGAAAATGCCCGATTCGACCGCCAGTTCGGTCGGCCAGAGTTGGACCTGCTTATAGGCGAGCACGCCCGCCAGAACCGTCATCCCGCCATAAACCAGCGTATAGACGAACAACCCCAAGGGCATGGCTGCAGCGGCGAGACGGGTCTCGTTGGCGGGTTCGGTCATCACTCGGCCTCGACAAGTTTCGTGGACGGCGAGGCCGTCGGCGGTTCCCGAAAATTGACTATTGCGGCGGCGCACGCAAGACAGCGGCTGATTTCATCCGCAACTTGTCCGCGCCGAAGGAAACCGATGACACCCATTCTGATCAATCTCGTCGGTATCCTGGCGATCCTGCTGATCGCTTTTCTGCTGTCGACGGGCAAGCGCCGAATCAGCCTGCGGGTGGTCGCTTCGGCTTTTGCACTGCAGGCGCTGATGGCGTTGTTGGTGCTGCGCACGCCATGGGGCGTCCAGCTGATCCAGGCGCTGTCGAACGGGGTGATCGCGCTGCTCGACTACTCGAAGGTCGGGATCGAGGCGGTGTTCGGACCGATGGGGGACAATCCCTTCACCAACACCTTCGTCATTGCCGCGCTTCCGGTGATCGTCTTCTTCGCCGCGATCGTATCGATCCTCTACCACTGGGGTATCATGCAGCGGCTGGTGCGCTGGGTCGGCGGAGCGATCGGGTGGATTACGGGGATCAGCAAGGTCGAAGCGCTGGGCAGCGCGGCCAATATCTTCGTCGGCCAGTCGGAAAGCCCGCTGGTGGTTCGCCCCTATCTTGCCGCACTCACGCCCAGCCGGCTGTTCACGCTGATGAGCGTGGGCATGGCCGGTGTCGCAGGGACCATCCTTGCCGCCTATGCCAGCTTCATCGGCGCCGAAGCGGTGCCGTTCCTGCTCGCCGCGGCGTTCATGTCGGCGCCTGGCGGAATCCTCATGGCCAAGATCATCATGCCCGATGACGACAGCGTGCTGGCGCGTGACGCGGCGCAGATGGCAGGGGTCGATCCCGAAGGCGAGATCGTGCTGCCGAAGACGCGCATCAGCGCCGAAGGACCCGCTGCGCTGACCGAGGGCGGCAAGGCGCACGAGGTCGAGGTGGCCGAGACGTTCGAGGAGGGGCACAAGCCCGCCAACGTCATCGAGGCGGCGGCGCAGGGCACGCAAACGGGCGTCAAGCTCGCGGTCGCGGTGGGGGCGATGGTGATGGTGTTCGTCGCATTGGTCGCGCTGGCGAATGGCATCCTCGGCGGGGTCGGCGGGATGTTCGGCTATCCCGACGTCAGCTTCCAGCAATTGCTCGGCTTCGTCTTCGCGCCGGTCATGTATCTGATCGGGATCCCCTGGGAGCAGGCGGGTGCCGCTGGCGGTCTGTTCGGCACCAAGATCGTGCTCAACGAATTCGTCGCCTTCATCGATCTGGGGGCGATGGATGCCAGCGTCCTTTCCGACCGCAGCCGGGCGATCGTCACTTTCGCGCTGTGCGGTTTCGCCAATTTCAGCTCGATCGCGATCCAGATGGCGGTAACCGGGGGGCTGGCCCCCAACCAGCGCCCGGTGATCGCCAAGCTCGGCCTGCGCGCGCTCGCGGCGGGCAGCCTGGCCAATCTGATGAGCGCGGCGCTGGCGGGACTCTTCCTCCCGTATTAAAGGACCGGTCCATTATGACCGATTCGAACACCGATATCGCGGTTGTGTCGCTGGCACAGCCGCTCGAGACCATTGCCGACGACCTGGGGCGCAGCTTTCGCGAATACGGCTTCGCCGTCATCCGCGATCACGGTATCCCGCAGGAATTGATCGACCGGGCAGAAGCCCTGGCGAAGGAATTCTTCGCTCTGCCCGACGAGGTGAAGCGCGCCTATCACATCCCCGGCGGTGGCGGCGCGCGCGGCTACACGCCGTTCGGCACGGAGAAGGCCAAGGACGCCAAGGTCCACGATCTCAAGGAATTCTGGCATGTCGGCCGCGAGTTGCCCGATGGCCATCCGCTCGCCGAATTCATGGCCGCGAACGTCTGGCCCTCCGAAGTTGCGGGCTTCCGAGAAACCTTCGGCGAGCTTTATGGCGCATTCGAGGAAGCCGGCAGTCGCGTGCTCGAAGGCATAGCGTTGCACCTCGGGCTCGATCGCGGCTTCTTTGCGCCCACCGTCGAAGATGGCAATTCGGTAATGCGCCTGCTGCGCTATCCGCCGCTAGAGGGTGCCGAAGCCGAAGGCGCCATTCGTGCCGCTGCGCATGGCGACATCAACACGATCACGCTGCTGCTCGGCGCCGAAGAGGCCGGGCTCGAACTGCTGACCGCGCAGGGGGACTGGAAAGCCGTCGCCCCGCCCGAAGGTGCGCTCGTGGTCAACGTCGGCGACATGCTCGACCGGCTCACCAATGGCCGGCTGCGTTCGACCACGCACAGGGTGGTCAATCCGCGCGGCGACGCCGCCTACCGGGCGCGTTATTCGATGCCCTTCTTCCTGCATTTCCGCCCCGATTACATGATCGAGACGCTGCCTTCTTGCATCGACCCGGCACATCCTGACGATCACCCCGCGCCGATTTCGAGTCACGATTTCCTGATGCAGCGCCTGCGCGAGATCAATCTCGCCTGACGCCATGGCGGGCAGCGCTATTTGTGGCATATTGGCAACGGTTCCCTGAAGAACGGAATTCGTTGCCTTTTTGCAACTACCGTAAATAGCTGAAATCCGCGGAATTTTATGTTGCCCCTGCGAACGCGTCTCGCACCTGCAACATATGTCTTGATCTTGTCATAAAAAGATAGCTTTGCCGCAACGTCCTCCCGCCAGAGGGAGCGCGGCTTTGACGCATCAGCCCACTTTTAACGAGACGAAGGGATCATCTCGATGAAGTTCAAATATCTCCTGGCTGCTTCGGTGGTCAGCACCGCCAGCGCCATGGTTGCCGCTCCGGCAGCCGCACAGTCGACCGGCTCGGTCGATTTCGAAGACTCAGTCATCATCGTTTCCGGTGCCCGCGCAGGCGACGTCGGTGGCGTAGATGTGCCCGAAACGCCCAAGGCCAAGCAGGTCCTCGGCGAAGAGATCATCCGTCGCCAGCGTCCCGGCCAGACGGTCAACGACATCGTAAACCTGGTTCCGGGCGTCAGTTTCCAGAACAACGACCCCTGGGGTTCGTCGGGCGGTAGCTTCACGATCCGCGGCTTCGACGACAGCCGTATCTCGCAGACCCTCGACGGTCTGCCGCTGAACGATTCGGGCAATTACGCGCTCTACACCAACCAGCAGGTCGACCCCGAAGTCCTCGAAGAGATCAACGTTAACCTCGGGATCACCGATGTCGACAGCCCGACCGCCTCGGCAGTCGGCGGCACGATCAACATTCGCACCCGCGAGCCCGCCGATGATTTCGGCGTTACCATGACGCTGACTGCCGGCGACATCTTCGCCGAAGGCAACAACGAAAACTACGACCGCAGTCGCCTCTACGGTCGCGGCTTCGTGATGATCGACACCGGCGACATCACCGGCATGGGAACCAAGGCTTTCGTCTCGGCCAGCTACACGCGTTATAACAACCCGTTCAACAATTACGGTGTTGTCGAGAAGCAGCAGTACAACGGCCGCATTTGGCAGGATCTCGGCGACAATGGCGACTTCGTCGCAGTTGCCGGCCACTACAACCAGAACCGCAACAATTTCTTCGGTTCGGTTCCGCTCCGCAACGATCCGACGCTTAGCCCGGGTTCTGGCTTCTTCAATCGCTTCCCTTTCACCAAGGAAGAACGGTTCTACGAAATCAACTACCCCTGCACCGTGCAGGGCCCGACGCCCGGAACTGCTGGAAGCGACAACAATTGCGGCGCGGAATTCGATCGTCGCTTCAATCCGTCGAACACCGGCAACATCCGCGGTTCGTCGCGTTTCACGCTGGCAGACGGCCTCATCCTGACGGTCGATCCGAGCTACCAGTACGTCAAGGCCAATGGCGGCGGCGACGAAGAGCTGCTGGAGGGCACTCGCAATGTCGGCGGTGTCGACATGACCGGCTTCATCGCGGGACGTTACTATTTCGGTCGCGACCTCAATGGCGACGGCGACATGCTTGACGAGGTCACCGGCCACGATCCGAGCCAGACGCGTACGCACCGCTATGGTGTGATCGCAAACCTCGCCTACGAGATTACGCCCGATCACCGCGTTCGCCTGAGCTATACCTATGACGATGCGAACCACCGTCAGACCGGCCAGACCTCGGTCGCTCTGTTCAACGGCGAAATCGCCGACGTATTTCCGATCAACAACCCGCTCGTCACGGCCGACGGCTTCGTTCTCAACAAGCGCGACCGCCAGTCCTTTGCCACGCTGCATCGCGTTGCGGGCGAATATCGCGGCCGCTTTGGTGATTTCACTGCGGTCCTCGGCCTCAGCGCACCGTTCTTCCGTCGCGAACTGAACCAGTTCTGCTATACGACGTCGGCTAGCGGTTTCCTCGATTGCGTCGGTGGCGTGAACGCTGCCTACGAAGCGGCTAACCCCTATGTGACCGATCCGACCACGGGTGAAGTCATCAGCGGTTCGGCTCCGCCGCAGTCACGTACCTACAATTACGACAAGCTGCTGCCCAACGTCGGCTTCATCTACGAGTTCGGTGATGCATCGATCTTCGGTAACTACGGCAAGGGCCTGTCGGTCCCGGGTACGGACGAGCTCTACGACTCGATCTACTTCCCCGATGTCGAAAGCGCGCGCCCGGTACCCGAAACCACCGACAGTTTCGACCTTGGCCTGCGTTACCAGAGCGGCAACATCCAGGCTCAGCTGGTCGGCTGGTACACCAAGTACAACAACCGGCGTGCAACAGCCTACGATCCGATCCTCGACGAAACGATCACGCGTAACCTCGGTGTTGTCGACAAGTACGGTATCGACGCATCGATCGCGTACAGCCCGACCAATGACACGCTGCTCTACGTTTTCGGTTCGCTCAACGAATCCGAAATCAAGGACGACGTGCAGCTGGGTGCGGGATCCTTCGCCCAGACGGCCGGTAAGCGCGAAAGCGGCGCCCCGACCTTCACCGTCGGTGCTCGCGGTCAGTACAACTTCGGCCCCGCCGAATTCGGCGTTCAGGTCAAGCACACTGGCAAGCGCTACGTGAACGACGAGAACCTGCCGCTCACGACCGGGTTCCCGGCAACTGTAGACTCCTACACGCTGGTCGATCTCGACCTTCGTATTCGCCTCGGCGAGTACTTCAACGGTCGCGATGCTGCGGTACAGTTCAACATCACCAACCTCTTCGACGAACTCTACGTCGGCGGTTTCGGTGGTGGTTTGACCGCTGGCGACCTGCCCTTCGTGCAGATCGGCCCGCCGCGTGCAGCCAGCGTCTCGCTGATCCTCGGCTACTAATCACGGCTTCTGCGGGGCTTCGGTCCCGCGGGCAGAACACGGGGCGGTCCTCTTCGCGGGGGCCGCCCTTTTTCGTGTGTGCTGGACCAGGGTGGGTGTCGCTGTCATGATCGCACCATGGCCCAGCCTTCGACGCGCTACTCGCAGACCCGCAAACGCCTCAATCCATGGGTGATCGCGCTGATTGCGCTGATCCATGTCGCGCTGTTCTACCTGCTGGCGCGGGCGCTGGCCCCCACGGCTGTGGCAGGGGTGGAGCGCACCGTTGTCTCCGCCTTCAGCGTGACTGTCACCACCCCCGAGGAGGAGCCCGAGCCGACCGCGCCCGAACCCGAGGGCGCGCAGGGCGAGCCGGGGCGCGAGGCGGTACCGGCCCCGGTGACGGCGCCCGAACCGGAAAGGCGGCTGCGCGAGGATCCGCCCGCACCGCGCGCCTCGTCTACCGGCACCGCCGACAGCGCGGGTGCGACGGACGAGGGGCAGGGCACCGGGCGTACGGGCAGTGGCGAAGGTACGGGCAGTGGCGAAGGCGGCGGCGGCCAAGGCGGCGGCGCGGCAACCAAGCCGGTGCTCGTGCGTGCCATCACCGATGCGAGTGCATTCCCCATCCCACCGGGCGGGCGACAGGCGCGGATCGGTGAATCGGTGATCGTGCGCCTGAGCGTTTCGGCTCAGGGCCGCGCTACCGCGTGCAGCATCTACCGCCCCAGTCCGTTCCCCGAGACCGATGCTGCCGTCTGCCGGTTGGCGCTTGAGCAATTGCGGTTCGAACCTGCACGCGATGGCGCGGGTAATCCGGTGGCAACGACCTTTTACTACCGCCAGCGCTTCTTCAACTGAACCGCGCCGCGCATCGCGAAAGGGCTATTCTGCTGCGGCATTACCCAAGATCTCGCGTAGCTCATCCTTGCCGTAGGGCTTGGTCAGGAGACCTGCTGCACCGAGTTCTTCGAGCCGGTCCTGCATCTCGCCGTAGCCCGTCGCCAGCCAGAAGGGCACGCCCAGTTCCTTGAGCTTGCGTGCTATGGGCTCGCTGTTTTCCTTGCCGAGGTTGTAATCGAGGATCGCAAGCGCGGGCGTGGACTTGCCCAGCGCATCGAGCGCCGCAGCCACCGAACTTTCGACCTCGACCTTCTCGACCCCCAATTCGCGCAAGCAGTCCTCGGCATCGAGAGCGATGATCATGCTGTCTTCGACCAGCAGGACGCTTTCGGGCAAGTCGTTGGCCGGGGTTCGAGAGGGGGCCGCCTGCGGGTCCACCGGGCCGTCGCGGCCGTCGCGTGCGCGCCATTCGACGTACCGGGCGGGAATGCAAAAGCGCGCCTCGACGCCTTCGAGGCGATAGCTGATTTCGGCAGTGCCGCCCAATTCGTGCGGGATCGAGCGATCGATGATCGTGCTGCCGAAACCGCGCCTTTGCGGTGGCTTGACCGGTGGACCGCCGCGTTCGCGCCAGTCGACGCAGAGCCCGTCGTCATCGTCGCGACTGACATCGATCTCGAGCGTCCCGGTCTGGTCGCTCAGCGACCCGTACTTGGCCGAGTTGGTGATCATTTCGTGCATCACCAGGGCCATGACCGTGTAGGCTTCGGGCGCGATCATCGCTTCGGGCCCGGTCAACTCGAGCCGGTCGTTTTGCGCGGCGATATAAGCGTTGATTTCGGTCTCGATCAGTTCCGAGAACGGGGCGTGCGACCAGTTGCCCTTGGTGATGTTGTCATGCGCCGAGGCCAGCGAACGGACGCGGCCGGCGACGATTTCGACGAATCCTTCGATATCGCGTGCTTCGCCTTTCGACTGGTTGATCAATCCGCGGATGAGATTGAGGATGTTGCGCACGCGGTGGTTGAGTTCGGCAATCAGCAATTCCTGCTGCTGCTGCGCGCGGGCGCGCTCGGTGACCGCTTCGTCGGTGAGGCGCAGGATGATCTCGAGCAAGGTGACACGCAGGCCCTCGGCAATCTCGACCTCCGCGCTGGTCCACTTCTCAGCGCGTCCCTCGACCGTTTCCTGCCATGCCTCGAAGCTCTTGCGGGGAGTGAGACGCGCCCCGTTGGGGCCGGTCTCGACCGGCTTTTCGGGATTGCCCGCCCAGGTGACCGTTTGTTGCAGCGGTTTGCGCCACAGCACCAGATAGTCACGCGGAGTCCGCGAAACGGGGATGATGAGCGCACCGACCGCACGATCGGCGAACCGCTCAGCACGCGGCAAGCGATCGGCGATGGCATCGCTGGCGAGGATGCGGCTGGTCGCAGCGGCGTTGAGGCTCGGTACGATCGCGCGGAACTCTTCCTCGTTCGGCGCGGCGCCGCGGGCGTCGTAGATATCCTCGACGAAGATGCTGGCCCCGTCATGCGGGATCGCCTGCTGGATGACCGGCTCGATCGTCGGCAGGCTTGACGACAGTGGCGTACCCGCGGCCACATCGCGCATCAGCTTGGTATGCATCTCGCGCCCGCGCTCACGCCGCTCGGCGATCTGCCGGGCGAGCGTGCGATCGAGCGTCAGCGAGAAATATTCCGAGAACAGCTCCGCCGCGGTGCGCTGCGAATAGGGCAGCAATTTGGGCCCGTAATGGTGGCAGGCGAACAGCCCCCACAGCTTGCCGCCGATAATGATCGAGATCGACAGCGAGGCGCCCACGCCCATGTTCTTGAGATATTCGATATGGATCGGTGAAACCGCCCGGAGGGAACTCATGCTGAGATCGAGCGGATCGCCATCGATCGACACGCCCGGTTCAATCGGCACCGGTTGGGCTTCGACATCGGCGATGATGCGGAAGCGGTTGCGCACGTACAGCGCGCGCGCCTGGTCGGGAATGTCCGATCGCGGGTAGCGCAGCCCGTGGAACTTCTCGAGATCGTCGCGCGCTGCCTCGGCAATGACTTCGCCCGACAGATCGTCGCGGAAGCGATAGACCATCACCCGGTCGATCTGCAGCGCCATCCGCAGCTGGCGCGCCGCTTCGGCGACTAGCGATTCGACTTCGGTATGCTTCTCGAGCCGGTTCATGATCGGCCGCAGGACAGCGAGCTGGCGATTCAGATCGCCTTCGACATGCCGCTCGATTTCGATCACGGTATTGCCACCCGAAGTGTGCAGCGCACAGTCGAACAGGTCACCGTCCTCGAACAGGGCGATCCCGAAGATCCGTTCGACCTGATCGGGAAAGGACAGCGCGGCCGCCGAACTGCGCAGCTGTTCGAGCGCAGCGGGGGCGAAGATCCGGCTGAGCCGCGCCCCGATATCGAGGCCGCGACCCGCGCCGAGGATCTCTTCCAGATTGGTCGAGCGATGCGCCACGAACCAATCGGCATTGACCGCGATCAGCGCGCCGAAGTCCTGTATGTGACCGAGCTGGTGGATCGGCTCGCGATCGCAATTGGTGAGATTGACGTCCTGCGGGTTCATCATGCCGCCTTACGCATTGCGCTGCCCGAGGCAACCGCATCGAAATGCGCAAAGGTCGTCCGTGCGGCGCGCAGCGCGCCCGTATCGGCCCCTGGGGCGTGGGGTTGGCGGAGCCGGGGCAAGAGGCTGCGCCAGTATTCCATCATCGCCGGATCGGAAAGGAACCGCACCGGCAGTTCCGGTTCGCCGCGTTGGAGCTGTACCAGCATTGCCCGGTTGCCCAGCGCCGATCCCGCCAGGACCCAGCACAGGCCGAATGGGTCCTCGTCCTGTTCGAGTTGAAAGCCCGGGACATCTTCGGGCACGGTTTCGCCCAAGGATGCAAGATCTTCGGCGATCAGCGCGCATTGTTTGGGCGGAGCGCTGTCGGGAAGGTGCAGGCCCAACCAGCTTTCGATCCCTCGCCGCGCTCGATACTGCATTGCGAGGAAGGCCGCATAGCTTGCACGATCGCCCAGCGCCATTGCGCCGAGCCGCTCGTCGAGACGAGCGTGATCATCGGCCGTGCCCTGCCTGAGAAAATCCCTGAGACTGGATCCCGTCCCGCTTGATACCGGCATACGCGCGGCCCCATTCACCAACAAATTTCCCCCCGAGGTGGCGTACCAGTTGGTAACCGGTCGCAAAACCACCTCAAGGCAAAGCGCGCTAGCGCGCGAAACGTTCCGAAGTCTTTAAAACCGGTCAGCGCGGACCGTCTCACCTCTGCGCACGGATCTACTTGGGCGCGATCAGCTTCTGGCCTTGTTGGCGGATAGCGCTGGCGACCATCGGCTCGACGAAAGACAGCGCGGGAGGGAGGTTAACCTCGAATATCACCTGCGTGTCCTCGATGATCACGCAGCCGTCCACCCCCTGGCCCATGGCGCGCACCGCGAGGTCCATGCGGTCCTCGCTCGGCCAGCTGGTCGAGACATCCGCCAATCCGCCAGGGACGTACTGGCCGATCTCATGGCCATGGTCCTTCAACCGGCGGCGGACCTCGTCCTTGCCCAGATCGTGCGAAATCGGAACGCGCATCAGCTTTTGTCCTCCAGCTGCGGGCTCGTTTGCGCCCCTTCGCCGAACTTGTAGTCGAGATAACGATGCTTGATTGCCAGATCGTCGAGCGATCCTTCCGCCAATTGACGAGTGATCGAATCGATCTCGCCGCTGATCTTGCCAAGGCTGTCGGTCAACTGCTGGTCGGGTGTCGCGCCCGCGCGT
>Ga0163111_10002378_pt1 | contig 11911 bp, 12 predicted proteins | sample CRUFie1St18metaG_FD_109645 | JGI IMG/M metagenome (GOLD analysis project Ga0163111, IMG submission 109645) | Marine microbial communities from the Costa Rica Dome - CRUD Field 142mm St18 metaG | ecosystem: Environmental > Aquatic > Marine > Oceanic > Photic zone | place: Costa Rica: the Eastern... | reverse complement strand
TTGAATCAAGAATAAAAGAAATTCAATTTCTTTCTGTGAAAAGACGAGAGTATCTTGTTTTACTCCCGTCTTTTGATTTTTAACTATTCCCATTATAAACCTTTATTGTTTTTATGACCAAATGTAGATATCTCCTGTATCTGTCTCTACATGCATCATACCTATTCTTGCAGCTGCTGACCCACCAAAATCTTGTGGATTACTTCCATGTGCGGGTGGTGCAGTTGAACCACTTACCGAAACAAGATATTGTCTTGGTGTTGCACTTGTTGCATCTTGTGCAGTGTCATCGGCCTTACTTAATCCCCAACGAGATACACTATCGTCATAGAATAATGCAGTACCATTGAAACTATTATCAGTTTGAACTATGATACCACCATCACCAGAATTTGAACCACTATTTAGTAGGATGAATTTATCCTCAACTAATAAGTTTGTTACATTCTGTGAAGTTTGTGTTCCTTGGATAGTTAGGTTACCCTCAACGATAACACCACCACTAAATGTAGCGGTATCACTTGATTGATTACCGATTGTAAAGTTACCACCTAAATCTGTATTTAATGCAGTTGCTAAATTACTACCACCTGCAGTATAGAATGTATGGATTTGGTCTGCGGTTGCAAGTGCACTTCCACCATCTGAAATAGCTGCGACTTTTGCGGAAATTGTTTTTGCTCCTCCACCATCATATGTAGTTCCACTATCCAATTTAATAGTAGTATTATCTACCGTAATTGCATTTGGAACTTTCAATACTGAAAGGTTATTACTTGATATTTCTATTGTTGATGTATCAGCAACATCGTCATTTAACATAGTTCCATGAACTTTGTCAGCTCCGATTGTTGTAGCACCTGCGTTATCTATTGTTATATCACCACTAACTGCTACTGAATTGATATCTGTTCCATCACCAATTAAAATTTGTCCATCTGTTTTTGCATCTAAATCAGTAGGTGCGTTTGAACCACCACCAACTTTAATAGTACCTTGAGTCATGTTTTCTAACATACTATTAGCAACTGAGTCTGCTGCAATTGTTAATGCACCACCACCAGCTACGGTTGCGTCACCACTTATGTTTGCAAATATACTATCTTCTAAATCACTAAATGTGATTTTCTTCTCTGTTCCATTATCAGAAACTAAGAAGTGGTCTTGTGTTTGATGTAATGTTTGAGCACCATAGTTACTTAAACCATCAACATCTAAACCTGTTCCTGTTAATCCACTACCATCACCTACAAATGAACCAGTAAATGAACCTGTAATGTGAGATGATGCGACTGCAGAATCATTAATTAATGTATTTACGGTTGCATTACCTGTGTTAAGTGTTGAAGTTCCATTATCAATATTACCAAAGCCACTTGATATAGCTCCTGTACCTAATGTACCAACACTTGTAATTTGTGTTTGGGCTGCATCTACATTGATTACTAATGTTCCATCTCCTGTCGTCGCAGTAAGACCAGTTCCCGCAACATCAGATGCTGCCTCAACTGCCGGCCCATTAGTACCACCAACGATGATACTTCCATTTGTTGTTAAGGCAAGTGCACCAACTGCATCAGTTCCACTATCTTGTGAGATTAGAACTGCCTTATCCGTCAAACTTGACGCACCAATACCACCTTGTGCTACTGGTAATGCAGTGTCTAAAGTCAAAGAAGAGAGTGCCGCAGAAGACCCACTTACGATTACTTTTTTCCAACTTGCCATTTTATTTCTCCTTGTTAGAGTATATGTACTCTATGTTAAATATAAATATCATTATGTTGCAAAACCAAGATAAAAATCACTTCCACTATATGCAATAGCTCCTTCTTGAGCTGTTGGTAGTGGTGAATTTGTACCTAATACTAAGGTTCCACTATTGTCTACTTGAAACATAGTTTTACCACTTGAATTCTTTAATACCATTAAATCATTGGATGATGATGGTTCTCCAAAAAATGTTGAACCACTATAAACACTTAACGAACCATCAGGTGACTCAACTTTAATTCCCTTTCTATCAACTTGAATTTTTTGTTTAACTCTATCGTCTGGTAAACCAACTTCTAAAGATAATCCTTCTGTATCAACTGCCAATTTACCGACTGATTGATTGTTAGAATTACTAAAGTTTATTGAACTTGATAAGATATATAACTCTCTCCATGGTAATTGTGATGAACCTAAATCATAAGTATTGGCTGCATCTGGTACCAAAGAACCACTTACTATATCAAAACTTGCCGTAGGTACATTTAATAAACTACTTAGTTGTTTGGATTTAATGTTTGCCATTGTCTCTCATCTTTTCTTTCTTCCCACCAATTTGTTATAGATTTTGAAATCTTCTTTTTATGTTGGGTAGATTTTGGTTGTTTCATCTTCTCAATAGTATCAATAGTTAATGTTCTGTCTGATTGAGCACACGATTTACAAACACTATTATTACCAACTGCTCTATCAAATGAATCCTTTCTTGTGTAGGTTAACATCTTCCCACAATCAGGACATGGTCTATTTTTTCTATTTTTCCAATGTCTTTTTCTCATACATATAAATATCAAAAAATGGTAAAAGAAAGGTGGGATTTATGAATTAAATTTACCTTGGGCAATTATTTCATCATCACTTTCTAAACTATAACCAATAGAAGATGTATTGATATGTAATTCAAATGTACTACCATTTTTTTGAAAAACTGATAGTGCATCATGTTCCATATATTGTCCATTGATAAAGAATATAAAATCATTTTCTGATGTTGCCGTCAATCCACTTGGAGCAGATGCGGTAACTGCTGAGAAACTTGCAGTATCACTTGATATTGAGTTTGCTTTCTTTACAAAAGATTTTCTTATATAGGTATCAAATGTAGACACACTTGTTCCTACTTCACTACCATTTAAAGTTAATGAACCACTCAAATCTAAAGAACCTGTAAATTTATGAGTATCTGTTAAAGTGTCACCAAATATTGTTGAACCACTACTAAATGATTGTGTCATGTGAGTTACAGACGAACTTACAATATAATTTTTTGCTATGACATTACCAGTGGCCTCTATATCACCAAATACATCAACACCACCTGCTTTTGTTGATAGTCTTTCACTACCTGCGTAATATAAATTTACATTAAATGCTTCAGAATCAGTTTTTAAAAGATTTTCTGAATTTCTATCCAAAACTCTAAAGTTGATTCTATTACCACCATTATTAACTACAAAAGGATAAGGAGCACTACCATCATCTTCTAAACTCAAAAAGTTAATACCACCAGCATTCATTCTAATCCTATTATCAGTAAAGTTTATGAATGTATTTGTATCACCTTTGTGTCTGATGTATTGGTTGACTTGAAGATTTTGAAATGAACCACTTGTAGCAATGACATCTCCATCTATTGTGGCATTAGAGTTAAGTTCTAATACACTAAATGAACCTGTTGAAGTTGATGAACCACTTATTTTTGTAGCACTTCCATTTGTAAAATCTCCACTTCCTCCTGTAGATACTTGAACACCATTTACAAAGAGAGAACCTGTAACATCCATGGAACCTGTAAATCTTTGATTATCGGTTAAAGTATCACCAAAAACATTATCACCATTTGCAAAACTTTGAGTATAGTGCATAACAGATGAACTTACTATATAGTTCTCTGCAAAAATATCACCTTTTACATGCCAATCTTTATCAACTTGTGCAGTTCCATCTGCTCTTTGAGATATAGTGAATGATGTTTCACCAACATGGATTGCACTTGATGCAGAGACATCATTGAAAGTTACATTTGATGTTTGTGCAACATCTTGACCAATTGATATGGTTCCAAGTGCAGCGTTCTCACCAGTAAAGTTAGTAACTCCTGTCATGGTTACACCAGTTCCACCTGTTAGTGTTAGTGCATTTGTTAGTGTTGTTTTCGCAGATGAGACTTTATTGGCCTGTGATACCGTAATACTTTGAACACCTGCTTCAGGTTTAATTAAACTTGCCAACTGAACATCTACATCATCTTTTAATATAATTTGTTTTGGTGTTAAATATTTTTTAGTAGTGATATACTTGTTAAATGATTCAGGTATGATGTATCCATACATCTGAACACTAAATGTAGTCTTTATTAATCTTTCAGTATCCATTTCTGTTGCATCTGCAAAGTTTTCAATGGTTGTTCTGAATCTCATCTTACCAGGTTCACCCCAATATGCACCATCCGAATAATTAATCTTTTCAACTATACGATTCATTTGTTCTATATATGAAGTCCAAATAGTAAACTCGTATGATAGTGTTACATAATCAGGTATAACTACATTGTGTAATTCTTTATTATGAAACAATCCTTGTTGTACAGAAAACCTATCGTATCTCTGTTGTTGTGTATACTTTTGTTCAAAAGTGTAGAAATGATTTGGATTGTTTGCATCTAATTTATCTACAGGTATATTTTCATTTTTCTCAATACCTGTTCGTTTAAATACGATTAAAGGAACGATTGCCTGTCTTTTTTTGTCTCTTAAGAATCCTTGTTTCTGAATACTTACCCATCGTTCAGGTGAAGCATATAAACATGGGACTTTTACGGTTTCTTTATTTTCAGTTACGGTTGGTTGAATGACTTCGTTAAAATAGTACATAATTGCACTATCCATATCCATAATACCAACTGAGATATTCTTTACGGTATCTTTTGCATTAGGTGAACTACGACTTACTTCTGCACCTCTATTATAGGCCTTGACACCTGGTCTTTGACTTCTTGGTATTGGTTTATTTCTTGCCATTATATACTTCTAAACTCTTCTATGTTTAAGGTTGGTAATCTTACTAAGTGTGCCTGTGCAACTATTGAGAAATTCCTATTGTAGTCACCACCTATTAACTGATTCTCATTAAAACTACTAATTTCAAAATATCCTTCGTTCCAACTTATAATATCACCAATATCAGGTCTAAACTTAATCTCTACTAAGTAATCTCGTTGGAATGCAAATGTTGCATTTTGTCTATTATCTGGCCCAAAGTCATCTGTTTCAAAATTTAAATCTTCTGCATCTATAATACAATTTAACTTTACACCTGGTCTAAATACTTTACCACTTGATGATTCACCATACATATTTGTTGCGGTGTCCTCGGCAGATACTCTGTATACATAAACTACTTGGTCTATGATTCCACATTTATCTTTTTTTGGGTCACCAACAAGTTCACGATTGAACCTATCAATAATGTCCATATCCCTTTTTGGGTAATATCTACTTGGCATTTGGTTATCCTATATACAAGGGATAAGGCACCTTTTTCAAGGTTTCTTGTTGTGATTCAGATTCTTCCTTCTGTGCTTCTAATAATGCCTTACGACTTGTTTGTTCAAGTGTTTCTCTTAATTGTTCCATTAAAACTTCTTTTTCTGCAGTTGCCTCTGCTCTCAAAGTGTCACCATCAAGTGAGACTTCTGCATTTGGAATAGGAATACTTCCATATTTACTACGAATCATTCCTAATAATTCTTTTGATAATGAATATCCATACTTACGAATCCATTGTTTACCCACATCATTAATTTTGTTATACTCCATGTTATCATATCTGACATTTGAGTAATCAGATACGACATCTGCAGAACCACTATAACGAGTTCTTGTTGGATTGTCTCTTTCATCTGTTAATACATACTCAACCCATAATGAACCACTTGTAGTTGGTTGTGGGAATACTCTCATTTGATTATTACGAATTTCAAATGAATATCCTGACTTTCTTATTTGGTCATTGAACTCAATTGCCTGTATTCTTAATAAATCTGCATATATTGGTTGTAAAACGAATGTAACTGCAGGTGACATACTTCCAAATCCAAATCCATCTAACATATTCATTGTTCCGAATCCTGTCATTGCATATGGGTCAAAATATCTTGATACTGCAGGTGATGACTCATAAAATACTCTTTTTACTTCAATCGCTGCTCCACTATGACTTGCCTCACCTATTACTTCATTTAAATCATAAACTTGACTACCTGAATTGACTGAAACTGCAGTTCTTTTGAAATCTACTGAACCACCTACTTGTGCTTCTTGTCCATATTCTTCTGAAATAAAGATATTTTCACTTAAAGTTGATTTAACTCGTTTGTGTGTGTAATTTGAACTTGTTGCCTGTCCTCTTAGACTGAGTAAATTGTCACGAATGTTAAATTGATTGACTTGTGCACTATATTCTGTTACTGCCTCTTCAAAACATGCATAAAATTGTGTGTCTTGTAACTCAATGGCAGTTATTGGGTATCCCAATCGTTTTGCACACCAACTCGCGAATTGTGGTGCCTCTGATTGAAAGTCTGTGTCATTGTCATAAAAACCGAAAGGTGTGGAACTTGATACTGCTGAACCACTACCTGGCCATATTGCTTCTTGAGCCATTAAAATTCTCCTATAGATGTAATATTACACTAATAAATATCAATACGCACAAAAAAGGGTGATGAAAAATCACCACCCTTTTTAGTCAATCTAAGTTAATAAAATACTATTAACTATTAGACATAGTTTACATCAGCAACTACGACCTTACCATAGAATTCGCTTCTAACGATTTTCTTAGCGTATCTTGTCATCACACCTTTTCTTGGAGTGAAGTTTTTAGGGTCGTCAACCAATGGTGTCATGATTAACGGTACATATGGAGCATATACAGCACCTGTTTCTAAGAAGTTACTTCCACGGAAACCAACAAGAATGTTGTTTTCTAACATGTAAGGGTTCTTATAAACGGTATATCTGTTGTTCAATGCACCTACTTTTTGAACACCCATTGCAAACTTGTTTGAAGTTGCATCACCATCTGTGTCTGCTGCGTATCCAGGAATTGACTCTATGATAGTTGCTGTTTCAGGTGAAACCACGATGAAATTAGCACCACCTCTTAGAGTTTTCTGATGGATTGCGTTAGATACAGCTTGTATTTTGTTTCCAAGTGTTTGGAACCAAGTACCTTTAGTGTATGCGTTAGACTCACCACTTGATTGTGCAAACAATGAAGTAGATGAATCAAATTCAAATCCAACTCTTGCAGACCATCTTTCTGTTTTTGCAGAAGCATTAGCCATCAACATGTCTAAGATTTCTAAGTCAATTTCCATTGAAATGTACTCAGATAATAGAGCAGTTAACTCAGCTTCGGCATCAACTGAATGGTATGCATTTAAGTCTTGAGCAAGTTCTGGAGTCCAGACTGCTTTTAACTTACGAGTTTTCGCAATGATTGGAATGCTCTTCAACGCAATGTCTAATTCAGGTATATCAATATCTGCTTCAGGATTTGCGTCTATTTGAGCTGCTGTTGCCTCAAAGTCTGTTCTGTCATAGTTAGTAGCAGAAACTTTGTGGTATTTAACAACTGCAGTTGATGGAGCACCAGCAATATCTTTTCTTACGATGAACGAAATCTGTGAATTCGTTGAATCATATGAAGTGTATGCTGGGAAAAACTCATCGTATCCAGAACCACTAATTGAGAAGGCTCTTACACCATCAAAATCTGGGTTTGAATATGAAGCTACAGCGGTTGTAAGTTTAACAAGACCATTGTCTGCTGCAACACCAGTTGCAACTGAAGAACTTAGGTCTGGTTCAAAGTCAACATCAGACCAGCTCACAGATGAACTGATAAACTGAGTTGCATTTGCGGTACTAGCATGTCCTGCAAGTGCGGCAGTAGATACATCATTAATAGAGTATCCGAACTTACCTGCACCATAGAGACCACCAGATGCATCTACATTAGAACCTGAAGTATTACCAAATACATCAGCGTTGTTTGTATGTGCGTCGGTTTGGGCTGTACCATATTTAAAGTCAAGATAGAAAATAAGACCAGAAGGTAAGTTCATTGGTTGAACTGACACAAATTCTTGTGCAGCTAATTCACCAAAGATTCTTCTTACCAATGGAAGTGCAACACCTGACCACTCTTCTGAGTTTGCAGATGTACCAGTTCTTGAAGCTTCATCAATTAATTGACGAGCTTGGTTTTCAAGAAGAACTGCCATTCCATTTACTTTATGGTCTTGCTCAAGGCCTTCTAAAAGACCTGTTGGTTCCCATTTCTTGACTAATTTACGAGTTTGTTCAAGTAGTTGTCTCTGTGGATTATATCCATCCATTAAAGACTCTACTGATTTAAATTTGTCACTCATTTTTTAGTCTCCCGATTAAAGTATGTTTGCTAACTTCTTAAAACGATTCTTTAACTCATGTCCTTCAGTTAAAACTTCATCGTTTGTTGGTTTAGTTGAAGCAACGGCCTTTGAACTTGAACCTTTAGATTCCTTAATAGGTTTTCTATTTTGGAAAGATTCAGCAAGTGTAGAGTAAACTAACTTGATTTCTCTAAGGTTTTTAGTTCTATCAAAAGTTTCAACAACTTTCAATTTCTGTTCGTTACTTAAACCAAACGCTCTAAACAATTTGTTTGAGAACAATAGTTTTGCGTTTAATAAGTTAACTTCATTTAATTTTCCACGAAGATATTTTACAACATCTCTGTGTTCTTTCAATTCGTTTTGAAGTGCATTCACTTCATCCACTTTGTCATCTTCATCTTCTTCTTCAGAAAGAGCTTTTAATACTTCTTCTAAATCAATGTCTTCGTCAACTTCGTCTTTATCGTCCTTGTCGTCAACTTCATCAATAGATTCAGTATGTTTTGCTTTTCCTGCGTTTCCGATGTCTGATGAATCTCCAGCTTTACCTGGTTGTTTGTTATCTGACTTTCCAATATCAGAAGATACATCGTTTTCCTCAATTTCCTCACCCTCTTCAACTGCGTCTTCTTCAGTTACTTCTTCAGATTCTTCAATTTCTTCGGACTCGTCCATTTTGTCTTCGTCTTCTTCTTCTTCTTCTTTTAGTTCAGATTCCAACTCAGCTAATACAGCCTCAAGGTCAAGGTCGTCATCATCGTCCTCACCCTCATATGCGACTTCATCATCTGCTGGTTTATCATCTTCATCTTCACCTTCGTAAGCGACTTCATCATCTGCATGTTTTTCGTCTGAATCATCTTCTTCAGATTTCATCATTTCGTCATCTGCAGGTTCTTTGTCATCATGACCTTCACCTTCATCATGTGATGTTTCATCATCAGCCATGTGAGCTTCGTCATCAGAGATTTCATCGTCAGCGATTTCATCATGTGATGTTTCATCGTCTGCGACTTTATCGTCTTCAGATTCTTCTTCATTAGAAAGTTCAGCTTCAATCTTACGAGAAAGCATAGATTTCAATCGTGGTGTAAATGCTTCTTCAAGAGCTATTTTTGCATTTGCAAGTGCGGTTTCACGAACTGCTTTTGCATCTGCGATAGCTTCTTTTAGTAAATCATCCATTTTGTATTCTCCACGGAATTAATATAGTTATTGGGAACTATAATTGAATTAAATTGGTGACACTATATGATGTGCGAAGTGCACGATAGTGTATTTTATTTCTTAATAAATATCAAGAAAGGTAAGAAAAATCACACAAAGTGTGTATTTTTTTTAATCTTTTTCTTTTAAGGTTTTATAATAATTTCTTAAAATGGCCTTCTTCTTTTTCTCTCTTTTGATATCAGATGGTTTACGATAGAAACTTCTATCTTTTAACTCTAACATCATTCCACTTTCTTTTACTCTTTTTTTGAAGATTTTAAGTGCCTTCTCTACACTTTGACCTTTACGAATTGTAACTTTTATCAATTGAACCTCACTTAGTCTTTTTCGTTTTTTGCTTTATAGTTTGCATCCACATAATTAAAGAATTTCTTCTTCTTTTCGTCATCACCTAATTCATCTGGTGAACTTACACCAAATTTCTTTAATGCACCTTGGAAGAACTTTTCATATTCTCCATCTTTTTCAGATACAACACCCTCTGAATCATGTTTTTGAACTTCTGGTATATCGTAATAACGATTTAAAATATTACCCATATCTTCATATAAAGTTGCAAGTCTTTCACGAACTGCCTGTGCTTCATTTGAAATCTTTCCAAATTGTTTTGAAAAGTTTGTTAGTTCTTTCATGTTACGATTTACGGTAACTTTATCAAACCAATCTTCTGTCTCACTTAAAGTATGATTTTTAGTTAATTGTGCGATTTGAGATAACTTTTCTGCAGTCTCTCTTAAATCATCGTTCATGTATAGTTGTTTACCAATTTCGTTATACTGAGAAAGTGCTTCCATTACTTGTTTTGCGTCAACTCTTTCTTCTGTTGTTTCACCATATTGGTCTTCTACTAATGAAGATAGTGCGATTCCATCTTGATTGATAGATGGTGTTGATACCATACCACCAACAAGTGAAAAATTTTCTTCTATTAAATCTTTTAATTTTGCCATTGTTGTATCTCCTTATACTTATATAAATATAATCATCTTCGTTTTTTACCACGAAGATAACTACGAAATCTTTTATCTACTTTATTCCACAATACTCTTAACATATCTGCAACTCCCATACTTGTATCACCTGCTTTACCACCTTTGATACCTTGTATTAAGTCCATCGCATCATACTTACCTGCCTTTACACCACTCAACATCATTTTGATAGATTGTTGGGATGCCTTGTTGAAAATCTTACCCATTACTTGAATATCCTTTTCAACCATCTTTTTTGCTTCAGGTGTTGAGTATCCCATTGTTGGTATGGTTTTCATACCTTTACCTGACATTGAACCAGGAACATAATTTTCATCTTCTTCTAATATTTCAAATAATTCAATTAGGTCATCTGGACTTTCATATAAACGATAGTCCTTCCATTTTGCCCACATTCTTGGTGTCATACTACTCATTAAAACGCTCCATATACATCTTTAAAATTACTAAATTCTCTTTTTGCTTGTTTAAATAACATATCGTCTAATCTTCTACGAGCAGATGATAAATCATTGATATCTCTAAAAAACATATGTAATGCATCAATATGTTTATACATTTCTATTAGTTTTTTATTTTTCAACATTTTTGCAAGTTCCATTCTGGCCTCTGTATGATAATTCCTATCGGTCATCTTTGCAAGTTTATCAATGTTTACTTGATTAACTTCTTTCTTTTCAGTTATCACTTCTTCATTCACTTGTTCTTTAGTAGAACAACATGAATCTCCACAATGACACTCTTCTTCTTTTATTAAATCTTTTAACTTAATCATTAGAAATACCCTCTGAATTTACCTTGAATAATTAAATTAGATACTGCAGCAATGTCTTTACCATACTTAGAAGCTTCTTTACCCATATATTGATTATCTGGATATTTTTCTTTATCTCGTTCATCTTGTTCTAATGCTTGTTGATAATAACGAACTTTATCATAGAATCTATCCATTCCATCTGCGATATCTCTTAATACGGCCATCGCTTTCATTTCATCAGTCATATCTTTAGAATTTTGTTGTGACATAAGTTTTTTAGATTCTGCATTTGGTTTACCACCAATCAAACCTTGTATTAATTTATCACTATAATCTTTTGTCTTTTTGATTTTTGATTGAACTTTTTCAGGGTCATTGTATAAATCTCTGATGGCATCTTCATATCTTCTTTTGTTTTCATCTCTGAACTCTTTATCATCTTTAAATCTAAATGAACCAGCCTGTATATCTTGTCTTAACTTTCTGATTTTATCACCACCCATAAATGGTAAATCTTCTTCAAGTTTGATATGATAATATTGAATACCAGATATTCCTTTTACTGCCTTAGGACTTTGCCATCCATATTTGTTCAAACCAAATGTTCTCATATCTTCAGCACCATATCTTGTAGGATTACCAACTGAAATATCTTTACTTCTCCAAGACTTTGTATACCAAAGTGTTTTACCATCTTTGAATACGGTAACGATT
>Ga0163111_10002376_pt1 | contig 11915 bp, 11 predicted proteins | sample CRUFie1St18metaG_FD_109645 | JGI IMG/M metagenome (GOLD analysis project Ga0163111, IMG submission 109645) | Marine microbial communities from the Costa Rica Dome - CRUD Field 142mm St18 metaG | ecosystem: Environmental > Aquatic > Marine > Oceanic > Photic zone | place: Costa Rica: the Eastern... | reverse complement strand
TCGTAATTTCAATATCATACTAATAATCAATTAAATACAACTTATGCTTTTTGTGTTTTTCGCAGAAAACCAACAATTAAAGCAAAGCGCTCACGAGCAATGCGAAGTAATCAACGAACAATTATTATTAATAATTATCAATATATTGCTGTAAAGCATCTTGATTGCGTAAAACGGATAAGGTTTCTTTTACTACGCTATAATTTTGGGGATCAAAAGTTTTTCGATAAGCTGCTTTTGTAAATTCTAAGCGCACATCCTCGAATACAAATAATAAGGCTAATTCTTTTACTTGATCCGCATATAAAAAGTTGTTGTTAATAATCTCCTGTGCATGTACCAATCTATCCGCATCGGCATTAATACTCGCTAAATTCCCTTTGACAACCATAAAATCTCTAGGAGACATTGCTTGAATAGAAGATGTTCCTCCATTAGAGCCGTTGCCACCTAAATTCGGATTTTGCCCATTCCCGTTATTTATATGGCCACTACCGCCTAAATTCGGATTTTGCCCATTCCCGTTATTTATATGGCCACTACCGCCTAAATTCGGATTGTGTCCATTTCCATTATTTATATGGCCGTTGCCGCCTAAATTTGGATTGTGTCCATTCCCATTATTTATATGGCCGTTGCCACCTAGATTCGGATTGTGTCCATTTCCATTATTTATATGGCCATTGCCGCCTAAATTCGGATTGTGTCCATTTCCATTATTTATATGGCCACTCCCGCCTAAATTCGGATTGTGTCCATTTCCATTATTTATATGGCCGTTGCCGCCTAAATTCGGATGTTGTCCATTTCCATTATTTATATGGCCATTGCCGCCTAAATTCGGATGTTGTCCATTTCCATTATTTATATGGCCGTTCCCGCCTAGATTCGGATGTTGTCCATTCCCATTATTTATATGACCGTTGCCGCCTAAATTCGGATTAGGATCCAATCCAGGATTATAGGGTCTAGTAGGGTCTACAATTTGAAAATCAGTAATGGGTTGTTTGAGCAACCACTTATTTAGTTCATCCTTGCTAAAGGAAAAAGAAAAAGCCTCTCCGACTACATTATACCGCTTTTGATCGTATGTTTTTGGATAAGCGTAGCGTGCTATTTCTTCTTGGTTTTGTTTAAATGAAAAAGCATCCACTAATTTTTTGACTTGGTTTGTATACAAATAATTTCCATCCACAACACGTTTGGCTATAGGCATTTTATTATTATCAAAAGAAGCATCATGGATCAGACGTATAGCTTCTGAAAAGTCTGCATCAGACATTGGAGGTGGAATCATTGTATGTGGATAAGCGCCGCCTCCCATTGGTGGTATAGGAGCAGGTGCAGGATGTGTATGCACTGGTGGTGCATCATAATGTGCGATGGGCTGCTGATTTACCCAATTACTTACCTTCTGTTTGCTGTCGTCAAAAGTCAAGGCATCGTATACCACATAATAACGTTTTTGATCATAAGTTTTTGCATAGGCATAGCGTGCTATTTTTTCTTGTTGATCTTTAAAATCAAATGTTGCTACCAAGGTTTTTACCTGATCGGACAATAGATAATTTCCATCAATTATACGCTTAGCGATGGGCATTTTTTCGCTATCAAAGGTAGCTTTTCTAACATAACTCATTGCTTCTTTAAACTCTACCGTTGACATTGGTTGAACAATGGGATAAGTAGGTCGTTGCGCAATTCCTAATCCTGTTATTAATACTATAAAACAAAGTGTGTAAATTGATTTAATCATGGTGTTGTTTTTTATAAATTATAATGCAAGAAAAAATTGAAATACAAGTCATCTCGAATTTTAACAAAGGTGATTTGAAGATGGGCTGAGTTTCTTAAAACATACTTAAATCGGCACATCAAATAATCCATTAACAATAGCCCTATCCTTATAGAACGCCCATCTTTTATGGATAACTCAACATACGGGATGATTTATTTATTTTATGGTCTTTAGATATTGAACCATAAATGCTTTACGCTCCCTAATACCAAAAACATACCGAATATAGAATTCGCTAAAACAAATAAGTAGGTGGACAGAATTGCTTATATGTTTTGCAGTAAGTATTTTTGACGCAGTATTGGACAAAAAGAACGCTCGAAAAATATAATACTTAATTTTGTCCACCTACTTAAAAGAAATAAAATTGTGCCATTACCACAAGGTATTATTATTTTCGGCAGCGATTATTTATAAATTGATAAACTAGTCTAGTCATTAATATGCCTACTCCAATAAAACGAATTCATGCTTTAGATGCCTTACGAGCTATTATGATGCTATTGGGCATTGTTTTGCACTCTACGATCACCTATTGCGTATACAACCAAAAGGCGACGTGGCCTTTAGCAGATGCCAATGCTCAACACATTTCAATGGATTTGATTATGGGATATATCCATCTTTTTAGAATGCCTATTTTCTTTATAGTTGCAGGTTTCTTTGGTGCCTTACTTTTTTATGAACGTTCAGCGATTATTATGCTTAAAAACCGCATTAATAGAGTTGTTTGGCCTTTTGTTGTTTTTGCCATTATACTCTGGCCGATTATCGGGAGTATTTTTTTATTTTCTTATACAGCAATGACAGGAGAAATATTACCCGAATCAACACAAGCCTTTAGTCTTACACGTTTAATTCCTACGAAGATATTCCATCTCTGGTTTTTATACTATCTAATCATGATTAGTGCCTTTGCCTTTTGTATAGGGCTTATTACCAATAAAAAAACCATCTTCAAGAAGCGTATTCGTAAGATGATGCACGGGCTATTAGTCTACCCTTTTCTAAAAATTATTTTTAGCACAATCGCCGTTTTTGCAATTTTACTGCTTATGAACCAAACATGGGTAGGCACTAATATTACCTTTGTTCCTGATTGGAAAATCTTCCTGTTTTATTGCTTCTTTTATCTATTTGGTTGGTTTTTATTCTTAGAAAGGCAATATTTAGAAACCTTCAAACAATACGATTGGCTATATTTTTTCTCCAGTATTGTTCTCTTTACAGCAGCTTTTTTTCTGCAATCGTCTTTATCATTCTTCGTGCAAGCCTTTTTGAACGCCTTGATTGTAGTTAGCGCGTTTTATGGTATCATAGGCTTGTTTATTCGCTACTTTAGTCAACCTTCCAATAAAATGCGTTATCTCTCTGACGCATCTTACTGGGTTTATTTGGTTCACTTACCCTTCACGCTACTTGGTCCTGGATTATTGGTTAATTATGAGCTTCCTGCTGTGATCAAAGCTTTGATTGTCATCCTAATCACTACTTTTATCACCTTCACTAGTTACCATTTTTGTGTACGCTCTACTTTTATTGGCAAGTTTTTGAATGGGAAGAAATATCCCTAGGCATAGATGCAATCGGATTCATCCCGTTTTTGGAGGCATCCTATAAGTTTGATATGCGAATTTGAAGATGCTTTAAGCAAGCTCATCCATCTTCAAATTCGCACAACAATCCATCGAAACGCTTCTTTTTTATTTTCCCAATACTGAATTTAAACACTCGGGAAAAATCATCTTTATTGCTGTTCCTTGATATAACGATCTAGTTTATAACGATTCGCATTCTTATCCAAGGTTTCTCGAACGATCGAATAATTTTTCTTATCCAAAGTCTTTGAATAAGCATATTGCGCAAACTCTAAACGTGTTTCTTCTAGTGAGAAAAGTTTATTCAACTGTTGCACCTGTCCTGCACTAACTTTAGATCGGTCAACAACAGTTTTTGCTTTTGCCAATTTAGTACTTTCTAAAGCAGCCCCTTTAATATTTTTCTTTAACAACTCAAAATCATCGTTAGACAACTCGCTCTCCCCCATTGGCACAGCCTTTTCCTCCACTACTTGACCTGATTCTACCTGTTTGATATAATCCTCTAAATCCTTGTGATTGTCCTTATCCAATAGCATTTTTACGTCATTATACTGATCTTTATCAACCACTTTCGTATAAGCCGCTTTTGCAAACGCTAAGCGCGTTTCTCCAAACAAAAACAATTGCGTTAGTTCTACTGCTTGTGCTGTTGTAATATCCGTACGATCAATCACTGCTTTAGCCTTATCCAATTTCTTTATATCAGAAGTTTGCGTCGCTACTTGATTTTTTAATTGTTTAAAATCATCTTCCGACAATGTTGTTTGAACAGGAGCAACGGTCTTTTCTTCCTTGGCTTTTGCGGCTGCTTTTTTAGCCGCTTCTTCTGCATTTTTTTGCATTGCTGCATAATCTTTCACAGGCTGTTTCTTAATAAAGGCAGCCAATTCGTCTTTGCTCTTTGTATATTTTAATCCTTCTTTTACAACAGAATAATTTCCTTGATCAAATGTTCTAGGATAAGCATATCTAGCAAAATCTAAACGATTGCTTTCAAAACTCAACACCGCAAGCAACTCCTTTACCTGACTGGCTAACAAAAAATTAGCATCACTAATTTGTTTTACGCGACGAAATTTAGCACTCTCATAACTTTCTTCCGAAGCCTGTAGTTTTGCTGCCGAAAAGGCTTTATCGTCCATTGGATTAGGAATGTTTTCCTTTGGCATGGCAGGTGTTTCTTGAGTCGTCGATACTTTAGTTACCGATTCTTCCCCTTCTTGATTGAGAGACGCTACTTTTTTTTCAACTTTAGGAACCGTTGGCAAATCTCTTTTTGCAATAAAACTTGTTAATTCATCTTTGTTATTTTGCATTCTAAAAATGGATAACAAATCCTTATAGTTCTCTGCATCAAGTGTTGTTGAATAAGCATATTTAGCATAACTCAAGCGGTTACTCTCCAAGCTTAATCCTTCCATAATTGCCTTAATCTGGTTGACATACAAATAACGAGAATCCGACAAAGCCTTCGCTTTATCCAAGCGTTTACTATCAAAACTTTGGCTTTCAATCTCCTTTCGTAAAGTTTCAAACTCTAGTTCTGGTAATGGATTGGGATTTTGTGCTGTAGCCAATGTTGCTAATCCTAAGAATAAAATTAAAAAGTTAATGTATTTCATCGTTCATTTAGTTATTGAAGGTACTGTTAGAAAAATGTCAGCGGACTTAATTATACTAAAAGTATTCCAACTACAAGATAACAAAAATAAAAAAGCGGTGAAAACTAATGTTTTCACCGCTTTTTTATAATTTACATAAATTTACTTATGCTAAATGATTTTTAATTTTAGCATCCAATGCAGCTTTAGAAATTGCTCCTACGTGCTTTTCAACTACTTCACCATCTTTTACAAGTAAAATAGTAGGAATTGAACGAATACCATATTGCATAGCCAATCCTTGATTAGCATCAACATCAACTTTACCAACCAATGCAGTACCTGCATATTCATCAGCAAGTTCCTCTATAATTGGAGCAATTGCTCTACAAGGTCCACACCATTGTGCCCAAAAGTCTACTACAGCTAATTGTCCTGAGTTTAAAACTTCATCTTCAAAATTGCTATCTGTGAATTCAAGTGCCATTGTAATCTTGTTTTTATTTCTCTAGTCTAAATATATTAATCAATGTTCATAACAACGAATGTAAATATAAAGTTGCAATCTACCAAAGGAAAAGATCAATTTTTAACAAGTTGTTAATTGGAACAAATATTCTATTTAGAGCCCCTTTTTTAACAGAAAAAAACTATCTTATTCTAGCCTTAATAATAAACGCCACAATTCTAATAGGCTAAGCAACATAAAATCAAATAACTACTCATCCAAAACTAATGTGTAATGAATTTTTATCCCTTCCTTCTTTTTATTTTAATTTCAATTCACAGCACAAATCTCTATAGCCAAAATAAAATTAACAGCGTCCTTGAAAGTTTCAAACAAGATTCAGAACTCAAGTATGCGACATTTAGTTTCTGTGCCATTGACATCAATAGTAATAAAATATATGCCGAACATAATTCAAATGCCGCTTTAGTTCCCGCCTCGTCGATGAAAGTCATTACAACAGGATCTGCCTTGGCTATATTAGGGGCTAATTTTCAATTTAAAACATATCTAGAATACAGTGGTTCGATTTCTAACGGCACACTAAATGGTAATATTTATATTAGAGGTACAGGCGATCCTAGCCTCGCCTCTCCAATTATGGAAGGAGTCTTGTCTAGAGAAGAACTTATGAATGCCTTTGTTAGTGCCATAAAAAAAGCAGGGATACAAAAAATTAATGGTGCTATTATTGGCGATGGCAGCTATTTAGACGATAAGGTGATGATTGATACTTGGCAATGGGGAGATATTGGCAACCACTATGGTTCGGGGAGTTTTGGTCTAAATTATCACGATAACCTTTACTATATTAATTTTAAACGTCAAAACGACTACGGCAAAGCAACTCCAATCAGTCATACTGTCCCCACAATGCCAACCCTTCAATTTGACAATCATGTTACCGCTGCGGGAAGTCGAACAGGTGACAATGCCTATGTTTATGCTGCTCCTTTTAGCAATACAATTACTATACGCGGCACGATTCCCAAAGGTCGTGGTTTGTTTAGTGTTAAAGGGGCAATGCCTGATCCTGCCTTATACTGTGCGCAGGATTTGCATCAATTTTTAGTGAATAATAATATTACTATTTCTGCTGCTGCAACGACACAACGCGTAAAAAAGAAAAAAACTACCCGAAAAACGCTCTATACTTACAGCTCTCCTTCCTTAGATGCCATTTGTAAACACACCAATGAGGATAGTAGAAATATGTATTGCGAAGCATTAATTAAAGCAATTGGCATCAAACAAAAAAAACAAGGGAGTACATCGGCAGGAATTGCAGCAGTACAAGACTTTTGGCGTAGTAGAGGTTTGGATATGCAAGGATTTTTTATGAAAGATGGTTGTGGCTTATCCGCTCGTAATGGCATTAGTAGCAAAACATTTGCTCAACTTATGCGCAAAATGTATATTGACAAAAATAGTTTTGGCGATTTTTATAACCAATTAGCAATTGCAGGCAAAACAGGAACACTAAAAAATATGTGCCGCAATTCTTATGCTGAAAATAATATTCGTGCAAAAAGTGGCTCTATGAATCGCATTCGTAGCTATACGGGGTTTGTTACGCTAAGGTCAGGACAAAAACTTTCCTTTAGTATTTTAGTCAACAACTATTCTTGTTCGGGTTACGCTATGAAAAAAAAGCTTGAAACCCTTATGATTGCACTTGCAGAATCTAACTAAAAAGAAAGGCTATTCCTCATAATTATTTCGTTTTCAGAGCGTTTTTCTTCTTAACATTTTATTAATTAGATAATACTGCGCAAACCCTAAAAACACAAAACAACTGATTACCAAAAACTTAAATATTAAAATTTATTTTTGCTGTCACATTTTTCAAAAAAATAATATTCTACTGGTAATATTTTGCCTTAAAGCGCATTAAAAGATGTAATTCATTTTTTATAAATAGGTCAGGAGCAATATATTCACAAAGACAAAGATACCCTCCACATACCTATACAAACCCAAAACATTTAGAAATTATGGCTTTTATTAGAAATGTCCGATTTAAGAAAAAGAATACTACTGGAACAAAAGCGATTGTTGTCGTTGGTGATGATGTCCCTGCTGATGCAGTAAATACGATTGATGTAAGTATTCTAGCCGAAGGTAGTGCACCGAGCCCCACATCTGACTTATTAGTTGTCCCCCTAAAAGTAGTAAAAGAAAATGGCAATAAACGATTCGTTAATAAAGATTTAGATTTTGAAGGTGATCCTGTAAACGCCTCTTATGTAGTTACTGCGGTAATGAAAGATGCTGCGAACAATCAAGTTGGTGAAAGCTTTACAGGCCCCGTAAAAGTAGAGGATGATGGAGATAGCCGCGTTCGTTCGGTTAGAATCAATCAAATTGATGATACGAACTTTAGACTAAAAGTAGTTATTGTTGGTGATAGTGAAAATAATGTTTCAAAAGTAGAAGTGCTTTTTGCGGACTTCGCGGGACCAGACCCAGAACCAACTGAAATTCTATTAGAGAATCCTAAAGTAAACGGAGGAAAGAAAGTTTTCAAAGATACAACACTTACTTTTAGCGATCCTGCTGCTGCTGCTGATGAAATCTACGATTTAATCGTTGATTTGAAAGATGCGGGTGGCAATTCATTAGGTTCTACAGAATACGGTGTTGTTGTAGAAGGTTTAGATGAAGACTAAGCATAACAAGTACTAACAATACAATACAGTAAAGGGGACTGTCGGAAAAAAATCCGATGGTCCCTTTTTCTTTTTACTCGTTTCATGTTTAGAACATTGTACTTCTTTTATTTTAAACCCCTCACTTTATCACTATTAATCAACCATTTACAATCACACTACTAGAACTTCCGTTTGTTGCATCAATAAGCAATGCTCTAGCATCCAAACTTTATCAATAGCTCTAAAAAAATCTTATCCTCTTGCATAGACAACAATTGAACTCTTCCTTAGAAACGGAATATTCGGATACGTTTTGACCGAACTATTTTCTCCATATACGCTCCGTTTTCTCTAAAGGTCAGAATGATACTTTGCCTAGATTGCTATCTTTTTTTGTTGGTGTACCATCTTTTTCTGCTCTGCTTCTCAGGTCATTTTTATATAACCTAAGAATGATAGGTCTTTTATCCTTCTCTAAGGGAAAAAGATAAATTAATTGCTCATCAGGAGAATGAAAATCTCTATCCTATCCTTGATTTTTTTTAAAAGAAGAACAATATTTAGTAGTCAGACAAGGTCTATTTAACGAAAGTTGCTCCCAAAAGGGGAAACAAATCCTATTGCTTTTTGCCATTTCTTAGATAAAATCTGATGTCACAAAAAAGGCTTATATGCAAAAAAAATGGGACTGCCTTTTCAGGCAGTCCCATCAACAATGTATTGTATATATTTTCTACTATTCAGCAGTACGAATTTCTACTTCTCTGTTCAATTCTCTTCCTGCATCATCTTTCAAACGGAAGCTGTATGTTCCATCTTCTAAGTTCGTTACATTTAATGCTTTAAAGTTATTACCTGCGTTAATATCAAATTGATTATTTGCAACCATTGCAAAACCTTCTTCATCAAACATTTCTAATGTCAATTCTTTTGCACTTTCTGATTCCATACCAAAAATAAACATACCGTTCTCTACTGGCTTATCAGACGTAACAAACTTTACATCAAGCAATTGAGCTTCTTTTTCTGCTCCCATCAAGCTTTGATTAATATTCATTACATCAATCGCATCTTGTCCTTCCGCATTCATTTTTTGAGCTACAGCAATAATATCTTCTGTATTAATTGTGATTGCTTGTCCATTAAAATCTACGTTCAATGCATTATCTGCTGTTTCTACCAATGCCCCTGCTCTTACTTGAGTAGGATTATCAATAGAAAATTCTGCGGTTTCTGTATTTTCTGCGTTATCTCCACAAGAAACTGTTGTCAAAATAATTGCTAAACCTAAAATAAAAATGTGTGCAAATTTTTTCATGATATTCCTTTACTTCGTTTTAATTTTTGTTAATTACATCTATTAATGCAAATAAAGCAAACTTTGTTACCATTAACGAAATTTTTTTTTGAAAAAATTTTACTTTCCCAAAAAAAATATTATACATATTTTTTATTCATATGATTACAGTACCTGAAGCAAAAAACATAATTAATAGCATTTCTTTTCATCGTCGCACTGTAAAAAAGCTATTGGACAACGCTATAAATCACACACTTTCAACTGATATTCACGCTCCTATCATGCTTCCAAACTTTAGTCAATCAGCGATGGATGGCTATGCTCTTCACTTGGCTCCCAATCTAAAAAAATATCTAGTTATTGATGAAGTACAAGCGGGAAGTTCTAAGAATCCTATTTTGCAAAAAGGTGAAGCCGTCCGAATTTTTACAGGAGCTGCAATTCCCTCTAGCGCGAATGCGGTCATTATGCAGGAAAAAACTTCTGTGAATGGCAAGAGTTTAACCCTTGACTATATTCCTCCTGTTGGTAAAAATATACGGTATGCAGGAGAACAAATTCAAAAAGGTGCATTAGCTTTAGGTAAAGGTACGCTGCTTACTCCTGCGGCTATTGGTTTTTTGGCTAGTTTGGGAATTGAAACCGTAGAAGTATATGAAAAACCAACGGTTGCATTATTGATTACAGGGAACGAGTTGATACAACGTGGACAATCCTTAAAACATGGACAAATCTACGAAAGCAATGGAAGTATGTTGATGGGCGCACTTCGTCAAACAGGATTTGAGCCAAGCATCATTCAAATCGTTCCTGATGAGTATCAAAAGACCAAAGAACTGTTACAAACACAACTCGAAGCACATGATTTTGTTCTTGTATCGGGTGGTATTTCTGTTGGGGATTATGATTTTGTTGGAAAGGCATTATTGGAATTACAAACAGAACAGATTTTTTATAAAATCCGTCAAAAACCAGGAAAACCAATGTTTTTTGGGCGCAAAGGAACGGCTTTTGTTTTTGCCTTGCCAGGCAATCCTGCCTCTGCCCTTTCTTGTTATTATCAATATGTTCTAACGGCCTTAAAACGAGCAGCAGGAGAAGATAATTTTTCTTTAAAAACAATATTCCTCCCGCTTGAAAAGGAATACATCAAAAAGGGTAATCGAGCCCATTTTTTAAAAGCAAAATTGACAGCGCAAGGTGTCAAAATTTTGCACAAACAGAGTTCTGCTATGTTGCATTCCTTTGCCAAAGCTGATGCTATGGTCTTTATTCCTGAAGAACAAATGCAAACGGATACAGGGCAATTGGTAAAAGTCTACTTACTTCCTTAACTTATGAAGTTATTTATGTCACAGGCGCTGTTAAGGATTCTTTGTTGCTTTTTGATGCTCATGGTAATAACTCAATGCACTTCTTCTCCAAAAACAGCGATTACAGTCGCTGCTGCCGCTTCCACTCAATACCTTGTAAAAGCATTAATCGAGGAATATCAACAGCAACATACGGTCAAAATCACCCCCATCTTTAGTTCTTCAGGCAAACTCACTACACAAATAGAACATGGTGCGCCCATTGACTTGTTTATAGCTGCCGATACGCAATATCCCAATTATTTATACCAAAAAAAATACACTCCACACAAACCGCGCGTTTACGCAGAAGGAACCTTAGTTTTGTGGTCAACTATTCCTAATGTTAAATTAGACGACCAATTAGAATTTCTAACCGAAAGCGTCAATAGCAAAATAGCAATTGCCGATCCTAATGTTGCCCCTTACGGCAAACTAAGTCGTGCATTATTGGAAGACAAACAACTGTATACAGCGTTATTGGATCGTTTAGTTTTAGGAGAAAGTATTGGACAAGTCAATCAATATATTGTTAGTCAAGCTGTTGATTGGGGTTTTACGGCAAAGTCAGTTGTTCTAGCTCCTGAACTCAATATTAAGGGGGCTTATCTCGCCTTTCCTGAGTATACAACCAAACAAAGTATGGTATTAATTGCGAAAGAACCAAGCAAAGAACTGCTTGATTTTTATGCTTTTTTACAATCTAATGCCGCCCAAAAATTGTATCAAACTTATGGTTATCAAATAACGAACATTACTGAACAGCAAGATGAGTTGAAGGTGGAATAAGTTCATTAAGAACGCTCTAGCTTTTTACCCGTCGTTGTAGGTACACCCAATATATCATCAAATGCCATGCGTAGAATCCATGCTTTCTCTCCTACATTATAATTGTCCTCTGATGCTCTAATCAAAGCCATTTCCAGTCGTTTTCGAATTAGCTTACACTTATTTCCATGTATGTATAAAATTTTATACGCCGCACCTTCGTATATTTTATAGCATCCTGCATAATTCCCATTATTGTAGGTTGGCGCACCAATTTCTATGGCTTCTAAAATCATCAAATAAACGGAACTGGCTTGTTTGCAGCCCTTGCTCAAG
>Ga0163111_10002375_pt1 | contig 11917 bp, 19 predicted proteins | sample CRUFie1St18metaG_FD_109645 | JGI IMG/M metagenome (GOLD analysis project Ga0163111, IMG submission 109645) | Marine microbial communities from the Costa Rica Dome - CRUD Field 142mm St18 metaG | ecosystem: Environmental > Aquatic > Marine > Oceanic > Photic zone | place: Costa Rica: the Eastern... | reverse complement strand
TTTATCTTCCTTGTCCTCTATACTTTTTTTTATAGTGTTTTGAGGCCTTTACCCTGCTGGTTTTCGTTTTCGCATGAACACCTGGTCTTTTCCTCGCATTCGATTTGTATATATGAACAATTGCTTTTTTACGCGCCATTTTTAATTTTTCTAAATTTTTCTACACCACGACTACCAAAATACGCCACATATACTGTTACAAGCAAATTCTTAAGTAAATCTACCCAACTTTGTTCCACATCAAATCTAATATCCAAACTATCTAATAATATTAGAAAAACCATTGACACCGTTAAAAAAATTAAACTAATTGGTCTGGTGTTTTTTGAGAGCCAAGAATCAGATTGCATATCTGCCGACCATCTTTTAGATATTTCCTGCATTTCCACCGCATCTAATTCTAGCAATTTTAAAGCCTTTTCTTTATCTTCAGTAGGTAAACTATCATCTTTGCTAATTAAACCCTTTACAACGCCTAGAAGCCCCTGATTTGGCAAAGTATCACCAACTATTCCAACAATATCAGAACCTTTGTTTAGTAAAAATTGTCCTACTTTAGTATCTTTAAATTTTTTCTTACTCATCGTGTCCCCAAGTTATATGTATGCAACAAACAAAAAGATAAATATTCAATTCACAAATATTAGTGGTTTCATCATTGGGCAACCAACTCCAACCGACTAATAAACCTAATCTAATTCTATCGATAATTGCTACGCGCATTAATTCATTATTTTATAAATTGTTTTACCTTCTTCTCTTACAGCTTTTAATACTCTATTTCTATTTTCTTTTGCGCTTACGTAGGAAACGTGAATCCAATTTGGATTAGTATTTGTGCCAAATTCCCATATTAGTTGGTCAAAATCAAGATGTTCTTTTATATACATAAACATTTCCGCATTTGTTTTATATCCGTAAACATCATCTAAATCTAAAGCCTGTCCCTTACAATGTTGTGACCGACTTGTTCCACCTACAGCACGATTAACAGCAACAGACCTAAAAAAACTATTTATTTTTATAGGACCACCAACCCATAATCTAAGTGGTTGAAAAATAAAATCTGCTGTTCTATACATATTGTCTAATTGGTCTGCATTTGGTGTATTGTCTAAACCTTTTCTTTTTGCAGTCGCTGAATGTATAGCTTCTAAATAAGTAATATTTTCGCTAATTTTTTGCATAATTAAATTCTAAAATTTATACCTGTTTTTATAGTTCTAATATTTCTATCCCAATATTTTTGCAAGGAAATTTCTGTAAAAACACCAAGATTTTTAGTGATTCTAAAACCTAAAACTCCACCAGCAGAATAATCTAACCACGAATTAGTATCCACAAAATTATCATAACTATATCTTTCATCACCACTTAATAGATAATGTTCAGGTAAAACATTTCCATAAATATGCACCCAAAAATTCTTTCTGTAATGATAAAAATCTAAACCTACAATAGCGCTTAATTGTTCGTACTCGCCAATTAATGCTAATTGTTCTTTATTATATCTATTAACCACATTTTGGAAAACACTATTTCTATAATCAGCGTCTGAAGCTGCTATAAGTTCCCCTTGTTGATTAAACCACTGATAATCATAACCGATAGTCTCGCCTGTGAATGGGTTAACCATTTCATATAAATTATCCGTATGATTAGCAAAATTGTAGGCTAATGTCCACCATGGTTGTTCTTCTAAATATTTTTGTATTGGGTTATGTCCGTAGGCTTTATCATAAGTTCTATAAATAATTCCACCGGATATAGATAATTTTTTTCCTATGGGTAGGCGAAGTCTTGCCTCACCACTTACATAGTGTAAGTCGACTAGTTCGTTCTGTTTAAATTCCCCTTTGACAAGCCAATACTTCGCTAAATATCTAACGAAAGCTTCTTTATTAGTGAACTCATCTCCTTGTTGCCTACCTGTTTGATATTCAAACAAATATTCTAAACCCTTTGTATTCCCTATACTAGAACGAGTAGCAACATTATTTTCTGTTCCGTCATAAAATTTGTTCTTATCTTCATATTGGAAATTAGCAAGTTTTCGCCAACCGTAAGTAACCATAAAATCTGCAGGAACTCGTCTGGTGGTTTCTATCAACTCATTTTCCTGTGTTACATAAAATGTAGGGTTACCCTGTATAGAATTGCTTTCAGTATAACCACCATAAAAAGTTGAGTATTTGAAAACATTATCCCATAGGTTTTGAGAATAACTATTTATTGATAACAATATAAATACTAATAATATTATTTTTCTCATTTTAAAATCTATTTTCTAAAATTGTTTCTATTTCTTTTTTTATCTGTTCGGTGGTATCGTCTGGTAATTTTAAACTAATACCACTTTCTATAACCAATACTACCTCGCCATCATTATATAAAATAATAGTTGGTAAGTATTTTATTTTTTCTTTTTCAAAGATTTTTTTGTTTTCAGACATATAAAGTGTCTGTGTATTGTAATCTCTGAATATTTTTAAATCTATTTCGTTTGCAGTTACGAATTTGGCACTATATTGAACAACAGAAATGTCGTCTTTTATTTGCCCATAACTAGCAACCGATACAAAAAGGGCAATTACCGCCGCAAAATGTCTCATCTGTTTTTACTGATTTGGTATAATCTTTCATCTATTTTGTTTAATTGTTCTTTAACTTCACTTAAATCTTCGCCTATAATTTCCTGTTTTTCCTCAATTCTTTGGATTGTGCTACGCACCAACTCGTCTTTGTATTGAAATTCTACGCTAGAAACTCCATCATTTTTTAAGGTTTCTATATCATCTGTGTTACTATCTACGCTTGCCTGTAGTGTAAAATAAACACCAAAAAGCGAACACAGACCAACTACTGCACCTACAACTTCTTTTAAACTAAGACTAAATTTACTTTCAGGGTTAATCTCTGCCATTATCTATACTTTTTAATTTTCTTATTGCCCAATTTATACCGCTAGAACCACCCCAACCTAGCCAAGCAACATAACCTCTATCTTTCCAAGGTGTCGCTTTGAATTTAGGGTCTATTTTAGCATTTTTCTCGTGTCGCTTAAATGACGCCATTCTTGCAATTGTAGAACGGCTAATATTTGCACCTCTTGCCAATTGCGAGGCTCTTGTCCAGCCAACTCTTGTCATTCCTTTAACTTCGTTTCTGTGTTCTTTGCGCCATTTTAAAACTTTTTTTGCGTTGTTTCTTGCGCTTTGTGGATAATCATTATAGGTTTTTAATTTTGTTTTTTTATCTCTGAAAGTCCCATAACAGATAGCCATAGCTTGGTCTTTAGGGTGGTAATTACTTAATTGTGGAACGCACCTCTGCATAAAATCGCTTTGTTTTTCTCCTGTTTTGGGTTTTGGTATCGGCATTTTATAATTTATTATCTTGGTAACTAAAATTTTTAAATTTGTGGCAACCTTCACCTTCCACTTCTACTCTATATTCTTCCCATTTATCAGATTGTTCTGAATTATACCACAAAACATCAACAAGGAAACCACTTTCTCTGTTGCCTAAAACAGCGTAAAAATTTTCTTTACTTGCTTCTTCAATAAATGTTCTACCTAATAATTCTAATGGAAAAACATATTTAGCAACTTTTGGTTTATTTATTTTTTTTACTTTTTTCTTTTTTGCCATAACTATATTTTATTTTCTGTATAAATAACTCCTAAAAAACTATGAACACCCTCATTGTCAAGGTCTATTTTTTTTGCTTCAAACAACTCAGGCTCTGTTTCTAAATCTCTACTCCAAGCAACATCTACACAATATTTTCCGTCTATTATTCCTAACTCTACTATTGTATGATTATGAATATATTCCCCCTCGCTTTTCGGTAAACTTTCTTTTGCTGTTGCAAAATCTTCGTAATTATCAAATTCGTATTTTCCTATCATGGTTTAAGTGGATTTTCGTTTTTAGTTAATTTTTTAGCAAGTGCGCTTTGCTCTGCAAATGGTATTCCTTGTGTGTGATAAATACTAAATTCATTAATTCTACCAAAAAATTTATTTTTTGTAAATTCAGTTCTAAAAACTATTCCTAATTGTGCGTTATTACCTTGCCAATTTGGTGGTTTTGAACTTGTATCTGTTGTTCCAATTTGTTGTCCATTTACATAAAACTCCGTATATTCTTTATTAAAAACTAGAGCCACGCTAATATATTTTGGTGTTACTCCACCATACTTGTTGTCTAAATAAAAATCATTGTAATCAGCACTTTTACCAAAAAAGGCTTCATTTTGACCATTACGCTTTACTATACCTCTAATTTGTTGACCACTACCTATTACGAAACCAATAAAATTTGCGTCTGTTCCTGTTCCTGCATTAAAAAGACTAACTCCTACTTTTGCATCACCGCCACTAACTCCTTTTCTATGTGGATATTTAAATCTCATAAACAAAATAGCGCCATTTGGTATTGCTTCAAAATATTGTTCTACGTTACTATGTCCTCTCGCATTTGCTAACTCTACTGCTCTGGTATTAAAATTAGTAGAGGTAGGCGCCCAAATTAAGCTAGTAATATTTCCATTAATATTGCCACTTTCTAATTGTAAACCAAACCATAAACCATTTAGACTATATTGTGTATTTGGACCAAATCTCCAACCACCAGTAAAAGCAATGTCTGGCTCTACATAGCCATATTCTACAACCCAACCACTAGAAATTTTTGGGTCGTCCTCTCCTTGAATACCACATCTATACCACCCGTTAGGTGCTTTTTCCACTACCAAGTCAATTTTTTGTCCATGGCTGGTTACACCTTGTATTTGTTTTGTTTGCCAATCCCAAACCCAACCTAAAAATCTGCCATTTGTAGCTTTTATTCTCATAGCAAAATATCTAGCAGAAATCATTCTTTTGTTATCATTAGAACTGCCAGTTTGGTATCTAGGACTAGAATTTTGTTTAATATATGCTGACAAACCAAAATTAGCAACATCAAAATTAGCAGGTGTTTGTGAAAATGGTTTATCTATATTTGTGTTTACTGCAGAGCCACCTTGCCAAAAAATGCTCACTGCAAATTGTTTTCCTAATGGGTCTACTAAACCCTGAAATTCTAAAGAAGTGCTGCCATTTGGGTTTCTTTCTTTTATATATCCACTTCCACTGCCTAAATTGTCGCCAATTACATTAGTTGCTGTATCTTCTAAAAGCAAATCTGGTGTTCTTGGTTGTTTTCCGTTTGTTGGGGTATAATCTAATCTAGGAATAGGAACTGTATTGCTAAATGGTATTTGCGCCATAAAACCATATTTGTCAAAAACTTGAGCACCAGAAGCTCTTTCAACACCAATAGAAACAGCGTCAAGATAACTTTTGATAATACTAGACAAATTTACTGGTGGCACATAGTTGTTGTTGTTGTCTGTGTACCACATATAGGGTATAAATTTAAGAGCTGGCTTCTTCATCTAAATATATTTTATTTCTACATTCCCTGTTGTTGTCTGATACCAATTCATTTTTGATATAATTCTTTAGTTTAATTAAATATTTTTCTTTTATCTTATATCTCATAACACCCAACCACCAAAATTAGCGCCCCCTTGGTCTGGGTAAGTATCATCATCTACATTTTGATTATATTCTGGATATTTTGATTCATTATAAATCATAAAATCTATAAAATTGTTTGTATAAAATTGAGCAATATCTCGGTATTTATTAGCTAAATAATCTACCTCTGATTTATCTACAGTTACAGAATTTTCTGATGTATGCTTAAAAACACCACCATTAGCAATTGTATAAGCGGCAAAGGGCATATAAGAAACCAAAGCCCAATAAATTGTCATAGGTTGTATGTAAGTTTCTAATAACTCTTTATAATCTTCATTAGCAGGGTTATCTATTGCGTTGTTTTTAATTAAGTCTTGGACTTTTTCTAATAATTTTGTTCCTAAATAATTTTGGACTTCTGTATCTTGCGCTATCTCTATGTGATACATCAGCTTATTAGGGTCTATATTTCCGTTTAAAACAGAATACCGCTTTAAATCTCTAGTGGTTATAAATAAAACTTTCTGTGCCATTATTCGTATTTGTCTTTATATTTGATACTTGCATGAGCAGGCATAGACATTGGTGCTTCTTTTGCTTGTGCACTACCCCAGGGGTTACGTCTATAAGATTTCGGTATTTCGCCTGTTTCTCTATAATTTTTTAAATCTTCCGATACTTTTGCACCTTTTTTTCTTACATATAAAACTTCTTTCCAAGCGTGGCGACAAAAACAACCGCCTTTATATTTAAATAAGTCGTAAGTATCTTCTCCTTGTGGCGCAAAACCACCATTAACACCGGTTCTACTTGCATAATCTATATCTTCGATTCTATAAACCACTCCACTATCGCTTAATTGCATCATATTAGTGCAGAATGGCCTTGTTTTATAATCTTGTGAGCCTTCCATACCTTTTTGTATAGAACCTTCGTTAGAAGCTTTAAAATATCTATATCTGATTTTATAATTTTTAGAATCTAAATAAGAAGATTTATTTTTTTCGTATGCAATAATATCCCCACCACTCAAAATGGTTTTTATTTTGCTTAATGTTGTTTCTGGTTTTTCTTCTATACTTGCCGAAGCCCATAATTTTATAGGAATATTGCTATATTCGTATTGTCTAGAATCTATTTCTTCCCATTCATTTTCATTTATAACTTCACCATCCAAATTATTTAATAAAATATTAGCTCTTTCATCAGATAAATTTGGTGTTTGTGCGCTTAATTCTACGCCTGTTTCTTCCTCTTTAGTTTCATCATCAATATCTTCCTCATCAATAATATCATCCACAAAAGAAAGTGGTTTAAGTGTTTTAAAATATAAATCAAGCGTAATACCATTAAAACTTAAAATGGTGTCAATAACCTCTAAAACTTCATCTTGGTAAGATTTTATTACTACATTGTCAAATAACAAAGTGGCATTTTTAATCTCATCAGCATTGTTACCAAGTCCATCGTTGCCCTCTCTAATTCCTAACAGCATGGGGGAAGTTACTCTATGTCCAACAATTAATTTTCTAAAACATTCTTCGGCTAAATACCTATAATGTTCTGGTGCATTATTTAGTGGTATATCATCTACAGTTGTGCTACTTTCAGAATTATCGTTGAAAGCAACTATAACCTTTTCCCCTCTCGAGCCTGTTAATTTGTTTAGCACATCTGTTTTGATTTGGTGCATTTTCTCAGGGTCTGGAACTCCATTATTGAAGTTCACTACCTTTGTACCGCTAAAATTGTTAATACAATCGTTTATTAGATAATCACCAATCTCATCCTCTAATTTAGCGTAAGGTAGCGCGCCAACATAATCTACTGGCGTATAATAATGATGTCCTGGCATGTATGGTTTTAAAACTAAAATTTCAATGCCATTTTTTTGATTCCCAAAACCAAAAGCAGGTATCTTATCTAACTCTGTTCGCATATCCACTTCTTGCCAATTAGATGAATAATACCAATTTTCTATTTTTCCGTCATCATTACATTTTTCTGCTCTTAAAGTTTCCATGGGAAAGTGTTCGACTTTGACTATTTTTCCTCCTGAATAAACAAGTTGAAATGCAGCCATACCTAGCATTTTTCTATCTTTGATAAATTTCTTTAAACAATCCGTCTTAAATAAAGACATCATCTGTGCGTATTCGTTAGGTTTTCTATCAGCGTCTAATGCGTTCAAACCTCTACCATAAATCATATTACATATTCCATTAATTATTGAATTATTGGAAGTGCTATTTAAATACAAAGTAATTAGGTAATTAAAGTAATTATTGTCGTAACCATATTCCACATATTCCTTGTTAGGAACTTCTGCTACAATTGGGGAAGTATAAGCCGCCAAGTTGGTTACAAATAAATCAGTATTTTTTTTATTTTTTTTCATATTTATTCATAAATGATATAATCTCCACCATCAGAGCCAGCCACCGACCTTTCATCTGGAAATGGTGGTGTTTTGTAACTTGGTGGTCTATTTCTTAATAAGAATTTAGCTGTATTTTCTGGTGTCGCTGAAGCGCTATTCAAACACAATATTATTCCTTTCCAATAACTATTGTCTGTTGTTGAATCTATCAGGTTTAAAGAAAAAAATCTATGCTCTACTAAACCGCTTCCGTCATACAATAATGTATAATCAAAAAAAGTTTCTATTTCTTCATAGTAAGAACCTCTTGTATAATTGAAAAAATTAATTTGGTATCTATCTCTAGTTTCCAAATCTATCATCCACAATTCACTATTATTTACATCAATAGTTTGCTCATCAGTAATACGACTAGAAAAATATATTTTCTGTGGTGTCGAAGCATTAGGGTTATATGGCTCTACTATTTGCATATCTTTTTTTTTATAAACTAATTTTAATAGTTTTTGTTATAGAAGTTGTGGATATTAACATTAATGTTTAAATTTATATCATAATAATTAAAACAAAACAAAAAAAAATGGAAAACTATAACAATTTACAAATAGGAACTTGGGTTACTATTATGGTTTATGATTACGTAATAAATCGTAATAAATATAAATCCAAAAAGATTGTTAATAAACACGTTAATTACTGCGGTAGTGTTTCTTATAATGGTGGAAAGATTAAGCCTAACGATATTATTATGCTTGGAAGACCAACAAAAAAACAAAAACAAGAATTATCTATCAAAGAAGATATTAAATGGGAAGAAAAACAAAAACAAAACGAATTAAAACTTATAAGAGAAAACAAAATAGATAGACTGCAAAAATTATGTGGACAGATGTTTAACAAAACAGGAAACGAAAAATATGTTCGTTTAATGTATAAACTTTATAACTTATAAATAACAACAAAAAAAGGGGGTTTAATTACCCCCTTTCTTTACTAACTAATTCAAACACTAAAATTATGAATTCGTTCCGGTAACTACCGTAGTATTTGTGGTGTCACCTATAATACTCGCTGATACATAGAATGCTGGTTCTTTTTCTGTTCCCACCGCTGAAATGGCATAGCCACTCATGTCTCCCATCGCTGCACCTGTCTGTGGGTTTACTGAAACTTCACACCCATTTTGGATACCACATAGCAAAAAATTGCCATTGTAATCTTCAACTATAATCTGTGGTCTACCCCAAGCCATTAATTTTAGCTCTTTTCTATCCGTTGCGGATAATTTGTGTAAACCTGCAGTAATAGTTTGCGTCCAAAACGCAGTACCATTTTCTCTAGAATTTTCATTAGCTTCCTCTAAAGAATTAGCACCTTTTACTTCATATTTGTATAAAGTTTTAGCAGAATTAAAACCTGTGATAATTTCATCTGAATCGAACGTTGTTTCGTCTGTGGTGTCAAGACCTGCAAAGTAATTCATAAAGTAAAGAGCTTTTATCCCTCCTACCGAATCTTTACATGGTTCTTTTCTACCTGCACTTAAATCACAAGCCATATTTATTTATTTTTAAAAGTTATTATTTATTAAGACATTCCACCAAGACAATCAATCTCAGCGCCTTGTCCTTGATATAAAACAATCTCAGAACCAATACCATGTTGTGTTCCTGCTGTAAATCTCATAACCATTCTTACATTCTTACTACCATCGATATCTGCCATGTCAATTACCTTAACTTGGTTATAATCGTTAAGTAAACCAGTACCAAAGTAAAGATTAGATTTTTGAGCAGCAACTAATGTGTTATTTGGTAAACCAGGGCAAACAAATATCTTCACACCACCAAAAGATAATGTTCCGTTATTATACCACATAGTTCCTTGGTTGTCAATACCTGCAGCACCAACTCCACTTGCTTGGAAACCACCTAAAGCTTGGATATAGTATTTAGCAGCAGCATTACCTACATATAGATATAAATCTTCTTTTCCGTAAAGTGTACTAGGAATTAAATCTACAACTTTTTCAAACTCGCTAATAATATTTGCTTTGCTTAATGATGTTGAAGTAACTCCACTTACTTTTAATACATCACCATCAGCCTCAAATCTATCTATGAAACCTTGATAAACAGAACCAGGTACTGTTCCTGCTGGACAACCTTGCCATAAATTAATTTCGTTTTCTTGAGCAATCTTAGCCGCTAAATGTGCGATAAGATAATCTGCAAAAGACTTTGGTAAAACATCAAACGCAGAATATCCCATTTGGATACTTTCCCACGTGTCAACGAAATCTTTTTTACATAGTTCAAAGTTAACCTGCAATTCTGAAGGTTGTATTATTCTTTCTGTAAGTGTTAAACTTGTATTGTCTTGGAAATTACAACTTGCTGCAGTCATTAGTGAGCCTGTAGCAACTTTTTGAATTACCGACTTAAATTTGACGTTTGGCATAACTGTTACACCACCGTCATTAATTGTACTTGCATTTAAAAGAGCAGCAGAGATATATTTACCTGAAAATTCTCCAGCATATGTAGTAGTAATATTAACATTACTAGAAACAAATGCCTCTGCCTCTGGTGCAAGATTTATTTTATGATTTGCCATTTTATTATGAATTAAAAATTTGATTAAATACTCTATCCTCGGTAGTTCTAACTCTATTATTACCCCAAGTCGTCAATTTTGTCTTTTTGTTTTGTTTTTCTGGGTTATGCTTAAATGGTTGCACGTGTGCAGATAACTCCTCTTTTTCTTCTTCAACTTCAGCTTTAGCTTCCTCAGCTTCTTCTTCTTCTGTTTCAGCTTCCACTTTGCCTTTTAAGTCAGCAACAGCGTCTTCAAGATTTTTGATTCGTTTTTCCATACCTGCCCAATCATCAACAGCAGCTTCTTTCCCATCATCTCTCATTTCTTCTTCCTTTTCCTCTTCTTTTTCGTATTCGTCTTCATCTTTTTTACCAAGTGAAGCAATTACGCCCTCTTTTTCTACGGTCAATTCGACTCCATCTTCCATAGAATAAGTGCCAACAGGAACAGGAATTTTCTCGTCTTCTGTTAAAATGAAAACATCACTACCTGCCTCAAACTTTTCGCTCTCAAAAGTAGTTCCGTTCTCAAGTTTTTTAGTTTCAAGAATCACATCTAAACCTAGAAGTGTCCTGATTTTGTTAATTTTACTTGTAGCGTCCATGATATATTTTTTTTATAAACTTATTATTTTTTGTTTGTTGTAAATTGGTCAAACATTACCAATACCTTGATTAATTAAATTACCATTACAGCAATTTACATTATATGTATTTCCGTTAGCGCATAAACAGGCACGCCTACTATTTCTAGGAACATTCCTACCTTGCGTTAATATTCTATTTTTATTGTTCGAGTACATCTTTAATTTGTTTTACTAATTCTTCTTCTGCGTTTTTAATTTTTACACAATTTGGCACTCTTTTTCCGTCTTTGCCTTTTTGCCAACCTTTTTGTTGGTATCCGTCCCAACAAGGACTTTTACTATTTTTACCTGCTTCGACTGAATGTTCCTCACAAGGCATATACCATACTTTATCTTCTATTTCGTGTTCGTGTGAACCTTGACAACCTAAATCTTTTGCTACCTTTTCTGCTACCTCTTGTGTTGAATAAGCTAATCTATCGTCTATGATAATATAATTTTCATCTATATTTACCACGCCTAATTTTTGAACTTTTGAATGTTTTCTAATTTATCTGCAAAGTAACCCTCTATAGAAAAGCCATTTAATTCTCCTGCTTTTACCTTAGTCCATATTTTATCATTATCTACTTTCATAGAAACCATCCAAGTACCTACAGGCACATCAAAACCATATTTAGCAGATTTATCCTGTTTTTTATCTTCTACTAACCAAGATTCAACAATTGTCATTCCACTTAAATATTCGTCTTTGTGTTCAAGTGTTGCTTTTTTTTGATTACCTCTTTTTAAAAATAATTCACTAGCTTTTCTAATTGTATT
>Ga0163111_10002374_pt1 | contig 11917 bp, 10 predicted proteins | sample CRUFie1St18metaG_FD_109645 | JGI IMG/M metagenome (GOLD analysis project Ga0163111, IMG submission 109645) | Marine microbial communities from the Costa Rica Dome - CRUD Field 142mm St18 metaG | ecosystem: Environmental > Aquatic > Marine > Oceanic > Photic zone | place: Costa Rica: the Eastern... | reverse complement strand
TACTAATATTGCACAAACGCTTTACTTCCTCCATTAATACATTTAAACGGTCTGCTGGATCCTCAACAAGATCATAACTGTGGTTAATAATTTCGTCAAAAACATTGTAGCCTAATTCACGCATTGCTTGTATGCTTTTATACTCTCCTAAAAATACAAAAGGTTGTAAGTTTAGTATTGGCTTAAATGCCTTTTCACTTTGAAATAGTGTGGGCTCTGTACAGTTTGTCTCACTTACCAAACTAAAGTAACTTCTGCGATATGCACTAAAAATTACATCATTATAATTATTAGCTTGATTAATATGTAAGTTTAGTTTGGGCTCTTCTGCAATATTTTTTTCTCCATGTCCTTTGGCCCACTTGTGTAGTTCTTTATCGTCCATGTTAAAAATTTTAGCAGTATTCCACATTTTTTCTTCATAAAGTTTTTTGTTTAAGTTACGCTCACTTGAACTGTCATGATGTGTAACCATTCCAAAACTATAGTTTATTTTATCTGCTAACCCCATGTCATCAATTGTTTTAACTAATGCAATTCTATGTACACGCATTAATCTATTAAGTGCAAGTGCATAAAAAGGTCTAGGTACTCTAGTAGTAATACTACGTACACTTTCATCAAAATGTATTGCACAAGGAGCATGATCCAACTGTTGTGTATTCATTTGTGTTTTGTATAGCTCTAAACTTATATATTTTTCCCAACTGTTTCTATATACTGTGGGTATACTTTTACTGGTATCCAAACTGTAGTCGCCTGTAATAAAAACACATTGTAGCGGATCCAAGCCAGTTCTTTCATAAAAAATTTCCCACAAAAACGCCTTATCCTGAAACCCTTCCATGCTGTTGTCAAAAACAATTTTAGCAATACCCTCATCTAAATCTCTGCGTACTTGAATAGGCAACCTAAACTTCATATAGTTGTCTTTGTGCTTATATGCACTAGCAAAAAAGTCCAACTGTGCTAATCTAATAGCATCTAAGTTTACATAATAATAGTAGTTGCTTTTGGGTCGTTTGTTTGTAATGTTATAATTAATTTGTCTTGCATTGTCTTCAGTGTAGCCTGTGTCTGTAGGACTAAAAGCATATGTGTTGAAAAATCCATTAAAATTTTTCTCTGCAAGTTCCGCATTAAAAGGCCAATTTTCTCCTATATAATGGGTGTGATTACTGTGACGTTCATAATTGGGAAGATAGAAATTGTAGTTGTAAGGTTTATACATAATTAAATACTCTGTTAATAGTATTTAGCATAAATATATACGTACTAAAAGGATAAAGAATGAAGCGTATAAAAAAATTAGATCCTGAAATAAATCCCATTACATTCCAAGACGGCAGAGGCATAATACAAACCTTTTATCCTGAGCAATGGTGTGTTATGGAATGGAATTATATAGTTACACTCAAAGGTGCTGTACGTGGGCATCACTATCACAAAGAGTTTGACGAGTATATTATGTTTGTTGAAGGCGAGGGTGTATATACAGAGCTTACAGAAGGCCAAGAACTAGTTACACCAGTTAGTGCTGGAGATTGTATATACTTGCCACTGGGTGTACCACATACATTTTATCCAACGGCAGATTGTAAAATGATTGCAATGCTTACAAAACGCTGGAACGATTGTGATGAACCTATTACAAGGATAACTGAAGAATGAAAGTAGCAATTACAGGAGGAGCAGGTTATGTTGGTTGTAGATTAAGTGAACAACTGCTTAACCGAGGATACGAAGTATTATGTATAGACTGGCTAAAGTATGGTGTACAGCCTATACTTAATATATTAGATCGCAAAAATTTTCATTTATACAAAATGGATATTTGTGATCCTGAAGTAGCAGATATAATTGCTAGTGCAGATGCTGTTATACATTTAGCAGGTATTGTAGGCTATCCTAGTTGTGATAGAGAACCTGATTTAGCATACAGAGTAAACGTTGAAGGCACAAACAGAGTAATAGATGCAAGCCAAGGCAAACCTTTTATATATGCAAGCACTGGCAGTGTTTATGGAGAGCTTGGTAAAACATGTGATGAAACATGTGAAACAAATCCTATTAGCACATATAGTGTTTACAAACTAGCAGGCGAAAGATACTTGGAAGGCACTGATGCTGTAATATTACGTCCTGCAACTGCATTTGGTGTAAGCAATAGACTAAGACAAGACTTGCTTGTTAATGACTTTACATTTAAAGCAATTAGCGAAGGCAGATTAATATTATTTGAAAAACATTTTAAACGTACATTTTTAAGTATTAATGATCTTGCACGTAGTTTTAGATGGGCTTTGGAAAAGTTTGATGTAATGAAGGGCCAGAAATGGAATGTAGGAGATGAAAGACTCAATCATACAAAACTAGACATTGCAAATATTATTAAAAGTTTAGTAGACTATGAACTTGTGATTAATGACGAACTAAGCCATGACAAAGACGGCAGAGATTATTTTGTAGATTACAGTAAAATTAAAAGTATAGGTTTTGAGAGTACTGAAACGCTAGAAGATGGTATACAAAGTCTTGTAAAACTTTACAATGCTACGTAATGTTTTACTGCATTACAAATCTCTATAATATCATTATCAGTTAAATTTGGTTGTGCTGGCAGTTGTAATCCTTTGGCACCTATGTATTCTGTAACAGGTGCAACCTTAGGTACCCAACGACTATGAAACGGTTGTTTGCCTAAACTATCATATACTGCTCGACATCCTATATCTTTACTACGCAAGTTTAGCGCAAGTTCGTCCCTGTTGTCAACAAGTATTTCAGGATATGTAGGTGTTGCTTGCTTAATATCAGTATCAACAAACTCAGCAACATCAGCCAGCAATCTACGATATGCTGTATAAATTTCTTTTTTGCGATTAACTACTGCTGGTAGTTTGTGCATTTGTTCTATTCCAAAACTTGCTTGTAAATCTGTAAACTTAAAGTTCATACCCATTATATTATAAACTTCTCCTACACCAACTGTACGTCCAAAGTTTTTAATAGCATGTATGCGTTCGCTTATTGTTTCGCTGTTAGTTATAATACAACCGCCTTGTCCTGTTGTAATAATTTTAGGTGCACCAAACGAAAACACACCCACATTACCCATAGTACCTACATGACAATCTGCATGCCAACTACCTAATGCTTGTGCGGCATCTTCAATAACAAAGTGTCCAGCATTTTGTAATCGTTGTATCTGTTGTTTGTAGTCTGTGGGTGTTCTGCCGTTTATGCTTGCTACATACACAACACGATTTGTTACCCTACTAAAATCCAATGTGTAACTCGTGGGATCAACATCAATAAATTCAGGCACTGCACCCATTAGTATACTGCCATTTGCTGTTGCCGCTTGTGTATATGCTGGACAATCAAAGTGTTCTCCAGGCTTAATATCACTAAGCATACTTGCTAACAACAATCCCATTGTTGCACTAGGAACCATGTGAGCATACTTTGCACCAGTATACTGACAAATCATTTTTTCCATTTGTCTAGTTTTAGTGTGTTCCATTATCCAGCCGCCACTTTGTAAGTATTCAGTAACACTGTTTACTTCACTGTCGTTGTATACTGGATTCATATGACTGTTAGGTGTTTTCATAATACCACTCGTATGTTTCTGTTAATGCTTCTCTAATACAATATTGGTGTTCCCAACCTAGATCAACTAAACGTTTGTTGCTTACTGCACGTTTACCTATGCCTTCTGGTTTATTTGTATTATACCAAAGCCTGCCTGTAAAGCCTGATATTTCAGCAATTGTACTTGCAATTTGTTTTATAGTATATTCTACGCCACTTGCAATGTTAACTGTATCATACTTATCGTTGTTTAATGTTAAGTCCATAGCACGTACTGCATCTTTTATATAAAGTAAATCTCTACTTTGTTCTCCACTACCCCATATTTCTACTTCAGTGTGTTGTTCTTTTACGGCTGTTACAAATTTTTGCATTAGTGCGCCTATAACATGAGCATGTTCTCCAGTGCGATCTCCAGGTCCAAACATGTTTGTACATATTGCTGTACGCCATGCTGTGCCACGCTTATCATTGCTTGCTCTACACTGATACATGCCAACTAGTTTGGGCAACGCTGTAGTAAGATAACCGTCATACGGCTTGCCTGTCATTAGCTGTTCTTCTGTAAAAGGCTGTTCAGCATCTTCTGGATAACTGCATGTACTTCCTTGTAATAACAATCTGTGTACGCCAGCTTCTGCACAAATTTTAAATATATTATTTTGTATATCCAGATTACGCATCAACAATTCAAAACTACGATCTAAATCTTCCTGTAGTCCTCCTACAGTAGCCGCATTAACAACAACATGTGATGGTTTATTGCCACTTAGTATGTGTGTATATGCGCTTGTATAATGCGTATAATCTGTGTTGCTTGTGTTACCGCCACGTGCATCAGGTATTAGATGCATATAGTGTTTGCCTACTAGTCCTCGATTACCTGCTATATAATATGTCATGTGTTTCCAAACTTGTTAAACATTGCTACGTCAACTGCCATATAATTTTCTATTATATCTTTGTATTGTGGTTGGTTAATTATTTCAAATACTTTTTGTTTGCTAATATCGCTACTGTAATTATCTGTAAATTCTTCTAGTGTTTTTATTATAATATTCTCCATACGATTTTTAGGCTGATAGTTTTTGTAATTATCCAAATCTATATAACTTGTTATTGTATAATTTTTAATAAAGTCTATTTGCTGTATTAAATGCTCATCAAATATATTGTTTTCTGATAGTTTTTCCAAAATGTATTCTACTGTAACACCAGTATTACGTTGCACCATTAAAATACTACTAACTAATCTTAAGCGTGGATCTCTAACAAATGCTATGCCTTTGTATCCTGTTACATCAGGTTTGTGTAACAATTCAAAGCCCAATTGGTATGCACAATAGTTCATAAAAGTTGTGTTACCACATCTCCATACTGGTACAAAGAAAGTTTTATCTAATTTGTTTACCCATATTTTGTCTTTCCAATCGTTGGGATCCACAACAGGAAGTTCCTCATTTTGTAAAACGTAATGTGTAGTTTCCTCGTTAATCTGAAAATGCTTTAGATACTCGCCTGCTTCTTCCATGCCTTCCTGATCGTATACCCAAGGACTAGGATGTATTATTGCTTTGCCCTGTGGAGTCAAATACTCTTGCATGTTGTTGTTAAAAAACTCTAGTTCCGATTTGTCAAAGGGACTAAAAAATGTATGTGTTCTATCTTCTGCGTCTTTTACTTGCCACTGTCTTGTAAGTTGATTACCGTTATGGCAAAATACTTCTTTTGTTTTCCAATAAAAATTACTTTGTAGTAACAATATTAAATCATATTTTTGATCTAATTCAAAAGTTTTATTGGGCAGTATATCTAAATCATAAGGTTGTATATCAAAATGATCCCATAAAAAGTCAAACTCTTTGCGTTTAAATTCGCTTTCTGTCATTCTGTCTGTAGTATATACATTTGTAAATCCATATTGCTTTAAAGCAAAAGGAAGTACACCAAACCAAGTACCCAAGTCTAATATTTTAGCACTAAAAGGCAAGTTATCTATGCCAGCATTTTCCAACATTTCCAAATGTGGTAGCCAATAATCTACATTGCCTGTAGCAATATGGCAAAAGTAAGGACTAGTTTCCACTTCTCTTAGTGGATCCCAATCATATGTTACAATAAAATCTGTAAACCATTCTTTAAAAGTCATTTTACAATCTCACAGTTATGTATTGATAATGCATCACATCTAGGATGTATAGTTGGTAAGTGTGCGCTTCTACTAGTATATGAATATAGTGGATGTGTTGCACCCAACATTATCACGCTTCTTATATATTCACTTACTGTAGCAATTGCTACTGCATGTTGTAGTACACAAATATCACAATGTATTCCAAAAATAAAAGCATGACGAGGAGGACTATAAGTGGATATTTCATAATCTGCTCCCTTTTCCAAATTATACATAGGCACATTATTTGCATTGCACCAGTTGCTTAAAACATGATGTACTTCGCCGCCTTTTTCTAAAATATTTTTAATACCATTATGTTGTAATGCTTCTAAAAATACACTTTGTACTTCTGCAAATCTTATAAAACCATTAACACAATGTTTTATATGGTTATCATATTCTTCAGAATATACTCCAGGATCAACACAATCGCTATTTACAATTATTATATTCCTAGGATTTATTAGATACTGCAAATGTCTTTCTGTGCCGTGTCCGTTTATATTATGTAATAAATCTGTCATTTTACTATTGTTACTTCAGGCATTGCAAATAACATTTCTCCGCCGTTTGCAATCCATTTTGCTTCTTTTTCTACAAACAAATCCTTAAAGCCAAAGTTAGGCACAAAGAAAACATCTGCGTCTTGTTTTGCTTGTTTCTCATCTACTATCAATATATCTGTACCTACTGTATATCTGCCAAACTTATCTGTGTGTATCTCAGCCGCACCTTTAAAATATTTTCCTATGTCCCAAATTTGTAGTAGTGTGTTGCCTTTAGTGCTAGCACCATATACATAACAATTTTTTCCTTGGGCTGTATATTGCTCTAATATTGTGTGTAGTTTTTGTTTGGTTTCAGTTATACTAGTAAAAAATTCTTGTAAGCCATCTACATCTTCAGCATATTGTATACTACCTTTGTTTAAATGTCTTGCCCAAATTTGATAACTGCCGCCTTGTATGTCATTTTCTTCTACATGATATATTTCCAGCCCATTACGTTCATATAGTTCCACAAGGCTTTTATATGTATAGTATTCTAAATGTTCATGACATATGTTTCCTAGATCCTTCATACGCAACATAGGTGCAAGTGTCATAAGTTGTGCAACAAAAATACCATCACTTGCTAAACTTTCTCTTACACTGTGTATAAATTCATTAGGGTCGTCCATGTCGTAAAACATACCTATTGCTGTTATAAATTGTGCAATTTCTCCGTTCATGTACATATAATGCCATAAATCATCTATTACTACATCTGCATGGTTGTATAGTTTTTCCTGTAAATTAGGAGCAGGCTCACAACCGTATCTAACCCTGTCTGTTTTAACACCACTTAATAGTGTACCATCATTTGCGCCAATGTCAAGTACAATATCGCCAGGCTGTGTATTTTTGTTTGCATACTCTGCAATGTCTAGTAAATTGGCTTTAAGTTTAGGATTAAGTCCACTTTGATACCAGTAATGATCTCCATATAGTATATTAGGATCAACTGTGTGTTTTAATTGTACTAGTGTACATGCATCACATTGCTCTAGTACAAGCGGAGCAGTACCTTTTGTTTCTCCTGGATTTAGTGGAAAATCGTTAATGTGTATACTGCCCAAGTCTGCAACTTGTTTTACAGGACTGCCACAAATTCTACAACAAGTAACTGGTGTAATCATATCCTGCTTCCTTTGCAGCTTCGTAACATTCTTGTGTATCAAAGTCTGGTATTTCTATTGTAAGTTTTTTATACAAACTATCGCTAAAGTCAACATCTTCATAATATACATTGTTGACTTTATAATTATAATCTGTTAATACTTTTGTTATGTAATGATTTTCCTGTAGTATGCTTTCTATTTGATCTATAATAGGCTTATAACTTAACTTGGTTGTTAGTTTAACAGTTTGTTCTGTAGTAGCATGCCATACGTTGTCTGGCAGGTTCTGAGCTTTTACGATACTAATTGCCTGTGCAACTACATCTTTACGTTGTATAAATTTAATAACATCTACATATTCACATATTTCTTTAAGCACTTGTCTGTCTACATAATGATATTGCATTATTTTTACACACCAACTTTTGGGTTCATTTTTTAGGTAGTCCCAACGTGTTTTATGTTCTTTCACAAACTCTTCTAATACAGGATATTTGTCGTTTAAGTAACTACAACCTTTTTTCATTATTTTATAATATACTTGTTCGCCTGGTAATGTGTTTTCTTTTTGTGCTTTCCATGCATCTTCAAATAGTCCGTTTTCCAAAAATTTAAGAGCTTGAGGTTCTATTAGGTTATATAAAATTAAGTTGCCGTCTACATTTCTTGGCAATATCATATCTTCTATATTAAAGTATTCCAGTAAATGTCTTTCTGTTTTACTCATACTGCATATAGCATGACTTCCGCTTCTGGGTGTTGCAAAATAAAGTTCGTTCATAGTTGGCGCCTAAATACTTCTACATAATCATCATTAGCATTTATGTAATTATTACAATAATGAATATAATTATGTCTTACAATATCTCGTACTTCTTGAAATGTTTCTATATACTTTTTCTCTCTGCCTTTGTAGTGTTTAAAACTGTTTAAAGCAGTGTCTATACGCAAAAAGTTATCTTCTATATCATCATAACTTTCGTCTAATATATTATCAAAAGTTTTAAATCCCCAGTCTTTTAATTGCTTTAATACACCTTTGTTGCCTAATATTATAAAAGGTCTACAACTTATTATTGCTCTAAATGTACTGTAAGTAATAAATTTTTTATGTCCAAAACAAAAACTTTCGCTTATTAGTGCAAATAAACTTTCACGTTGTGCTTTGTCTATATCGTCATTTTCTATTGTATACGGACTAAAAGTATAATATTTCATAATACTTGCGGCCATGTCGTCCCAATCAAAAGGCGTAGGAAAGCCATTGCTAGTATAATTATGATACAAATTTTTATAATGATCACATACTGTATTACCTAAAAACACTTCAGGTGTTGATGTTCTTATTTTATGGTACAACTCATTATCTGTATGCATTTTGTGTACTGTATATAATCTGTGTTCTTTATGCATATCACGCATTAAACATAAACTTGCATTTTGAAATGTTTTTTCTCCCAAGTGCGAAAGAAAGTCTTTGCCTAGTGATTCTCGACACATAACACTGCTTATCCAATAGTATATACAATGACTTTTTATTTTAACGCCTTTAAAATCTTTTAGATATTCTTCTGCATTTAAATCGCCTGTAATCCATGTGCATGCATCTGGATTAATACCTCTGTTTATACACTTGTCTGTTAGCAGTTCATGTAAATCTAAACATTCTTTTTCCGGATACCAATAGTATTGATCTCTGTAAATAGGGCTCCAGCTTTCTGCACAAGTATCAACAACAATATTAACAACACCATCATTAATAAAAGGTATCCAGTCTTCTGGTATTTTGTCTATTATTGCACCATTTAATATATCTATATTGTTGCGTTCATCTATACCGCCCTTTAAAAGGAAAAATATTGTACCATTAAGTGTTTCGCTAGGATGCTGTATAAGTCTTGCAGGTTGTGTTGTTGCGGCTAGTACAGTTTTTTCTGTAAACTGCATGTTGTCTTCGTCCTCAAAAAAGAAATAGTTGCGAAGCTCATGCGGATCTACTAATAATATATCAAGCATTATTACCTCCAGTTCTTTTTTCGTGTTCCAATTTACAAACTGCTATAAAGTCTGCCATTTCAGGAAATGTTTTATAGAAACTTTGATCTCTGCGTTCGTCATATTGATGTATAAATTCATAGAACCTACTGCGATTTCTTGCAATATCTTCACGCCTAGTTGTTTCATCCTCATTGCGATCATCTTTACAACTGATAATACAATCAACTAAAATACGTTTTAGTTTTTGTGCTTCCCAAGTTTCAAAGCCCAATAAGCCTTGCCAATCATGTTGACATAAATTCTTGTACATAAAATCTACAGCAGGCAACAAGTAATCATTTAGTAATTGTAGAGTAGTTATGTTTGCATCTAAAAACTGTGGGCTTCTTACATAAGGAATATCTACACCTACACGGTTAGCCATATCGCTTTCAGCATCACGCTCTAAACAATTTTTAAACCTTTGTGTACGATATTTGTCTAAATCATATTGCAAACTGTTGTTTGTGTCAAGTCCACTTTCGTCTAACCATTTAAACATACCGTTCTGATTGTATCTGCGTTTTAAAAATAAAACATATTCCAAAAAGTCTCGCATTGTTGTAATACTAAAGATGTTAAAAGCGGCCATAAAACAAACACGTGTATTGTACGTGTTTTCTAAAAAGTATTCAATGTTGCTCTTAAACTCGTCCCAGTTCATTCCCCAACGTGCATATTCTGCGGCACTTTCGCTACCCTCTGCACTTGTAAACAATGTAAACTTTTTAATACTGTTAGTTGATATTAGTTTGTTAACTAGCTCAGTAAACTTTAACCATAACTTTGCAGGAGGACAACCATTACTGTTAATTGCTATTTCTAAATTAGGATGTGGATTTTCCAACAAGTGTTCCATAACTCTAAAAGTATGTTTACTCATTAATGGCTCACCACCAGTAATCCTAAATGTATGCATGTGAGTTACAGCTTCAGGAAACCATTTCCAAAATGCTTCTGTGTATGGATTGTCTTCGCTGTTTTTAACTTGTACATCTGTAATAGCATTGAAAGCATAACCTCCATGAAAGTTGTAGGAACCTTTTTGCTTTATTTCTTCTATCCATTTTGTACTAAAAGTAGGGCCACAATATGCACATTTAAAATTACACGCATTACTAAAACTAACTTCCACATAACGAGGAAATATGTCCTCGTCTCCGGTCATTTCCTTGATTAAGTCATGATCATATATGCTGTAGGGATCTAAACTTTTGTATACACGATCACTAAACTCTTTTGTATTATCTTCAATACGCCAACAAAAGTCGCACTCAGCAGGACGTTGCCCATTAAGCATCTGTCTACGCTGTTCTTTTTTAAATTTTGTGTTGTGTAACGCACCAGGATTTTCTTTTACTTCCTGTACAGGTATCTTGTGTGCTGATGGATGGTGACAACTGTGTGTTAGTCCTACACCCAGGTGCATTGTAACCTGAGTCCATTTTGCTAAACAAAATCCAGGACCTTTATCATCTAAAAGTTCCTTCATACGAGGACGATTAACATCAGTTTGGGTTATTCGACCATCACTATACCTGTCGAAATCAACATCTGCAATCTTTTTGTTGCCCATAACTTTCCTATTCTAGACTGTCGTCAACTTGTTCTTCACGTACTTGTGCGCCTAGCCTACTAGGATTTACATAAACCTCTTTAAAAAATCTACTTGCTTTACTGTCCATGTCTGCGATTTCCAAATCTAGTTCGTCTTGTAAAATGCGTCCTAAACGTACTGTTTCTTCTTTAAGTTTAGCACTATTATACTTATAACCTGTTGCACTGCAAATACTATCGCCTTCTGGATCTGCAAACTGTGGCTGAACTACTTCTGTAAAATACTTTGTGTGCCAATTAAAATCACGAACATCTCGCCAGTCCCAGCCTGTTCTGTCTATGTTTGTTTTGTAACAGCCTAGTCTAGAACCATATACTGCCCATAAACCATGTGGTGCATCTTCTCCCACACTCATCCAAACTAACATACGCTGGTAATTTCTTTTGTGTACATTTTTTAGTGCGTACTTGTCTACAACATCTCCGCCCTCTAAACTCATTTTGCAACCTTCACGGAAGCCTGCTCTATATGCTTGATATGCACTGCCGTTATTGTGTACATCACAGTAAATATTATTCATTTGTACATAATGAATGTTCCAACAAAAGTCAACTTGTGCGGCTTTGTCGCTTTCAGGAGCCGCTTCATGTGTACGCATGCCATTTACGACATGTACTGGCCAGCATTTAATACCACCATTGCCATAAACAAGACCATTAACCATGTTTTTGCCTGCCCAGCTGATAACATGATTATCGCCTACTTTGTCCATGTCAAGTACAACATTAAAAAAGTCGTCATGTACAATATTGTCTGCATCTATAGTAATAAATCTTTCTGTGTCACTCATTGCGGCAGCCGCTTTGTGTGCGGCATCACTGCCCCATAC
>Ga0163111_10002373_pt1 | contig 11918 bp, 16 predicted proteins | sample CRUFie1St18metaG_FD_109645 | JGI IMG/M metagenome (GOLD analysis project Ga0163111, IMG submission 109645) | Marine microbial communities from the Costa Rica Dome - CRUD Field 142mm St18 metaG | ecosystem: Environmental > Aquatic > Marine > Oceanic > Photic zone | place: Costa Rica: the Eastern... | reverse complement strand
TTAGAATGTTTGCCATATCTTATGCTTGCACCTATAATAATTTTAGCAAACTCAGATATATCAATTGTAGTTACCTCATCTAAAGAAGCTATTTTAACCTTATTTATATCATTTGAAAAATTGATAATTCGTTCACATATATTTTTTGTGTGCCCATCTGTGCTTGAATAAATTATTAATGAACTAGACATTCTGAAATATTATTTTTTATTCATGACTTGTTCTGGCATTTTTTGATAATATTTTTTATCAACTTTGTATTCTATGTCTTCTTTGTCTTGCGCGGATCCTTCTGCTTGTACAAAGGTATATTTTGCAAAGTCCTTACACCAGTTCTTGTTTGTGTTTAGGCACTCTACAGGATAAATATTGCCACCCCATTCTTTAGCTTCATTTACAAGTTCGTGACCAAGTTCATCAGTTGTCTCCAGGCAATCTGCAACAAAACTTGGGGAATAAATAACAATCTCTTTTTTTCCATCGGTAATTAATTTTTTAACCACTTCTTCTGTATAGGGAGTAATCCACTCTTCAGATCCGAAACGACTTTGAAAGCTCATTAAGCATTGTTCTGGCTTAATATTTTTCAGGCTATTTGTTATGAGACAAAAAGTTTCATAACAATGTCGATAATAGTCATCACCTTTGTTAACAACACGCCTTTTTTGCATGCCATGAAAGGTTATTACAAGATTATCAATATTTTTTCCTTGCTTAATTAAATCGTTTAATTTTGCGTCTACTTGGTTAACTGAGTTATCAATAAAAGCGTGAGTTCTGTGAAAATTTGTTATTACTTCAAAAGTTGGGATCTTCACTCTTTTTGATAGTTCTTTTGCTAAAGCATCGATGCCTGAAGCTATAGTGCTTTCGGAATATTGAGGGAACATTGGTATAACTAACAGCTTTGTTGCGCCAACACCTTTTTTCAAATCATCTTCCCAACTATCATAAACTTCATTTACATAAGGGGGTGATAAAAGAAATGCATGATTTACTTCTACATATCCATTTGGGTCTATTTTTTTTAATTCTTCGCTAACATTTTTTGTAAAATCTCTAGTATTAGTTATCAGTGGAAAACTTTTGCCATCCCAAATTCTAGCATAAAGTTTTGCAGATTTTTTAGGCCTAAAGGGTAATACAAAAAAATTTAATATTATTTTCCAAAGCCAAGGATTTATATCGACAACTCTTGGATCTCCTAAAAAATTACGGAGATATTTTCTTAAAGCCTTAGTGGTTGGTTCAGCTGGCGATCCTAATTGAACGAAAACGACTTTGGTTTTTCTTTTTGGATGTTCGTAATTCATAATTTAATAATCTTTTACCGTTTTTACCAAATAATCCATCATATTGGGATCTGTTTCAGGCAAAACTCCATGTCCTAAATTAAAAATATAAGGATGATCTTTAAAAATATCTAGATATTTTTTTGCCTCTTTTTTTAAAGTTTCTTTGTCTTTTAATAAAACTTTAGGGTCCATCCCGCCCTGGACAGGAATTTTAATTTCTTTTAAAATTTTAGATGGGTCTACCTCATAGTCAATACATATGGCATCTGGTTTAACAATTTCACAATAATTTTTATAATCTTTGATGCCTCTAGGAAAACATATCACTGGTGTGTTTAGAGACTTTGTGTACTCCACCAAATTTAAGGTAGGAATGTATACATAATTTGGTAAATCTTTTTTGTCTAAAAGTCCCGCCCAACTATCAAAAATTTGAATTATTTCAGCGCCATTATCTATTTGGTTTTTAATGTGAATTTTCAAAAATTTCTCTAATATTGTTAAAATTCTATTTATTAAAAAACTATCTTTAAAAAAATTGTCTTTTAATTTTATTTTAGGAGACTGTTTGTTAATCATATAAACTAATAAAGTCCAAGGTGCTCCTATAAAGCCTATGGTACTCTTGTTATTAGTTAATTTATTTTTATTAACTAAATTTATAGCTTTATAAACTGGGTACACCTTTTCAACAAAATCAACTTCGTCTAATTTAGAAATATTATCTAAATTTAAATCACTTAAAATTGGACCAAAATTTTTTTTAAATTCTACTTTTTGATTTAATCCATAAGGAACTAAAAGAATGTCAGAAAATATAATAGCCGCATCAAAATCAAATCTTTTTAAAGGCTGAAGTGTTATTTCAGATGATAATTTTTCATTAAGACATAATTTTATAAAATCACTGTTCTGTTTTCTAATTTCTCTAAATTCAGGCAAATATCTACCAGCCTGCCTCATTATCCAAATAGGATTTAAATCAGTTGTTTTTTGATAAATAACTTTTCTTATTGGTGACATATTAATAATTAAATATAATTAATTGTATTATTAGTATAACTTGTGAATAACGATGATTAAATTTAGTATACATTTTATAAACAACTTATTAACACTTAGAGGTTAAATTTATTAATTATATATGAAAAATTGTAGCTTATTGATAAAAGCCTAAATTTTATACAAATGTTTAAAAATGTGGATAAAAGTCTTGTTTTACAATGTGTTTTTAGAAATATTAAAACTAAACAATATGATTACAATATTAAAAAGTTAATAACACTTAATACATGAGTAATACCTATCAGATTTATTTAATATCAGATTCTACTGGTGAAACCCTTGATAGAATCTTTACTGCTATTAAGGCTCAGTTCATAAATATTGAATACAAAATTCACACGTACTCTTTTACTAGAACAGAAAATCAAATTTATAAAATACTAACAGATGCTGAAAAACATCTAAATAGTATAATATTATATTCAATAGTTGATAGTAGTTTGGCTAAATATCTAGCCAATACTAGCGAAGAAAAAAAGATACCATGTTTTGGGGTACTAGGTGATCTTATATTAAGCTTCTCCAAATTATTAAATCAAAAAGCCTCACATCAACCGAGTGGTCAATATGCTTTAAATGATGAATATTATCAAAGAATTGCTGCAATCCAATTTACAATGAATCACGATGATGGAAATTTAATTAAAGGATTAAATAAATCGGATATTATATTATTGGGCGTAAGTAGAACAAGCAAAACACCAACATCAATTTATTTAGCAAACAAAGGATTTAGAACATCAAACATCCCACTAATAAACGAAAATTCAATACCAATAACATTAAAAGAGAATCCTAAAATGGCATGTGTGGTTGGATTAAACACCGAACCGGAAAGACTAGTGGAAATAAGAAAAAACAGAATGAACTCTCTTAAAGAAACAGAAAATAAATCTTATACAGACCTTGATAAAATTAAAAGAGAAGTTGAAGAAGCAAAAAAAACTTTTAAAAAATACAAATGGCCAATGATTGATGTTACAAGAAAATCAGTTGAAGAAACTGCTGCATCAATAATTAAGATATACGAAATATATAAACAAAATGCTTGAAATAATTCTTGCCTCTCAAAGTAAAGTAAGAAAGCAGATTCTTGACAAGAACAATATAATTGCGAAAGTTGAACATTCAAATGTTGATGAGGACATTATTAAAAAAAGTTTATTAAAAGAACAAGCTTCACCAGAAATAATTTCAAAAAATTTAGCGGAAATTAAAGCAAACAAGGTAAGTCAAAAAAAACAAAATTTTCTTGTTATTGGTGCTGATAGTGTAATAGATCTAAATGGTGAATTAATATCTAAACCAACCAATAGAGTAGAGGCAATGAAAATATTAAAAAAACTGAATGGCAAGAAACACAACCTCTTAAGTTCGGTTTGTATTTCAAGAAACGGAACTATGATTTGGAACTATACTGACAAAGCAGTGCTCACAATGAAAAATATGCCAGATAAAGAGCTTGAAAATTATTTATCTAAAATTAGTGATGAAGCCTTATATGCCTATAATGTTTATCAAATTGAAGGAGAGGGAAAAAATTTATTTTCCAATATAGAAGGGGATAAAGACACAATTATGGGCCTACCAATAAAAAAAATCAAAGAATATTTAAATAATTTTAGATAATATAAAATAATTAATTATGGAAAAATATATAGTTATTGGTAATCCAATAAATCATTCGTTGTCACCAAAATTACATAATTATTGGATGAAACAAAATAATATAAATGCAACTTATGATAAAAAAAAAATTGAAATTGAAGACTTAAAAGAAATAGTTTTAAGTGTAAAAGAAAAAAAAATTAATGGAGTGAATGTAACTACACCATTTAAATATGAAATAATCCAATTTTTAGACAAATTAAGTCCTGAAGCAAAATTTACAAAATCTGTAAACACAGTGTATTTAGATGAAGGTAAAACTGTTGGCCATAATACCGATATCCAAGGCTTTGAGGATAGTATGAGAGAAATAAAATTTGATGTAGAAAACAAAAGAATTCAAATATTAGGTGCCGGCGGGGTAGTTCCATCAATAATTTTTGCATTAAACAAGATGAGGTCATCTAAAATTACCTTAAGCAACAGAACCAAAGATAAAGCCGAAAAATTAAAAGAGACTTTTAGAGATTTAGAAATTATTGATTGGGGAAAACTCACTGACTTTGATATTATAATTAACGCAACTAGTTTGGGGCTAAAAAAGACAGATAAAATTAATTTAGATTTTTCTAAGATTGGTAAAAATAAATTTTTCTATGATATAATTTATAATCCAAAAGAAACTAATTTTTTAAAGATTGCTAAAAATTCAAATCATCATTTTGAAAATGGTAAAAAGATGTTCATTTTTCAAGCTGCTGCAGCTTTTAAAATTTGGCATGGGGTTAATCCAGAAATTGATGAAAACGTGTTTAAATTTTTAGATTGATGATAAAAATAGGAATTTTAGGTGAAATAGGCTCAGGCAAAAGTTATATATCTAAAAATTTTGGCTATCCTGTTTTTAATGCAGATCATGAAGTTGGCAAAATATATCAAGAAAATAAAAAAGTTTATTTTAAATTAAAAAAAATTTTACCAAAGCATTTTCAATCATTTCCAATACAAAAAAAAGATGTTTTAAAAGCAATATTAAATAATAAGAAAAATTTAAAAAAAATTATTAAGATTGTTCATTTAGAAATACAAAAAAAATTAAAAATTTTTTTACGAAAGAATAACCATCAAAAAATTGTTATTCTTGATATTCCTCTTTTATTAGAAAATAGGATAAACAAAAAAAACGACATCTTAATATTTGTTGACTCAAAAAAGAAAGAAATTGAGAAAAGGTTAAAAAAGAGAAAAAATTTTAATATAAAACTAATAAAAATATTTAGAAAGATTCAACTTCCACTTGATTTGAAAAAGAAAAAATCTCATTTTGTGATCAAAAATGATTTTAAATATAAATCTATTCGAAAAGATATTAAAATGATTTTGAGAGAAATTTTAAAATGAAAGAAATAATACTAGACACTGAAACTACAGGTCTGTCGGTAAAAGATGGTCACAGAATAGTTGAAATTGGCTGTATTGAGTTAGATGATTTAGTTCCAAACAAAAAAACATTTCACTGTTATTTAAATCCTGAAAGAAAAGTTTCAGAAAAAGCATTGGAAGTGCATGGATATACAGATGAATTCCTTTCAGATAAAAAAAAATTTAGCCAAATAGTTGATGAATTTTTAGATTTTATTAAGGAAAAAAGATTAGTAATTCACAATGCTGAGTTTGACTTATCTCATCTTAATAATGAGTTAAAAATTTTAGGTAAAGAGCCACTTAAAAATGAGACAATTGATACACTATTTTTAGCAAGAGAAAAATTTCCTGGATCTCAAATAAGTCTGGATGCTTTATGTAAGAAATATAGAATTGATAATTCAAAGAGAACTAAACACACTGCATTAGTCGACTGTGAGCTATTATCAAAAGTGTATATTAACCTATTAGACCAAAAAGAACCAACTTTGGATTTTCAAATATCTAATAAAGAAAACAACCAATCTTTAAATAAAAAAGTCTTATATTTTAAAAAAGTGGTTAAACCAACAGAGTTGGAAATTAATAAGCATTCAAAATATATAAAAACCAGTTTAAAGAAAAATTTCTTTAATTAAATCTCTCGTTATAAAGTTTTTCAAAATCAATTTTCTTTTCGAATTTTATACCAGGATATCCTGAATCGTGTAATAGATTAAGGAAAGAGCCTTCTAAATTTGGATAAATTTCTTTTTGTACATCACACAAAATTATCTTTTGTAAATCTTTTTTTTCTTTAATTTCGTCACCAATTTTTACAATTGTTGCAAATATTATTTCAAAATAAGATTTCTTTTCGTTTTCATTTTTATCTTCAAATTTAAGGGTTGTATTTATTTCAATAAGTTTATTTTTTAAAGCTTTTGAGGTTATATCTATATTAAGTTGATAATTTGAAATATAATCTTTGACGAATAAAAAAGTTTCTATGTCAGGTGTTTCACTCGACATATCTTTGATGTATTTTCCTAAAATTTTATAATTTTCGTTCATCATTATCTTCATCTATATCTTCAAACTCACCCTCGATATATGGTTTTTTAGTTTGTTCATCTTTTTTAAATTTATTTATAAATCTTCCAAAAATTAATTTTCTAGATAACGGAAATATTAACAAAAATCCAATAACATCAGTTGCAAATCCCGGTAATATTAAAAGTAATGAAGCAAAAGCTATTGCAGCACCAGAAATAATTTCATAAGCAGGGAGTTCATTTTTAATTAGCTGTGAAAATCCTGATCTCAATGTATTTAATCCCTCGTAACGAGCATAAAATATTCCAATTATAGCTGTTATAAATATTAGAGAAATAGTATTAAAGGCACCTATTTGGCCTCCAATTTTTATAAAAAGATAAATTTCTACTATAGGAACAAGAATAATGCTTAGTAAAAGTGAGTTCATTTGTCTTTAATGTAATTGCTAGTTGAAATTAATCAACATAGTAATTAAATTAATACTATGAATTATAGTTTTGAATATATTGATATAATTTTACTAGCCATGATAGCTGGTTTCATTTTTCTAAGATTAAGAGGTATTTTGGGAAAAAGAACAGGCTTTGAAGGTAAGGCCCCACCTCAATTTCAAGAGATACTAAAAAATGCTGATCCAATAAAATCTCACCCAAAAGAAGAATTTAATGAAGAAGCTCAAACAGAATTTTTAAAAGGTGCCAAAATTGCTTATGAAACAATAATTACCGATTTTAGCGACGATGACAATAAATTAATTAAAAGCAAACCATTGTTAAGTAAAAAGATACAAAATCAATTCAATGAAGCATTAAAAGACAGAAGTAGCAGAGGTCATTTTGCAGAAATTACATTTATAGGAGTTAATTCAGCAGATATAAAAGAGCATAAAAATAATAATAATATTTTAAAAGTTACAGTAGATTTTGTAGCAGAAGTAATTACTTGCATAAAAGACAAAGATAAAAAAATCATTTCAGGGAATCCTGAAAAAATTAAAAAGATATACGATACCTGGGTTTTTTCTAGAGATACAAAATCAAACAATCCTAATTGGCAGTTAATAGATATTTTAACTTAATTGAGTAGTAAAATTTCAGACAAAGATAGAAAAGATTGGGAAGACTTTTTATCTCAAAATGAAAGTTTACCAGATAAAGATTCTAGTAAAGTTAAAAAAAAGCTTACCAAAAATATTACACTTGATCTACATGGCTTTACTTTGGAGGAAGCAAATGAAAAAGTAAGCGATTTAATTTATTATGCTTACAAAAATGAGGTAAAAAAGATAATTATAGTAACAGGAAAAGGTCTTCATTCTGAAAATGAAAAAGATCCATATGTTTCAAAAGATTTAAGTATTTTAAAACATTCTGTTCCAGCCCATATAAAAACTAATAATGAATTAATGAGTATGATAAAAGAAATTAAAGAGGCCGAAGTGAATGATGGTGGTAGTGGGGCTTTTTACATTTTTTTAAAAAAAAAATTATAAAATGAACTTTGATAAATCTGTATCTTTGACCAATGAGTCTAAGTTCTTATTAATATAATCTTTGTTAATTATAATTTTTTCACCAGATCTATCGGTAGCAGTAAAACTTATTTCATCTAAGATTTTCTCTATTATGGTGTGCAATCTTCTTGCACCAATATTTTCTACAGTTGTATTTACTTCAGATGCTATGTTGGCAATCGCATCTATACCATCATCAGAGAATTCTAAATCTACATTTTCAGTTTTTAAAAGAGCCACATATTGTTTAATTAAACTGTAGTCAGGTTCCTTTAATATTCTTTTAAAATCTTCACTTGTTAATGCCTCTAGCTCAACTCTAATCGGAAGTCTTCCTTGTAACTCAGGGAGTAAGTCGGAAGGTTTAGCTAATTGAAAAGCTCCTGATGCTATAAACAAAATGTGATCAGTTTTAATTGGTCCATACTTAGTGTTTACAGTTGTGCCTTCAATTAAAGGTAATAAATCTCTCTGAACACCTTCTCTCGAAACATCTCCCCCAACTCTATCTGTTCTGCCAGAAATTTTATCTATTTCATCTAAAAAAACAATTCCATTGTTTTCAGTTGAAATTTTTGCAGCTTTAATAATTTTATCTTGCTCAATTAATTTGTCTGACTCGTCATTTATCAAAATTTCGTGGGACTCTTTCACTGACATCTTCTTCTTTTTTTCTTTTGTTCCCATAGATTTGCCTAGTATTTCACCAATGTTGATCATTCCAACATTAGCACCTGGCATTCCTGGAATTTCGAAAGAAGTATTATTTCCTCCTACTTCACTGACAGCAATCTCAATTTCATTATCGTCAAGATCACCGTTTCTTAATCTTTTTCTAAAACTTTCTCTTGTTGCCAAACTTGCTTTTTTACCCACTAAAGCATCTAAGACTTTTTCTTCTGCTAGTTTTTGAGCTTTCGCATAAACTTCTTTTCTTTTCTTTACCTTTTCCATTGAAATTGCAATTTCAACTAAATCTCTTACTATTTGTTCAACATCTCTTCCTACATAACCAACCTCAGTAAATCTTGTCGCTTCAACTTTGACAAAAGGTGCTTCAGCAAGCTTTGATAGTCTTCTAGAAATTTCTGTTTTTCCAACTCCAGTTGGTCCAATCATAAGTATATTTTTTGGTAAAACTTCATTTTTCATTTCACCTTTTAAAGCTTGTCTTCTCCATCTATTTCTAAGGGCTACAGCTACAGCTTTTTTTGCTTTGTTTTGACCAACAACGAATCTATCTAGTTCTGAAACTATTTCTCTTGGTGATAAAGAACTAACCAAAGTTTCATTTTCGTTAGAAGCTTTATCTTTAGGCTTTAGTGGTGTTACGTTAGATTTTTCCATTAAATTTTTTCAACTTTAATATTATTGTTTGTGAAGACACAAATTTCAGATGCTACTTCAATAGCTTTTTTAGCTACTTCTTCTGCACTCATATCTGTTCCTATTAAAACCTTTCCTGCAGCTAAAGCATAGTTTCCACCAGACCCTATACCGATAACGTCTCCTTCTGGCTCTAAAACATCTCCTGTCCCAGAAATAATGTAACTATTATCTTTATCCCCAATTGCCATTAATGCCTCAAGTCTTCTTAAGTATTTATCTGTTCTCCAGTCTTTAGCTAGTTCAACAGCAGCTCTAGATAGATTTCCTGCATGTTTTTCTATTTTAGCTTCTAACCTTTCAAACAAGGTTAAAGCATCCGCAGTAGAACCTGCAAAACCTGCTACTACATCTCTTTTTTCAATTTTTCTTACTTTTGAAGCAGTGCTTTTTACAACAGTGTTTCCCATGCTAACCTGGCCATCTCCAGCAACTACTACTTCGTTGTTTTTTCTAACTAATACAATTGTTGTCATGACTCATAGATGGATACTAAATTTTATAGTTCAAGCCCAGGTTTAGTATTATTGCCTTAATTGAATAATATATGTATACCTCTTTTTGAATATGAAGCGTAAAGGCAAAATAAGTAGAAAAACAAAAGAGACTAGCATTAGTGTTGATTTAAATATTGATGGTAAGGGTAAATACAAAATTGACACAGGGATAGGTTTTTTAAATCATATGCTTGAACAGTTATCAAAGCATTCATCTATAGATATGGATATTAAAGCAAAGGGTGACACTCATATTGATCTTCACCACACTACTGAGGACACAGGTATTGCGATTGGTGAGGCTTTAAAAAAAGCATCAAAGAAATTCGTTGGCATAAGAAGATATGCTCACGCAATGATACCAATGGATGAAACTTTAACAAGAGTTGCAATTGATGTATCAAACAGACCTTATCTAATTTGGAAAGTGAGTCTTAAAGTTGAAAAACTTGGAGAGATGGATACTGAATTATTTAAAGAATGGTTTCAAGCATTCTCACAAGCTGCTGGAATTACATTACACGTTGAAAATATTTATGGTGATAATAGTCACCACATTATTGAGTCTTGTTTTAAAGGATTAGCAAGATCTTTAAGATCAGCATTGGAAATGGACCCAAGGAATAAAAAATCAATTCCTTCGACTAAAGGTTCTTTATAATTTGAATGAATGTTACAATCGTTGACTATAACTCAGGCAATATAAGCTCAGTAATAAACTCTTTTAAGGAAGTTGCTAAAGACAAAATAAATATTGAGGTAACTGCTGAACTAAATAAAATAAAATCAAGTGATAAAATAGTTTTACCAGGGCAGGGTTCATTTAAGAGTTGTATTGATGCTCTAAACAATATTAAAGGTTTAGTTGATACATTAAATGAATTTGCAATAAATAATAAAAAGCCACTTTTTGGAATTTGTGTTGGTTTGCAAATGTTTGCTGACATCGGCTATGAAGAAACTGAAACAAAAGGTTTAGAATGGATTCCAGGAAAAGTTTCAAAAATAGATAATCAGAACGGTAAGTATAAACTTCCTCATATCGGTTGGAATCAAATCAATATTGTTAAAGATAGTAAAATTTTCAAAGATATAGAAAATAATTCTCATATGTATTTTGTCCACAGTTATGAATTTGTTCCGAACGACAAAAATGTAATTTCAGCAACAACAGATTATTCATCAAATATTGTTTGCTCTGTTGAAAAAGATAATATTTTTGGAACACAATTTCATCCTGAGAAAAGTGATAAGTTAGGATTAAAAATAATTAATAACTTTTTAAACTTATGATTAGAGAAATAACATTAGATGATAAAAATCAGTGGGAAACGTTGTATAGAGGATATGCTGATTTTTATAAAGTTGAAATGAATGATAAAATTTTAAATACAGTCTGGGAATGGATTCATAACAAAAATCACGATGTTTGTGGTTTAGTTTATGAACAAGATAATAAAATTATAGGATTAGCACACTATAGAAAAATGCCAAGTCCGCTTAGAGGAAAATATATTGGTTTTTTAGATGACTTATTTGTTGAACCAAAACATAGAAGAAATGGAGTCGGTGAAAAAATGATTCAAGAAATAAAATCAATTTCAATTAAAAGCAATTGGAATTTAGTTAGGTGGATTACAAGAAATGATAACACTACAGCAAAATCTTTATACGAAAAATTGTCAAAAAAAACTAATTGGGAAGTTTATGAATTAATATGAAAATTTTTCCTGCAATAGATATTAAAGATAAAAAATGTGTGAGGTTAATCAAAGGAGATTTTAATAATAAAACTGAATATGAAATGTCACCAGTTCAACAGGCTGGAAAATATAAAGATTGTGGTTTTAAAAATTTGCACATTGTTGATTTAGATGGAGCCTTGACTGGCAAAACAGTAAATTTAAATATAATTCAAGATATAATTAGTAAATTTGACCTAAAAGTTGAGATAGGTGGTGGTATTAGAAATCTAGACAGTATTCAAAAATATATTAATGCTGGTGCTGAGAAAGTCATTTTAGGAAGTGCAGCTATAAAAAATAAAAGTTTTTTAAAGGAAGCTTGTGAAAAATTTCCAAATAAAATTGC
>Ga0163111_10002371_pt1 | contig 11921 bp, 13 predicted proteins | sample CRUFie1St18metaG_FD_109645 | JGI IMG/M metagenome (GOLD analysis project Ga0163111, IMG submission 109645) | Marine microbial communities from the Costa Rica Dome - CRUD Field 142mm St18 metaG | ecosystem: Environmental > Aquatic > Marine > Oceanic > Photic zone | place: Costa Rica: the Eastern... | reverse complement strand
GGGGCGGTGCATTTTCTGGAAAAGATCCTTCGAAAGTCGATAGGTCTGCAGCGTATATAGCTCGATATGTTGCTAAAAATATTGTTGCGGCCGAGCTAGCTAAAAAATGTGAGATTCAAATCTCATATGCAATCGGTGTTGAAAAGCCAACATCAGTCTCAGTAAACACATTTGGAACCGGTAAGGTAAAAGACGAAAAAATATCCAGTATTATAAATGAGGTTTTCGACCTGACGCCTAATGGTATTATAAAATCACTTAATTTGCTTAATATTAAATACCAACCAACATCTGCATTTGGACATATTGGTAGAACTGGATCAAATTTTACTTGGGAACAGCTAGACAAGGTTGATATACTTAAAAAGTTATAATCTATAGGAAAGGACATTATGAAAACAGATGAAATAAAAAAAATTGGAAATGATTATAAAGTGGCGGATTTAACGCTTGATGATTTCGGAAAAAAAGAAATTAGAATCGCGGAATCAGAAATGCCAGGATTAATGGCTATTCGGGAGGAATATAAAGGCAAAAAACCACTAGAGGGCGCTAACATTATTGGTTGTCTTCATATGACCATTCAAACTGCAGTTCTTATTGAGACTTTGGTCGAGCTTGGAGCAAGTGTTCGTTGGTCATCATGTAATATCTTCTCAACTCAGGATCATGCTGCAGCTGCAATAGCCAATCAAGACATTCCTGTTTTTGCTTGGAAAGGCGAGACTGAAGAAGAGTACAAATGGTGTATAGATCAGACTATAAAAGGTGATCCAAACTGGAAGCCAAATATGTTACTAGATGATGGAGGCGATTTAACATCTATAATCCACACAGAATATCCAGAATTAGTAAATGATATTGTCGGAGTTTCTGAGGAAACTACCACTGGAGTTCATAGACTTTATGAAATGGAAAAAGATAACTCACTGAAGATGCCTGCTCTTAATGTAAATGACTCCGTGACAAAATCAAAATTTGATAATCTATATGGTTGCCGAGAATCCTTAGTAGACGGAATAAAAAGAGCTACAGATACAATGATTGCTGGCAAAGTTGCTATCGTATGTGGCTATGGCGATGTCGGCAAAGGATCAGCTGGCTCACTTAGAGGTTTAGGTGCAAATGTTCTAATAAGTGAAGTTGACCCGATTTGTGCTCTGCAAGCATCAATGGAAGGCTACAGAGTAGTTGATATAAATGACTTTGTTGAAGAGATTGATATCTTTGTTACCGCTACTGGTAATTTGAATGTAATAAATCACGATCATATGCAAAAAATGAAAAATGGTGCGATCGTCTGCAATATTGGACACTTTGATAACGAAATTGATGTGGCATCCCTCAAAGACTATAAATGGGAAAACATAAAACCACAAGTTGATCAAATATTTTTCCCAGACGGGAAGAGTATTATTCTGCTAGCTGAAGGAAGACTTATAAACTTAGGTTGTGCTACAGGCCACCCAAGCTTTGTAATGTCATGCTCATTTACCAATCAAGTGATGGCGCAAATTGAGCTATGGAAAAATCATAAATCCTACGAAAATAAAGTTTATGTGTTACCTAAACATTTAGATGAAAAAGTGGCAATGTTACATCTAGATAAATTAGGTGTAAAATTAACAAAACTTACTAAAGAACAAGCAGACTATATTTCCGTATCAGTCGATGGGCCATTTAAGAAAGATGAATATAGATACTAGCCACAATTAATTACTGTAGCTAGTTTATGAAAAAAAATAAAAAGAAAAAACTTGATGAGCTAGTAAGAAGAGACTTATCCTCCATTTGGCATCCATGTACTCAGATGAAGGACCATGAAAGTATCCCCATGATACCTATAAGAAGCGGGAAAGGTGTGTGGTTATATGATTATGAAGATAATAAATATATAGATGCAATCAGTTCATGGTGGGTTAACTTATTCGGTCACTCCAATAGTTATATCAATTCTCAAATTAAGAGGCAACTTGATAATCTTGAACATGTATTACTAGCTGGATTTTCACATGAACCAGCGATAAATCTTGCTGAAAGACTAATTAAATTATCTCCAAAAGATATCAAAAAATGTTTTTTCACTGATAATGGTTCATCAGCAATAGATGCTGCAATGAAAATGAGTTTTCATTTCTGGAAGAATGTTGGTTATAAAAAGAAGAGAAAGTTTATTGCACTTTCAAATAGTTATCATGGGGAAACACTTGGGTCACTATCAATAAGCAACATTGATCTTTATAAGAAAACTTATACTAAAATTCTCAAGGATACAATAATCGTCCCATCTCCTGATTGTTATAACAAATTAAATGATGGGGTTTCAGATAAAGATCACACTAGTAAGATGTTTAAACATATGGAAGAAATAGTTGAAAAAAAACATGAGGAAATCTGTGCAATTATTATCGAGCCACTAGTTCAATGCGCAGGTTACATGAGAATGTATCATCCTGTATATTTAAAACTTCTCAGAGAATTATGTGATAAATATAATGTCCATCTGATAGCTGACGAAATCGCTGTTGGTTTTGGAAGGACTGGAACTATGTTTGGCTATGAGCAAGCAAAAATAACTCCGGATATTATTTGCCTTTCTAAAGGAATTACTGGTGGATATCTAACTTTATCAACAATTCTAACCACAAACTTAATCTATGAAGCATTCTATGATGAATATATTAAACTTAACGCATTTCTTCATTCACACAGTTATTCAGGTAACGCACTTGCATGCTCAGCTGCAAATGCAACGTTGGATTTATTTGCAAAAAAAAATATTATCCAAAAAAATAAATCTACAGCAAAATATATTAATGAGAAATTTTCGAAGTTCAAGGAATTAGATTATGTTAGTGATGTCAGACAAACTGGTATGATTACTGCTGTAGAGCTAGCAAAAGACAAAAAGAGTAAAAAACCATATAATTGGAAAGAACGAAGAGGTATTAAAGCGTATAAGTTTGGACTGGAAAATAATGTAATTTTGCGGCCACTTGGTAATGTTATTTATTTCATGCCACCATATATTATTAATAAAAGTGAAATCAATCATGTGGTTGATGTTGTCGAGGGCGCCATAAAGTTTGCAACAAAATAAAATTCACAGAATATACTTTGATACAGAGTTAAAAGTATCTAAATTTATAAAATTAAACATAGAGACAAAAAAAAGACTCAAAAACATCCTCCGTCTCAAAGATGGTTCAGAGATTATAGTTTTTAATGGTGATGGCAATGAATATTTGAGTACGATTCATTATAAAAATGAGAGCAACATCCATATTATAAAATTATTAAGGTCTTCAAAATCAAAATCAACAAAAACTGTATTAGCACAATCTATTCCGAGCTATAAATATATGGATTTAGCGATTCAAAAATCTGTTGAATTTGGTGTGGATAAAATTGTTCCTCTAATTACAGATCGTAGCCATCCGGGTAATCATCAGAGAAAAAAGTCTCATTGGCAAAAAATAATCATACATGCGACAGAACAATCTAATGGATTATTCATTCCAACAATAGATGATCCTGAAGAATTTTCTAATTTTATAATGAGAAATAAATACGAAGACTTTAGTAAGAATTTATTTGATTCAAGTGGTAGAGAGATTAATGACAGTGATAAAAAAAATGTATCAAGAATAATCATTATAGGACCTGAAGGAGGTTTTTCTAAGAATGAAATTAAGTTGGCTGAAACTTTTAACTGGAATATTATATCTTTAGGAGATAGGATATTAAGAACTGAAACTGCTGCATTAGTTGCGCAAGTTATTCTAAGGTATGTATAATGGAAAAAATTCAATCGATAGCAAGCTATACAAAAGAAATATTTGATAAGAATTTACATTCTCAAATAGTCAATAAACATCTAGATGTAGAAGCATGGTTTAGGAAACAATGGATAAAATATCCTGCTCCATTTTACTCATCAATCGATTTGAGAAATTCTGGATATAAAATCGCACCAGTAGATACAAATCTTTTTCCTGCTGGCTTTAATAATCTAGATAGTGGATTAGATTCACTATATTTGTCAGCTATTCAACATGCCCTAGAAAAACAATCAATTGAAATAGAGCGTGTATTAATAATTTCTGAAAACCATACTAGGAATAAATTTTATAATGAAAGCATTAAAAAATTAGAGAGTTTAATTAATAGAGCTGGTTTTGAAACTCAAACTTGCATGCTAGGTGATGTAGAAAACGTCAACTTAATAAACAAAAAATTATCGAATGATAAAAATGTATTATCTTACAAAAGTTTTGTGCCAGATATCATTATTCTCAATAATGATTTGTCCTCAGGAGTTCCAAAAATACTTAAAGGTATAAAACAATCAGTATTGCCTGATTTAAATCTAGGCTGGACAAATAGATCTAAAACAGTTCATTTTAAGTATTATAGCGATATTGTTTACAATTTCAGCAGAGTATTTGATTTAGATGCATGGTTACTAGAGCCATTATTTCGTAATTGTGGTGAGATAGATTTTAAAACAAAACAAGGTGAAGAATGCATTATCTACCATGCTTCTAAACTTTTTGAGCTTATACAAGAAAAATATGACAAATATGAGATTGAGGAGGAGCCTTATATTATGATAAAAGCTGATTCTGGGACATATGGAATGGGTATTATGAAGATATCTAATATAGACGATATTGTAAAAATCAACAGAAAGCAAAGAACTCGAATGGTTAAAACAAAAGGTGGGAATTTATTAGATAGTGTTATCCTTCAAGAAGGAATCTACTCAAATGAAAAATTAATGTTGCCAAATGATGTTGTAGAGCCAGTGATTTATGCTTTTGGCAGTAATTTAGTAGGAGGTTTCTACAGAATTCATCAAGATAAAAACAACTCCGAAAATTTAAATTCACCAGGAATGAGATTTAAACCCATACCATTTAGTGATGTTTGTATAAGTCCAGATAATAATCAACCAATATATGCAGATGTAAATAAATTTTATATTTATGGTGTAGTTGCAAGATTGGCTATTCTGGCAGCAGCAAAAGAACTATATAATGTAGAAATATAAAATGTATAAAATAGCTGTTCTTATGGATCCTATTGAAAATGTTAATCCTAGAAGCGACAGCACTATTATTATATTAGAAAAACTGCAAAAAAAAGCTGATATTTTCTATATTGAACCAGATAGTTTTGCACTTGTTAACTCAAACATTGAGGCAAATATTTCAAAACTAAAAGTATCTAGATTAAAAAAAAATTTTTACACACTGACCAACAAAAAAAAGACTTTATTGGCAAATATGGATGCATTATTTTTCAGAACAGATCCTCCTGTTGACGATCATTACCTTAATATTGCTCATATACTTAAAGTACTTGAGAATAAGGGCATTTTAATCATAAACTCACCATCTGCGATTTCACTTATGAATGAAAAGATATTAGGTGATTGCTTTTCACCGAAGAAACTCCCTTCAATAGTTTCGAATAATAAAAAATTAATTAAAAAATTCATGGACCATTACAATACTATAGTTCTAAAACCAATGAATTTAATGGCTGGAAAAAATATTTTTAAAACCAGCAAAAAAGATAAAGATTTCGATGAAAAATTAAATCTTACTCAAAATAAAATAAAAAAAAGCTATATAATCGCACAGAAATATCTAGATGTTGAGAAGCATGGAGATATGCGAGTTATCATCTATAACGGAAAAGTTTATAATAAAGGCCTACTTAGATTTCCGAAAAAAGGGGAATTCAGAGCTAATCTAGCTTGCGGTGGAAATTATAAAATTGCTTCTGTTGAAAAATCGATGCTAAAGCATTTAGAAATTACTGCAGGTATTCTTAAAAGTAATGGCATCTATCTAGCTGGAGTTGATATCATCGATAAGTATATTACAGAAATTAATATCACATCACCTACTGGAATAGTTCAATTAGATAAAAATAATGCAAATCTGGCACAGAAAATTTCAAATGAATTATTTAGTCTTATAAAAATGAACAAAGATGGTAGATAATTATCAAAAAAATGGAGTATTCCTAGGAATTGATTTTGGATTGAAAAGAATTGGTATTTCACTTGGTCAGTCAATTACAAATGAAGCAAGACCACTAAAAATAATCCAAAATGATAAATCATCATCACAAAAGATAGATGATATCATCAATGAATGGATGCCACTTTGTGTGATAATTGGATATCCTGTTTCAGATAAAAAAAATCTATTCATGAATGAACTAAATCAATTTATTGATAACTTATCTATTAAATATCAAGATAAAATTAACATATTAAAGTTTTCTGAGGTATTATCTACAGAAGAGGCAAAAACTCGCTTAAAAAAAATGCGAAGTAGTGGAGTACAGAAAAAAAGAAAAAAGTATATTGATGATGTCTCGGCAAGTTTAATACTCGAAAATTGGTTGAACGAAAACATTAAAGATAGAAATGGAAATCGATAAACGCATACAATTTAATAGTGATGGGAAACTTATACATTTCCTTAACATCGAAGGTCTTTCAAAAGACCAGATTATAGAAATATTAGACATCGCTGAAAATTTTATCGAAACAAGTAATAAAAAAAATAAAAATCTAGAAAATAAGACTGTAGCTAGTCTTTTTTTTGAACCAAGCACTAGGACAAAAACTACTTTTGAATTAGCATCAAAAAAACTATCTGCAGATTTTATTAATATTGATATAGCAAACTCGTCCACCCTCAAAGGAGAGTCTATAATTGACATGATTAAAACCTTAGAGGCAATGAGTTGTGATATGTTTGTGGTAAGACACTCAATATCTGGTACACCGCATTTTATAGCAAAAGAAGTTGGAGAAAAGATTTCTGTAATTAATGCGGGAGATGGGATCCATGCACATCCAACTCAAGCCATGCTTGATATGTTTACGATAAGGAAATATAAAAATAAATTTGAAGGATTATCGGTTGCCATTGTGGGAGATATCCTACATTCGAGAGTTGCGAAATCACTTATCACCAGTCTTACAACTCTGAATGTAAAAAATATAAATGTAATTGGACCAAAAATACTCATGCCAGAAAATCTAGATACATTAAAAGTGAATTACCACGAAAATCTAGAAACAGGAATTTCAAAGTGTGATGTTGTTATAATGTTAAGGCTTCAAAAAGAAAGAATGCATGAAGCTCTGATTTCGACAGATGATTACTATCAAAATTATGGTCTTACAAAAATGAAATTACAATCAGCAGCTAAAGATGTGATTGTAATGCATCCAGGACCTATAAATAGAGGAATTGAGATTGATTCAGAAGTTGCTGATGGTAAGAACTCAGTTATTTTAGATCAGGTGACCTCAGGAATCTCCATTAGGATGGCCATTATGACATTGATAATTAAAAATAGAGCTTGATGAATTTAGATTTAGAAGATAGGTTAAGATGTATATCAGATGATGTAAAACTATTTTCTGAAAAATCTGACCAAAATATAAAGGTAATTGTAGTAACCAAATCACAGGATGTTGAGTCTATAAGGCCAATAGTTAATCTCGGATTTAATTCTTTTGGTGAAAATTATTTACAGGAGGCCAGAGTCAAAATAGAACAATTAAAAAACTATAATCTTGAATGGCATTTTATTGGTAAAATTCAGTCAAATAAAATTAAAGAGATTGTTAAAATTTTTGACTGGATACAAACAGTATCATCTAAAAAACATTTATTAGCAATAGACAAGTTCAGCAGTGAAATACAAAAAAAAATGAATGTATGTATACAGATTAATATAGATGAAGAAAATACAAAATCAGGAATACTGATAAGTGAACTTGATAACTTAATGGTTCTATCAAAAAGCTTGTCTTATACTAATATTAGAGGAATTATGGCAATACCTTCTAAGGCAAATGCTTTGAAAGAAGAGAAGAAATCATATAGGATACTTAGTGAAAAATTCAGACAATTATGCGAATCTTATAATAGTGTTGATACGTTGTCACTTGGAATGAGCAACGACTATAAAATTGCACTCGAACATAATTCAAATATGATACGAATTGGTACTTTGATATTTGGAAAAAGGAATAAATAATGAAGACAATATCAATTATTGGTGTAGGTAATCTTGCAGCGTGCTTGATTCATAGACTAATATATTCAAAAACACCTGTAAAAATTCAACTATATGATAAGGATATCAAGAAGAATACTTATTCTAGACGTAAAAATATTTCATTCTCAATCAGGATAGATAGCAAGATAAGCAAATCCGACATGATATTGCTAGCGGTAAAACCCAATAAGTTTTCTTCTATATCAGAAGGGCTATCCAAATACATAAAACCTAAAACAATCATAATAAGTCTTATGGCAGGTTTAAAAATAAATTTACTTTCTCAATCTATAGATACTAAAAACACTATCGTAAGAGTAATGACAAACATTAATGCTAGATATGGAAATGCTAATTCTTTTTATTATATACCTAAAAAACATGGGAATAAGAATGATAAAGCCATTACAAATTTTCTGGAGGTATTTGGGGAGTGTGAGAAAGTTAAGAATGAGAGAGAAATAGATAAATTGACAGCTCTATCAGGTAGTGGTCCTGCATATTTTATTTTCTTCACAGAAATAGTAAAAAAAGTTTTCAAAGATTTTGGTTTCAATGATAAAAAATCCAATAAATTGGCAGTGGATTTATTCTTCTCAACTGCCTTTACATGTAAAGAAAGTGGTATTGACTTAAAAAAAATCCAAAATACTGTCGTATCGAAGAATGGAACAACACAGGCGGCACTGACAACCATGAAAGAGAGAAAATTAGAAGATATAATAATGAAATCGATTAAAAGCGCATTCAAAAAATCTATTGAAATTGGTAAAAATAATTAATGGAAAATTATGCTTCTAAACCTATTATGTTTATTCTACTAACATTGGTTAGTTTTATTCAATTTGCGTTTATTTTGAGATTTCTTTTTGAAATAATGAGAGTTAATTTTTACAATCCAGTTTCACAAATTATAGTAAAAATTACTGATCCTATCTTGAAACCAATGAGAGTAATTCCCTTGTATATTGGACGAGTTGATATCATAATAATTTTGATTGCGACATCTATCACCGCATTAAAAATTTATATTCCCTATTCGTTTTCAAGTTTTGAGTTTAGTTTAAATACTTTAGTATTAATAAGTTTCGGAAAATTTCTTGACGAAGCTCTTACAATTTTGTGGTGGTCAGTAATCATCGGAGCTGTTGGGAGTTGGTTTATGTCTTATACAAAACATCCTTTGTTTAGCCTAATTGATGAGTTATGTGAACCATTATACATTCCTATCAGGAGAATTCTTCCAGCTACTGCAGGAATTGATTTTTCACCGATAATATTATTAGTATTTATTAATCTTACACAGATGATTTTAATTCCTCCTATATTTCACTTGGCAAGAATATTATGAGTTTAAACATCAAAACTGAAACTGCTAGAATCGATGATGAAATAAAGCTCAGTTCTGGAAAAAAACTGATGTCATATGATATTAAATATGAAACATATGGTCATTTAAGTGATAAAAAAGACAATGCAGTTTTAATATGTCATGCATTGTCAGGAAATCATCATGCGGCTGGAAGATATAAAGGTGAGGAGAAATCAGGATGGTGGGATAATATGATTGGCCCTGGCAAGCCTATTAATACTGATAAACTTTTTGTTGTTTGCCCTAATAATCTCGGTGGATGTCATGGGTCAACTGGCCCAAATTGTATAAATGATAAAACCGGAGAATATTTCGGATCAAAATTCCCAATTGTAACAGTTTCAGATTGGGTAAATTCACAAAAAAGTCTTCTTAACCACCTTAATATTCCATTCTGGAGATGTGTTATAGGAGGAAGCCTTGGCGGTATGCAATCACTTCAATGGTCTTTAGAATATCCTGAGCTAATAAAGAATTGTATTATTATAGCAGCCGCACCAAAATTAACAGCTCAGAATATCGCTTTTAATGAGGTAGCAAGACAAGCGATCATGAAAGATCCTGATTGGTGTGGAGGAGATTACCTAAAAGAAAAAAAATCACCTGATCAAGGATTGTCGCTAGCTAGAATGCTCGGGCATATCACTTATCTATCAGATGACTCCATGAAAAAGAAATTCGGTAGAGATCTTCAACAACCAAACCTTAAATTTAATTATGAGGTGGAATTTGAAATCGAGAGTTATTTGAGGTATCAAGGCACTAAGTTTGTATCTAATTTCGATGCAAACACATACTTATTAATGACTAAAAGCCTAGATTATTTTGATCCAATAAAAGATTATGGAGATAAGATTCAACGTATGCTTTCCAAGACCACATGTAAATTTCTCGTTATATCGTTTACATCCGATTGGAGGTTTCCTCCTCATCGATCTAAAGAGATTGTAGAGCTTCTCCTTGATAATAATAAACCTGTGAGCTACGCAGAAATTAACTCGAGTGGAGGTCATGATGCTTTTCTTATGGAGAATGAAAATTATTTTAAAACTATGGATAACTTTATTAAGAGATTAAGATGAGAGTGAGAGATGACTTTGAATTAATCATATCATGGATTGAGAAAGATTCGAGGGTTTTGGATTTGGGTTGTGGAGATGGCAGCTTATTAAAATTATTAAAAAATAAAAAAAATATCACTGGTTATGGCATCGATAATAATATAAAACAAATTAACAAATCAATTGAAAACGAAATTAATGTTCTTAACTTTGATTTAAATGACGGATTGGGAGAATTTAAAAATGATAGTTTCGATTATGTGGTCTTAGCTCAATCAATTCAAGAAATCAAGGATCCAAAAAAATTGTTAAATGAGATGCTGAGAATAGGAAAAGAAGTCATTGTGTCTTTTCCTAATATGGGTCACTGGACGTCAAGGATGCAGCTATTTTTCAAAGGTAAAATGCCCGTGACTAGTGAATTGCCATTTAGATGGCATGAGACTCCAAATATACACCTGTGTACGATAAATGATTTCATTATTTTCTGTGGTGACAATGGTTTTACTATTAAGGAAAAATCTATAACAAGCAGAAATTTTTTCGATTCATACATGATAAATTTGTTGCCAAACTTCTTTGGCTCAGTAGCATCTTTCAGAATTGAGTAATTAATCTAACTTTGCTCTGATAAAATCACTATGCTTAACATATATCAAATCAGCAATTTTTCTAATAGTATAATCTTCGTATTTATCAATGATATTATCTGCATGAGCGACATCCCACAGTGTTCTAAGAACATTTACCCTCTCATCGTAATCAAAAGTATCATTTATTATTTTTGTCCAGTCATATAGTGATATCATTTCTTCATTTTTTTCATCAGCTAATTTTAAAAGAGAATCTACCTGATCTACCGATAGATTATATTTATGCTCAAGGGTATCTATAATTTTATCTTTTTCAATATCGTCAAATGTGTCATCGGATTTCGAGACTTCAATCATGAGTACACAAATTGCCAAAACTGCATCATCATGAGTAATTTGAGACTGCTTATGTGAAGACTTGCCGCCTTTAGTTTTAATTTTATCCAAAAGCGAAGATATAATTGACATTAATTAAAAGTTTGTTTGAGAGAATACTCTCCACTGTTATCGTATTCATTGAAAAATATCTCAACGAAAGGATGATCTATAGGATCTTTGCTTATATCTGTGGTTAGATTACCCTCTGCGACGTATGTCTCATTTCCCTGGCCATGTACTAAGACATGATACCATGGCTTATTTTTATCTGGCTTAGATTTTGCTACATTCTCATACCACTCTTCCGTACCTTGGAAATAAGGGTCTGCGTCGACAATCACACCCCTATATCTAAATTTAGAATGATATACAATCTGACCCAATTTGAACTGTGCTTTCTGCTTCATAAAATATCCTATT
>Ga0163111_10002367_pt1 | contig 11926 bp, 15 predicted proteins | sample CRUFie1St18metaG_FD_109645 | JGI IMG/M metagenome (GOLD analysis project Ga0163111, IMG submission 109645) | Marine microbial communities from the Costa Rica Dome - CRUD Field 142mm St18 metaG | ecosystem: Environmental > Aquatic > Marine > Oceanic > Photic zone | place: Costa Rica: the Eastern... | reverse complement strand
CACCCTTCGCGCATCATGGACGGCTCTTTCGCGAATCAGGTACTCGCGCAAATCCATTTGTACGATAAGCGGTTCGCGGATCTGTCTGGCGATGCCCGACAAGATGCCATCAGCGTTGAAGTCCTGCCGAAGCAGCTCGACGAGCAGGTTGCGGCCTTTATGGTGCAAGGTTTTGGTGGCGTCATGACCAAGCTGACCACCAAGCAGGCCGACTATATTGGCGTAGGCGTGGACGGTCCTTTCAAAACCGATAGCTACAAGTACTGAGCAGATCACTCGCTGCTATTAACGACTCGTTGCGATGAGTGGTTTCCTTGCCTGACCGGTGACAAGGCGCTGAAAACAAGGCACCTCAAATCCGCTACTGAATCAGCGTACACTGGCGCCTCATCTTGAGGTGTGAGTGTGCGCAATCCCCGACTATTCACCGACCAACCGCTGACGCCCGGTGATCGACTGGTCCTAAAAGGCAACGTCGCCCAGCACCTGGGCCGGGTACTCAGAGCCCGCTCCGGGGACCACATCGCGCTGTTCAATGGAGATGGACAGGAGTTCGCAGCTCAGGTGGTTAACGTCAGTAAGCGCGAGGTGTCTGTCGATATCGGCGAGGCGCACTCTCCCAATACCGAATCTCAAGTGCATACGATGCTGGGCTTGTGCCTAGGCAAGGGCGACCGGTTTGATTGGGGCATCCAGAAAGCGACTGAGTTGGGTGTGGGTGCCATCATCCCGCTACAGAGCGAACGCGTTGACTTCGCTATCCCCCCGGAACGGATCGAAAAACGGGTCGCGCACTGGCAACAGATTGCCGTCAGTGCCTGCGAACAGTGTGGGCGGGTCAAAGTGCCCTTGATAACACCACCTCAATCTCTGGTGTCCTGGGTACAAAACGTCTCAGCAGAGCAAAAGTGGGTGCTTCACTGCGCGGAAGATACCGGCGCCTCTGCCTCAGCCATCACCCAGGGCGCTCCCAAGGATGCGGCGCTGCTCATCGGACCCGAGGGCGGATTGACAGATCAGGAGTTTGCTGCCGCAAGCGCAGAAGGCTTCGAACTTCTGCAGCTCGGTCCACGGGTGCTGCGCACAGAAACGGCGCCGGCAGCGGCGCTATCCGTTCTCAGTGTTTTCTGGGGAGAGATGCCGTCCTGAGCGGAGGCTGCAACCTATAGACCCGTCGGGTGCTGCATCCAGGCATCAATCATGGTCGCCCTCCCCATGCTATGCAGCGGGCGGCATCTCGGGTCTGCCACCGGAAGCCACCGATTTGTCGACATGCTGCGCGCGAACCCACTCTAACCACATCGACGCCGCATTCAAAAAGTGACTGGTGCGGGGCGAATGGAAAATCTCAAACGCATGCTGCGCCCGCGGCAATTCCGCATACACCAAGGGTACGCGGGTCTGGGGTGCAAATTCGGCTACGAAGCGCCGCACTTCCTCGACCCATACCAACGAGTCGTGGGTGCCCTGAACGATACAAAACGGCGGGGCTGCTTCGGCGACACCTTCACGGTGGACCCAGGAGATCGGCGAGCCGTCCTCGAATACTTCGGGTGCCGCCTCTCGGGTCTGCTGGATAATCTTTCGACTGATAAAACCATCCATTCGGGCTTGGTGACGAATGCCGTGCCGGTTAGTGAAGTCTACGACCGGATACATTGCCAGCACACCCTGCACCGCCGTATCCACACCTTCAAAACCTTGCTGCCAGTCGGCATGTCCGGGGGTCAGGCCTGCGAGTAGAGAAAGATGCCCCCCCGCCGAGCCACCGGTGACAACAACAAAGTCCGGGTCGCCGCCATATTCCTCTATGTGGGTTTTTACCCAGGCAATCGCCTTTTTGACGTCAATAATTTGCGCGGGATAGGCGTCCCGGGGCGCGAGCCGATAATTAATGGACACACCAACCCAGTCCATCTCAACCATGCGATGCAGGAGCGGCTGTCCCTGATGAGACTTATGGCCCATCATCCAGGCACCGCCATGGACATGCAGCAACACCGGCCGGCGCTCTCCCTGAGTCACAGGGGTGTAGATGTCCAGCAAACCCCGCTTTCCTGAGGTGGAATAGCTCACATTGCGCACATAGCGTACACCGGGACGACGAAAACGAAACGGCCATAACCACTCTTGGCTATGAATCTGTTGTGTCAGCTTGGCGCGCCTTGTCTCGGGAATCTGTCTCAGAAAATCCGTGCCGAGCGCGGTGGCCAGCGCCTGTTGGAACGCCCCACCGGCGTCGAAACCATCCCGAAGCGCCCACCCAAGCAACCCCCAGGCAGCCAAAAAGCAGGACAGCCCCAGCGCGAAACCCCACGTGTCGGTGCCAACCAGCACCACCCACAGCGCGACAAACGCCATCTGCGACCCGATGAGCCAGATTGCCAGCTCACCCGTCACCCACCCAGAGAAAAACCACAGCCAGACGGCCCAGCCGATTTGGCGAACCTGCAACACCACGGTGACTGAGCACAGCAAGCTGATGCATGCGATAAGGACAAAAAGTAACGACATACGGTTTTCCAGAAGGCCACAAAATACCCCGCTTTTCGGGCGGAGAGAGCTTGCGGGGAATTGCTGTGGATCGCAAGATAGCCAGCCTTGCCTCGGTAGGATCCCAGCATGAGCCTCAAGCTCGGCGTAGTGATGGACCCCATTGGGTCGATTCACTATAAAAAAGATACCACTCTAGCGCTTCTCTGGGCGGCGCAAGATCGTGGCTGGGCGTTATTTCATATAGCACCTGACGGGCTGTTTCTGGAGGGTGAAGCGCCAATGGCAGCCGCGCAGCCGTTAACGGTCCACCAAAACCCCGAACACTGGTACGACCTGGGCGACACTGCCACCTTATCCTTGGCGGAGCTTGACGTGGTCCTGATGCGAAAGGACCCGCCCTTTGATATGGAGTACATCTATGCCACCTATCTTCTCGAGCGGGCTGAGCAACAAGGCACCCTCGTGGTCAACCGTTGCCAAAGCCTCAGGGATTGCAACGAAAAATTGTTCGCCACCGAATTCCCACAGTGCTGCCCACCGCTGTTGGTCAGCCGGGACATGGACCGGTTAAGAGCCTTTCACGCACAACACAGCGACGTGATATTCAAGCCGCTGGACGGCATGGGTGGTAGTGCGATCTTTCGCGCAAAGCCAGACGACCCCAATGTCAGTGTCATTCTGGAAACGCTCACGCACTCGGGTAGCCAAACGATCATGGCGCAGCAGTACCTGCCCGCCATCAAAGAGGGCGATAAACGTATTTTGATGATTAACGGCGAGGCCGTGCCCTGGTGTCTGGCGCGGGTCCCTCTGGCGGGTGAGAGCCGGGGGAATCTCGCGGCGGGCGGCGCCGGCAGAGTGCAGGCACTGACAGAGCGGGATCAATGGATCGCCAGTCAGGTAGGGCCGACCCTCAGGGAGCGCGGTCTCTATTTCGTTGGCCTCGATGTGATTGGTGACTACCTCACCGAAATCAATGTCACCAGTCCTACCTGCCTTAAGGAAATCGAGGCGGAATCAGGGCTGGATATCGCGGGCCAGCTCCTCGACAGCCTGCCTCTGGCGGAGGCGAGCTCCTGAGTCGCCTCACCCCTGCCGCAATGTTGGCGCCGCTTACAGGTCTGCCACCTGCCTTCCTGCTGTCGTTAGGTATTCACCTGGTCGTGATTTTCGGCTTTCTGATCTCGCCGGTCGGAGACTCCGCCCGGCAAGCCGCAAACCGCGCGGTCACCATATTGCTGACCCCCGCAGCACAGGCGCCCGAGACGGCGGCGGCCGATGCTGCGGCGAATCAATTGGGCGCCCCATCATCGAGTGCCGCGCCCGCGGTACCTAGCCCACCGGCCAACCCCACTCCCGCAACCGACCCGCTGACTGACAGCAGCGCACAGGCCAGAGTCGTCGCGTCGGCAGCAGTCGCCTATCCCGCGAGCGCGGCAATGGCAGCGCGTGCTGCACTGGATGCTGAGTATCTGCGGCAATGGCAGGCTGATATCGAACGATTTGGCAATGCCTATTACCGAGGTCTGGCAAGTCGATACGGCAATGGCGATGTGCGGCTACGTGCAACAGTCACCAGCGATGGAGCGCTTCAGCGGATTGACCTGCTGGACAGCTCGGGCATTGCCGAACTTGATCGCGCCGCTATCGACACCGTCGAGAAATTGGCGCCCTTTCCCCCCTTTCCTACGGCGCTGGCGCGAGAAGCGGAAGAGCTGGCCATTGTACGCACCTGGCAATTCCGCCGCTGACCCGTCACGCAGCCATGCTTAAGTCGCCCGACACACCCACTCCGTCCTCTGCATCGCTGCGGGGCCATTTCTTGATCGCGACACCGGTCATTGGTAGCGGCTTTTTTAATCGCTCTCTCACCTATATCTGTGACCATACCGACCACGGCTCAATGGGCATCGTGGTAAACCAGTGTCTGGAGATAGGCCTGATCGACATGCTCACCCGCCTGGATATTGAGGCCACCTCAGCGTGCCCGGACCCTCTGATTCTCGCGGGAGGGCCGGTGGCTACCGATCACGGCTTTGTGCTGCATCGAGGGGAGCCAAGCTGGGAGGGAAGTCAGTCCATCAATAATGAAATGAGCCTGACGGGTTCGCGCGATGTCCTCTCCGCCATCGCCGCAGGGGAGGGACCACAGGAGTATCTTGTGGCTCTAGGTTACGCGGGCTGGGCGCCGGGTCAGCTCGAGGCTGAGATGTCGGACAACAGCTGGTTGACCGTCCAAGCTGACCTCAGCGTGCTGTTTGAGACCTCAGCCGAAGATCGGCTGGGCGCGGCCGGGCGGCAGCTCGGTATCGACATCGATCTGCTGAGTGCGGAAGCTGGGCACGCGTAATGACCGCCAAACATGAGACGGTGATAGCGATCGATTATGGCCTCCGCAATATGGGTGTGGCCGTGGGCAATACGGTTTCGCGGACCGCACAACCGCTCACCATTATCGGCGCAAGAGACGGCGTACCTGACTGGAGTGCTCTCACCAAACTGATCGAGGAATGGCAGCCCGACAGGGTCATCGTCGGTCACCCGCTCAATATGGATGGCTCAGAGAGCGACATCAGTCAAAGGGTGATGAAGTTTGCCCGTCAGATAGAGGGTCGGTGCGAGATCGGTGTGACGTTGGTCGACGAACGGCTCTCCAGTCGCGAAGCGAAAGCCGCCGCGCTGTCTGTCGGCCATCACGGGGATTTCGCCACCGCGCCGATCGACGACCAGGCAGCGGCGATCATCCTCACCACCTGGCTCAACGAGCAGTAAAACTCAGGACGTAATGCTGTCAGGTTGGCGCGCTTTCTCGCGTGCCGCTTCCACCGCGATAATGCGTTTTCCCACCAGATCTTGCAGACATTGGTCCATCGTTTGCATACCAATCGCCTGGACTTCTGCATGATCCTGCGCAGGCACGTTGACACGCCGGACATCACCGTCCACACGGATCATGGGTGGCAGGCCTGCGGAAAGATGAAGGTCTGACGCGCCCTGTTGGACGCTGAAAGCGAGTAACTCAGTGATATCCATGTCACAGTCTCCGCGGGTGTCGGGCTAGCACATGGGGAATCAACTTCCTTATGATGCCACCATGATGCCGACTAAACTCGAGCGCAATATATCAGAAGTCGACCGCCGGATTCGCGCAGCAGAATTCGCCGCAGGTCGCCCTGCAGGCTGTGTTTCCCTCCTCGCGGTCAGTAAAACCAAGCCCTCCGAACTGGTGCGACAAGCTTACGGGCTGGGATTGCGGGCATTTGGTGAAAATTACGCACAGGAAATGGCGGAGAAAGCCACGACGCTCGCCGATCTCCCTATTTCCTGGCATTTCATTGGTCCGATCCAGAGCAACAAAACCAGCGTGATCGCCGAGGTCAGTGACTGGGTCCACAGTGTCGACCGACTGAAGATCGCGCGCCGCCTGAGCGAACAGCGGCCAGATGATAAAGAGCCATTGAACGTTCTCGTGCAGGTCAAAACATCAGACGAGGACAGCAAATCCGGCGTTCAGCCCGATGCCGTCCCCGAGCTAATAGCCGCCATTCACGAGCTACCGGGGCTCATGCTTCGCGGGCTCATGACGATCCCCGCACCGGCAACCGATCAGGCCTTACAACGCGAGCCCTTTCGGCAGTTGAGCGCACTGATGGATCGACTGTCCCGCTCCCTGCCGCAGCTCGACACCCTGTCAATGGGGATGTCGGGAGATCTGGAGGCCGCCGTGAGTGAGGGCGCCAGCATCGTGCGCGTGGGCACAGATATTTTTGGGGCGCGGTATAATTAAGCTCGTTTGTGACGGACACCCGCCATCCCATGTCATCTGAAGTGGCACCTGTTATCGCTTTTCTCGGCGCAGGCAATATGGCCAGCGCCATGATCAGTGGCCTGATCGCTCAGGGGACCTCGCCAAACCAACTCCGCGCCAGCGATCCCAGCGAGGCCGCACTGGCAAGTTTGGAAGCTTTAGGCTTGACCCAGCTGGGCACCTCGCCGGACGGGTTGTTTGACGGTGCAGATTTGGTGGTGGCTGCGGTCAAGCCTCAGATCATCCCGACGGCCCTGACCGCTATCAGTGATCAGCTGGGCGCCGACACCGCGCTGCTCTCTATCGCAGCGGGTATTCCGATCAGCTCCCTGCAAGCTCACGCTGGCGAGGGCGTCGCCATCATTCGCTGCATGCCCAATACGCCGGCCATGATTGGCCTTGGTGCCAGCGCGCTCTATGCGCCGGACTCGGTCAGCCCTGCTCACCGAGACCTCGCCGAAAGGGTCACCAACGCCGCGGGCAAAACCGTCTGGGTAGCCAGCGAGGACCTGCTAGACGCGGTCACGGCGGTATCGGGCAGTGGCCCGGCCTACTTTTTTGCGTTGATTGAAGCCATCGCACAAGCCGGCACGGAGTTAGGGCTTGAAGAGGACGTCGCGATGGCGCTGACCGTGCAAACCGCGCTGGGTGCCGCGTCGCTAGCCGCTCAGGCCGCCGAACCCGTTGCCACACTGCGTGAGAACGTGACCAGCCCCGGTGGTACCACCGAACAGGCACTGCAATCGCTACAAACGAGCCAGTTTGATGCGGTAGTAGCGGAAGCGGTGCGGCAATGTGCCGCCCGCGCCAAAGCCTTGGGAAAGGAGTTCGGATAATGGGTGCCGGTGCAGAAATTTCGCTCTATCTGATTCGCAATCTCGGGGCCTTGTTATTGTTGGTGGTGATCTTGCGCGGCGTACTTCACGCCTCAAGGGTGAACTTCTACAACCCCCTCTCGCAACTGATCGTCAAACTGACCAACCCGATGCTGGCGCCGCTCCGAGGCGCCCTGCCTCCAAAGGGCCGAATCGATTGGGCAGCACTGGTTCTCGCTGTGCTCTTACAGTCACTGATCCTGGTGGGGATTGCGTTGGTGGCGGGGGAGCGCTGGGCACTACCCGGCGTGGTAACCCTTGTCTTATGGGGTGTAATCGGTGTTCTCGCGCTGCTGGTGAATCTGTACTTTTTCGTTCTGATCGCCATGATCATTGTCAGCTGGGTAGCACCCGGCAGTCGCCACCCGGCGATCGAATTGATTTGGCAGATCTCTGAGCCCATCATGGCGCCCTTCCGCTCACTGCTGCCCAATATGGGCGGCATCGACTTCTCCCCCATTCTGGTTTTCATCGGCATTAATGTGGTGCAAATAGGGTTGCGGCATGCTGCGTTGGCCGTTGGCCTGCCTCCCGGTCTGGTTTTTGGGCTCTGACAATGAGCGAAACAACCTCTACAAACAGTGTCGGCCTGGTATCGCCACAAACGGCCAAATGCGACTCGCCGTTCAGCTTTTTAAACGGTGGCGTCCTCAGTAGCCACGAACTGGTTTATGAGACCTATGGCGAGCTGAACAGCGCCGGCGATAATGCCGTGCTGATCTGTCACGCATTGTCTGGCTCACATCATGCAGCCGGTTTCCACTCGGAGGATGACCGGCGCCCCGGCTGGTGGGATCTGGCGATCGGCCCCGGCAAACCCATCGATACTGAACGGCTATTCGTCGTCTGCTCAAATAACCTGGGTTGTTGCGATGGATCCTCGGGGCCGAACACACTCAACCCCGAGACAGGCACGCCATGGGGGGGTGGTTTTCCACAGCCCCAGGTGAAAGATTGGGTCCGTAGCCAGAAGTGGCTGGCAGAATATCTCGGTATTTCACGGTGGGCGGCCGTCATTGGCGGGAGTCTGGGTGGCATGCAAGCCCTGCAATGGGCGATCGACTTTCCCGACTGGGTCGAAAACTGCGTTGCGCTGGCAGCAGCGCCGGGTCTCACAGCACAGAACATTGCCTTTAACGAAATTGCGCGTCACGCCATCCTCTCCGACCCTGACTGGCATGAAGGCGACTACCTAGCAGAGGGCACGCTGCCGACCCGGGGCGTGGCACTGGCGAGAATGGTCGGTCACCTCACCTATATGTCTGCTGACGGTATGAGTGACCGGTTTGGCCGGGAACTCCGAGAGGACAGCTTTGCACCGGGGGACAACTCCGAGTGGGTGTTTCAGGTGGAGAGCTACCTGCGCCATCAAGGCAGTCGCTTTTCCACACAGTTCGATGCCAATACCTATGTGCTGATGACGCGCGCGCTGGATCTGTTCGACCTGGCCGCGAATCACGAAGGTGACCTCATCGCCGCGCTGTCCACTGCTCAGGCAAATTTTTTGGTGACCTCTTTCAGCTCTGATTGGCGCTTTCCGCCGCAGCGCTCTATCGAAATACGTGACGCATTAATCGCGGCAGGAAAACCGGTCACCTACGCCAACATCGAAACCGACAACGGTCATGACGGCTTTCTGTTGCCCAACTCCCATTACGAGCAGCTGCTTGGCCAGTGGATGCGTAGGGTGGGCCCATCATGAACCGGCTGGATCTCAAAACCGTGCTGTCCTGGATTACACCGGGTAGCCGCGTGCTGGATCTCGGCTGCGGTGACGGTACCTTCCTCGCGCGCCTCAGAGATGAGCGTGACGTGCATGGCATCGGCGTGGATATCGACCCTGAAAACCTGATTGCTTCGGTCAGCAAGGGGCTGGACGTGGTTCAGGAAGACATCAATGATGGCCTGCACTGCTTTACCACCAATGGATTCGATGTCGTCGTGCTGGCGCACGCCCTGCAGGAGCTCACGCATCCGCACATTGCGCTGCAGCGTATGGTCGACATTGGCGACGAAGCCATCGTGTCTTTCCCCAACTTCGGGCACTGGCTGTGCCGGGCTCATTTGGGACTCAAAGGCCGCATGCCCATGTCTCGGGCCATGCCCCTGCAGTGGTATGACACGCCCAACATTCACTTTTGCACCGTCAAGGACTTCGAGTCGCTGTGTTCAGAACTAGAGATCGACATTATCGAGCGGGCGACCATCGCCGGACCCGCACAGGCACTGCTAGGCAAATGGTTCCCCAACCTGTTCGCCAGCAGTGCGATCTATCGTATTCGCCGCGCTGGGGCCTGATTGTTGCGCTACTGCTGGCAGGTTTCGTCCTGCCCACTGCGGCCCAGCAATCGACCCGCTACGACCAATTCGAGTTACATCACAGCATCGTTTACACCACCTTTCTGTCTCCCGAAGTCGCGGCCGAATACGGTATTACCCGCGGCCCTGACAAGGCCATCCTGACACTGTCAGTACGCGATGCAGACTCGGGGGAAATTGCGGGGCGCCCGATGAAGATCGCGGGCCGCACATGGGACTTGATCACGGGTGGCGACATGAAGGTCAAGGAGATTCGAGAAGGTCGAGCCACCTACTACATTGTGCCCTTTGAGTTCCTGGATCGGGAATACCGCTTTTTCGAATTCAGCTTTCAGCCCGAAGGCGCGCCCGCACCCTTTGATCACAAAATGAAAGTGCAGCTGTGGCGACAGAGCTAGGCCATGACTGACAGCCCGCTACCCCGTCTGATTATTGCCAGTCACAACCCGGGCAAAATCCGCGAATTTCAGGCGGTACTGGGTGAGCGGTGGGAAGTCTCCCCACAAACCGATCTCGGCGTCAGTGAAGCAGAAGAAACGGGGAGCACCTTTGTCGAAAATGCGCTCATTAAGGCGCGACATGCCTGTGTGCAGGGCCACTGTGCCGCCCTGGCCGACGATTCGGGATTAGTTGTGCCCGCATTGGGCGGGGCGCCAGGCCTGCGGTCAGCGCGATACTCAGGTGGTGACAACGAGGCCAACAACGCACTGCTGCTACAGAACATGGCGACGCTGGAAGGCGTTGATCGGGCGGCGTTCTATATTGCGGTGGTCGTATTGTTACGCCACGCAGAAGATCCCACGCCACTTATCGCCGAAGGCCGGTGGTACGGCCACATCGCCCGGGCACCCAAAGGCACTGGTGGGTTTGGTTACGACCCACTGTTTGTTGCCAACGGCTACGACCAGCACGCCGCCGAGCTGCCAGCGGAAGAAAAAAATCGCGTGAGTCATCGGGCAATTGCCGTTCGCCAGCTGCTGGATCAACTCGCCGCATGATTGACCCGCTTGCGGTACCCCTCTCTCTATATATCCATTTGCCCTGGTGCACTCGCAAATGCCCTTACTGCGACTTCAACAGCCACGAGGGCTTTTCGGCGGCTCTGCAACAACCCTACGTCGAGGCGCTACTCGCTGATTTTGACAGCCAGCAGGAGTGGTGGCGCGACCGACCCATCGCATCCATTTTTATTGGTGGCGGCACGCCCAGCTTATTCGAGGGGCGCTGGATCAGTGCACTACTCGAGGGGATAGCGGCCAGAACCAGATTATCCAGCAACATAGAAATCACGCTGGAGAGCAATCCTGGCAGCGCGGAAAGCGCCCGTTTTGCGGCATACCATGCCGCCGGGGTGAACCGGCTCAGCATTGGTGTGCAGAGTTTTCACGATGACGCACTTCAGGCGCTCGGGCGGATTCACTCGGGTGACGAAGCGCGCCGCACACTGGCTTTGGCCAGCGATGCGGGTTTCACCCGCTGGAACATTGACCTCATGCACGGCCTGCCCGGGCAAGACAGCGAGTCGGCGCAGGCTGACTTGATTGAAGCCCTTGGGCGCAGTGCGGGTCACGTGTCCTGGTATCAGCTCACGATCGAGCGCAATACGCGCTTCTGGTCGATTCCGCCCGCGCTGCCTGACGACAGCGCTCTGGCCACCATTCAGGAGACTGGCGAGGCAGTCCTCTGCGACGCCGGACTACATCAATATGAAGTGTCAGCATTCGCCATGGCGGGCGAGGAGAGCCAACACAACCTGAACTACTGGCGGTTTGGTGACTATATCGGGCTGGGCGCAGGGGCCCACGGCAAGGTCTCGCTACCCGACGGCGTCATTACTCGGACGCAACGAACCCGCACACCCGCGGATTATCTTGCACTCGCAGCAACGTCGCCAATGCCACCGCCGCAGGAGACCACTCTGCAAACACCAGACCGAATCACTGAGTTCGCCATGAACACGCTAAGACTCAAATCCGGCGTGCCGCTCACACTTTTCAAGCAAACAACCGGTGCCGAGGTCGAACAGCTGGTGGCGGCGGCCGAAGTCGCGATATCAAGGGGTTGGCTGGAGCCACCGAGTCAGGGGCAGTTTGTGACAACACCGCTCGGGTATCGTTTCCTGGACAGCGTGATCGCAACCTTTCTCTGACCCCACGTCCGCAGAGAATGAGTATCAGGCCTTGGCAAAGAATCGGCCGCCTGGGCAAGACGGAGCCATGGCGAGATGACGGCCACTACCCGTTTACTGCTTGCGATAAATCAGATCCTGGACAACATGCCCCAGACGCTCACCGCGTGCCTCAAATTTGGTGGGCGGTCGGTAGTGAGGGCGCGGGACCGCTTTAGCAGGCTCGCCCGCGGCGCTGACCAATAGCGGCTCCGCATCGAGCACCTCGAACATATGCTCGGCATAGGGCGCCCAGTCGGT
>Ga0163111_10002364_pt1 | contig 11931 bp, 17 predicted proteins | sample CRUFie1St18metaG_FD_109645 | JGI IMG/M metagenome (GOLD analysis project Ga0163111, IMG submission 109645) | Marine microbial communities from the Costa Rica Dome - CRUD Field 142mm St18 metaG | ecosystem: Environmental > Aquatic > Marine > Oceanic > Photic zone | place: Costa Rica: the Eastern... | reverse complement strand
ATTATCTTTTGAACATATTCCAACATTTTGAGAGAGAAAAAGACCATGACATTTTTGTATTTCAACATCTCTCACAAATTTTTGAACTTCAGCATTTACAATTGCTCTTGTCCAATCCTTATTTTCAACTAATATTTTTGGTTTATTCTTTCTTAACATCATAATGTCACCTGTTTCTTTGGTTTTTCCAACATCTTCTATTTCTGCCAAAGGATAAACTTCTGCCAAAACATTACTTAATAAATTTTCAGATATCTTTCCTTTTTTACTAGAATTTTCAAATCGTTTTAAGAGAGAATTTAAAGTATCATTTTGAAAATTAATTATTTCTCTATTTGCATTTGTTGTTTCTTTTAATCCTGAAATTTGATTATTTATCATCTCTCTATTCATATTTGTTGTTTCTTTTAATCCTGAAATTTTACTTTCTAATACTTGTTCTAATTTAAATGATACATTAGAAACTAAGCTTGATTGTTGTTCTTTTAATTTCTCTCTCAATGCTGGCTCTAATTTTTCATTAACACTATTTGACAAAATCATTCTTATATCTTCATTTAATCCTCTTTTAACTTCTATCATAGCACTTGAGAGAATACTTTTATTATCATTTCTTAAACACTTAATACTATCTAAAATTTCTGTTACTGTACTATTTGTTAAAGTTTTATTCATATTTTCTTGTAAATTTTCCATAATATCTATAAATTTTAATATAGTTTCTTCAATATCCATATCTGGACGCTGTTCAAAAAAAGAAAGAATTCGTTTATTTTTTATTTCTATAATTCTATTATTCATTTTATTATTAATTAATATATTCTCTCTAAATCGTATTCTAAATATTTATTAAATTTTTAGAATGCGACACTTATTTTTAATCATATTTAAATATTTTTATATTGATTTATATTATGACAAGTAAAATAATATATAATTATAGACCACCTAATACATCTTTATCATCGAGTGAATATATATTAGCAGATAAAGATAAGAAATTAAATTTAACAAAAACACATGGTATGGGTAGTGGTATATATGGTTTAACTGAACCTGATAATCCAAATAGAATACATGAAAAACAAGAATCTATTAATTTAAATAATCCAGTAATTATTACTACAAATGATGATAATGAAGCTTTTATAACTCTTTCACGGTATTTAATGAATTATGCAGAATATCAAATTAATTATAGAAAGCCTAGTGATAAACAGTATAAGAAATTATCACCTCAATATAAATTTTTAACAATGTTTAATAAAGCGGATATTGAAAAAATAAAAAGTAAATTAGCACCAGAGGTTGAAATATCTATAGATGATGCTGTTAAAAATTTTAGAGAAAATTATTTAAAAGATGAAAATCAAGGAAAATTAATAGAACAACCAATAAATTATTTATTAAAAGATAAATATGATGGTGTTTATAATGAAAGTTCAAATGGAAATACATTTAGTGTTGGTTCTGTTAAATATGAAAAAATATTACCAAGAGATCAGAAATACGCGTTTAAAAGTTTAATACAAAGAAAATATGATAATGAAACTCTAATTAAGCCTCGAAGTCAAACTCGGAGTCGAAGTCGGAGTTGGAGTCGGAGTCCAAGTAAAACTCGGAGTCGGAGTCGAAGTCGAAGTCGAAGTCGAAGTCGAAGTCGAAGTCGGAGTCGAGGTGGAAGAAAAACATGGAATAGTATAAAACAAATTTGGGAATCTAAAAGTAAACATCATAAAGCTTCTATTAAAGAAAGCAGAGCTTTAAATGCTTTATCACTTCGCCCTGAAAATGTCAAAAATAAAACTGTAGCTAGACGAGCTTTCTATTATTTACCAGAAACTATAAAAACATCTGTATTGCAAGATTTTACTGATGCAATTAATATTAGAGAAAAAGAAGATGAAAAACTAAAAGACCCCGGACATATTTTTTATACTTCTGATTTAAATAGATTTAAACAACATCTTCAAAAAACTCAATATACACCAAGTAAAAAAAATAATCTTCTATATTCACCACCAAAAATAGTAAATCCAATAACCAGAACAAGAAAACATTCAAATAGTAAAAATAAAGTAAAACAACAACTAATTTTTGCAGAAGGTAAAAAAAAAAAATCTAATACTAGAAAAAAATTAAAATAATTATTAATTATATTTAATTTATAATAAATATAATTAATTTATCTTCTTCTTCTTCTTGTTCTTTTTTTTGATACTTTTATTTTTTTTAAAACCTGTTTTTTATTTGTTTTTCTTTTGTATTTTTTTGATTTTTTTGATTTTTTTGATTTTTTTGATTTTTTTGATTTTTTACCACCTTTTTTTCTTTTATAAGTAGAACCACCTAAACTCGGATCATCGACGGGTTGCATCGGCGACTCGGCGGAGACAGGGGCGGCGGCGGCTTCCTCAGCAGCGGCGGCGGCGACAGGGGCGGCGGCGGGGTCAACGACGGCTTCCTCAGCAGCGGCGGCGACGGGGTCAACGACGGGTGACATCTGCGACTTGGCGGGTTGGGCGGAGGCACGGGCGGCGGCGGCGACGGCTTGGCGGTCTTCGATGCCATCATACTTACCTCGTGAATTATTCATCACGTTGGCGTTACCGATGTATTGATTGTAGGCATCGGTGGACAGGGCGGCGGCACTCGTAGGCGGCGTCATGGAGTGCGCACGGTTGGCGGCGGCGGCGCGTCGCATCAGGTTCACCTCCTCCCCAGTCATCAATGACGCTGGCTCCGCAATGGTGGGGGCGGCGGAAAGCACTCCGACGAGGGGCGTTGTCTGACCCTCTATCGTTTCCGGTTTTTTGGAGGCTTCGGGGAAATTCTTTTGTTGTTCTTGTGGTGGTGACTGTCTACTGCAGGTGACTTTACAAGTATAATTCTTCTTTTTCGCCTCTTTCAGTGCCGCCTTCTCCTCCTTCGCCTTTGCCAAGGCGGCCAGCCTCTCCACCTTCGCCTTCTTGGCCTCCTCCGCCTTTGCCTTCTCATCTATCTGCTTCTGCTTCTCAGGATTCTGCTGCTCCTTACGTTTTCTACTAGCTTTTTCCTTCCTCTTCGCCCCGCTGGCGCCGAATGGTGCAATACTCTTGTAGCTATATGTTGATGGCATTTTATATTATATATATATGTAATTATATTATTTAAAAAAATTGATTTTTTTTGTAATATGTACATTTTCTAAATATATAATGTCTACTGAATTTATACTTTACGACCATGATAAAAATTACAAAAAAAAGAAAATAGTTGTTATAGAATCTTGCACTGCTACATTTGATTATGGTAATAAAAAACAACAAATTTTATTAGAAAAAAATGATTATATTATTTTAAAAACAAATGTTATTATTAATATGAAAAATAACAGTGGAATTTATATAAATTCTTATAAAAGTAGAGTAAGTGAAGATATTTTAAAAATATATTGCGAAGATAGTAATTATTTAAAAATAGAAGATTATAAAGAGTTAGAAAATACAATTTGTATTTCTAATAATTTTGAAGAATATAGTAATACATACAAATCTTAATTAAAATATATAAAAATATATTTTAACATATATAATAACTATATGAAAACTGAATTTTTTAATGAAATTAAATTTATTTTGGGACAAAATGCAGAAGAAAATTGGAAAATATTAGATGAAGCAAAAAATATTAATGAAAATTTTATATGGTTTCATTTAAATAGTTTTCCATCAGGATATGTTATAATGTATGCAACACAAGAAGAATTAGATACATCAATTATTGATAATTATATAAAATTTGGAGCAGAATTATGTAAAAATAATACAAAATATAAAAACTTGAACGATTTAAAAATATGCTATACTACATTAAATAAAATAAAAAAAACAAATAAAATTGGAGAGATTAGTATAAAAGGTAAAAAAAAAATAATTAAATTATAATATAGTTTTAATGTTGAAAAATATATTATTTTTATTTAAAAAAATAATAAATTTTTTTTATGAAAAATTAAAATATTTAGAAACCAATTATAATTGGATTGACTATAAAAAATAATTATACTTTGCTGTAAATTTCTGCTACTTGTAATTGTTTTCTCTCTCGTTTACTACAACATAAAATTGTTAGACTACAAGTTAAACTAAAAAGTATTAATAAATGATTAATTGCTATATTTTTTACTAATGTATTATAATATTCTTCATCAATTATGATATAATTATCTTCTAAAAAATAATAACTATAATCCATATATATAATATTATCATTATAATTTTATATAATTTTAACATAATATAAAATTATAAGAATTTTATAAGGCTGAAAATGGAATCGAACCAATATATCCCATTAACTATATGGGCGCTTTACCATTAAGCTATTCAGCCATTAAGCCTGATGGCGGATTCGAACCACCGACCTTCGCATTACAAGTGCGACGCTCTACCACTAAGCTAATCAGGCATAATGGAGATGGCGGGCTTCGATCCCGCTACCTTCCGCATGCAAAGCGGACGATCTACCAATTGATCTACATCCCCAAAAAAACGACACCGACGAGATTCGAACTCGCGATCCCATAGGGAAATGGATTAGCAGTCCATCGCCTTAACCACTCGGCCACGGTGTCAAAAAAGAACGACATCGACGAGATTCGAACTCGCGAGGGCTATGCCCAACAGATTTCAAGTCTGTCCCCTTAACCGCTCGGGCACGATGTCATTAATATTAATTATGTATATTCTTTAAACTATTTTTATTTAAAATTTAATAAATTTTAAATAAAAAATTGTTTTCAGAAATTAATCTCATTATTTATATTAATATAGAAAATATCATGTCAAGAAATAATTTCATTGCAGTTTTTAAATACAAATATAAATATTATGTTATACAAAATATTAATGCAGATCTTGATAATATTGCTATTCAATCTTTATTTTATAATTTCTTTAAAAATAATAAATTAAAATTTACAAGAAATAGAGGATTAGCATTATGTATTGCACATGATATACAAAAAAAAATTGATTCAGAATATGGAGTTATAGAAATTAATATTCATTAATAAAAATGATTAATACTATTTTGAATGAATATACTCCATTGCGTGCTAATATTGAAAACAGTAATAATGGAAAAGTCAAAATTGGTTGTGTAGCCTTCTCTCCAAAATTAAATCATCAGTGTGTTTTATGCGTTTGGAGTTAATCAATATAATATAAATTTTAAAGCCAGCGAATATAATAAAGATTGTATACATGCCGAAGTTGATTGTATACAAAAATTAAAAAAATCACAAAAACCACAACCATTAAATATTATTGTTTTTAGAACCAATAATAAAGGTGATAAATTAATGATGGCAAAACCTTGCATAAATTGTGAGAATTGTATAAATTTTACATTAAAAAGAAAAAATTATATACTAAAAAAAATATATTACACAAATGATGATGGAAATATTTCTTATATTTAATATATTAATTATTTATCTATAATAAATATAAAAATATTTTTTTTAGTAATATTAATGTTTACAGATATTTCTAATCATATTTTAGAATTAAAAGAAAATGGTTACACAATTATACCAAATGTTTATAATGAAGAAGAAATTATTGAATATTGGAGATTATTCAATAAATGGCATGATGAAGTAGATGATTTAGAAGAGCATCATTCTCTTATTGATTATAATGGTATTTATAAACATCATGAAGTAGGTCATCAAAGATTTGCCTGGTTAGCAAGAACAAATCCTAAAATATTAAATATTTTTAAACAGTTATGGAATACCGATGAATTAGTTACTGGATTTGATGGATGTTGCTATTATCCACCTAATTATAAAGGTCAATATTCATTTTGGACACATACCGATCAATCTTCTAGAAAAAAAGGAGTTCATTGTTATCAATCAATTTTAAGTATGACAAATAATACAGAACGTACTTTTATAGTATATAAAGGTTCACATTTACTTCATGAAAATTATTTTAAAGATAATAATATAGATGAACCGAGAGATTGGTATCTGTTTAATGAAGATTATATAAATACATTACAACATACAAAAGAAATTTTAAAAATAAATGAGGGTGACTTGCTAATATGGGATTCAAGAACATATCATCAAAATACTTGTGGAAATTCAGATTGTATTGAAGAAAGACTTGTCCAGTATTTATGTTTTTTGCCAAAAAATAGTATTCATAACAATGAAGAACAACAAAAAAAAAGATTAAAATATTATAAAAGATATAGAACTACTAGTCATTGGCCATATCCATTAAATCCTGTACCAAAACAAGCTAATTTCTATAATTATTATAATCCAGAACAACCTATATATATTGATTATGATGCATTACCTATTCCAGAAATTCAAGATTTAGAAGATAAAATTTATAAATTATTATAGATTACATTAAAAAATATTTATAAAATTGATATACTTTATAGATTTAACGAAATAATTATATATAAAATGTTAACTATTTATAATCAAACAATTAATTTAACAAATAATTCATATATAAAATTAACTTTTTTAGAAAAACCATTATTATATTACAGTGATTATAATTATGATAAATTAAAAAATCTTATAAAAACTAATAATTCCAATAAAAGTAATGTAATGGTTTTTAATAAAGATTATAATAATCCAAAATTAATAGAAGAAAAAACACATAGATGGTTTAAAAGTTATTTAAATACTCCAAAATATCCTTTAGTTTCAAATAAAAGTTATATGTTTAGTGGGAATAAAAAAAATGAGATTTTTGATGGCTTACCAAGTTTATATTATCCATATTATGATTATTTTAAAAAAATCAATAATAATTATAATCAACTTGTTGTTAATTATTATGAAACATTTCAAGATTATATTCCAATGCATAGAGATTGGATTTACAATATGGTTTCAAATTATGAAATAAGTATTTTAACATTAAATAATAAAAATAATAATGTAAATAGAATTTTTAGTATTGAAAATCTAAAAACAAAAGAAGTAATAACAATCGAATTATTACATGGATTAATTATTACAATGGGTGGAAAATTTCAAGATGAATATAGACATGGTATTTTAAAATTAAATAATAGAAATATAAATAATAGTAGATTAGGTATAACTTTTAGACAATTTATAGTTTAACTTATATTAATTAAAATTTATTGATAAAATAGAAAATTAATATTATAGAACTAATTAAAATTAGATATATATCACTGTTTTTATATTTTTTTAACTTTTTTTTAATTTTATTTTTATATTTGAATAATAAAAATGCAAATAAAATCCCTATTAATGAACCGATTATTGTTTGTTGAATTGTATGACATTTAATTAGAACACGAGAGTACATTATAAATAACATTGTAATTATAGATATAAAACAACCAAAAATAGTTATAAAACTATTATTTTTGTTTCTATTTTCTAATAAAAATAATATAACTGCCATTGAAAAAAAACCAGCACACTGAGAATGTCCAGAAGGCATACCATATGATTTTGGATATATTGGATTACATGGTTTGAATGAACAACAATGTTTTGCACCCTGTGGTCTAATTCCTTTACCCAATAATGGTATATCTTTTCTTCCAAATATTTGTAAAAATACAGAATGTTTTAAAAAATCATTCAATTTATGATTTAAAAATAATCCAATAAAAAAAATCAAAAAATCAATATTTAAAGTTAAAAAATAAGAAAAATATAATACAAATATTATAATTATATCAAAAGCTCGTGCAATATTTAAAAGATAGTTCATTATATATTATATAATGTTTTTATTAAAATATTCAAAAAACAATTTATTTTCAAGGAAAATTAGTAAAAAAAATATTAGTTTTTTTAATAAAAAAAGTAATATACATATTAATGATTATATAGATAATGATACTAACGATGAAAATAGTGATCAATATAAAAATGATATAGATTATCTTATTTATTATCTAGAAATATTAACTCAAAAAGCTGCAAGATTAAATACAGAAATATACATATTAGAAAATAAAATGTTAGAATTACAAACTAAATATAATAATGAATTATCTATTATAAAAATACATAAAAATAAACAAAATTATTTTAAAAATAGACATAATAAAAAAATAATTTTTATTAAAAAAATTAAGATTTATGTTATATTATTAAATTTACTTTATTTCATAAATAATTATATAAAATACGTTTAAAAGTTTAAACGAATGTTATATAATGTTTCTCTCAAATAAAAATTTTTTAAAATTTTTTTACAATGCTCTTTTAACTGGTATGCCTAGTTTAACATATAATCCAATAAATAAAAATATACTTCATGCACCATTTACAGTCAATGAATATTCTACATATATAAATTATAAACTTAATGATTATCAGATTGAAAAAATAGATAATTTTTTAAAAGAAAAAAATAATAATCTTAAATTAATGCCATCTTCATTAATAAATGAAAAACATAAAGAATATATCTTAAGTATTAATATTTATAATTGTAGTTCTCCAATTTTTGATTTTATTACAGATAAACCATCTACTAGATGTGAAATTAATATTTATGTTAATGACATAAATGATGAAAAAGGTACTTTAATCATGGACTATGCTTCTAATATTTTATCATTAGATCCGGAAAATTTATTTAAAGAAAAAAATATTGTAGATTTTTCATATAATAATGAATATATATTAGGTAATGCTAAAAATGAAAATTTTACACTCAACTTTTATTACAATCATTTTATAAATACATTTGAATATAATAAATTAAATAGTAATTTAATTAAATTTACAGATAAAATATATTATCCAAATGGTATTTATGATAAATTATATTATGATTCTAGTTTAATTGATAATGAAATTGTATTATGTAATGATTTTAATATATATTTTAAATTTTTAGATATTGAATTTGATAATATTGATAGTATATTTTATTTTAAAAATAAAATAAACTTTGTTGGTGGTTTATGGTATAATTTATATAAAAATTAAATTTATTTAAATTCTTTATTAAAATATAATCGATATAATGTATAAAATGCAAAAAATATTAATAATAAATGTGTTATAAATAAGATTTTATTTACAATAGTCCATTTATTTATATCAGAATATTTTTCATTATCTAAATAATTGTTTAAACTATTATATAAATTAAAATTTATTGAAAACGAAGCAATTATTATTAAAAGAGAAATTAAACATAAACTGTTTGCATATAATTTACTTTTTCCTCTATAAAATCTAGAATATCCTAAGGCAGCAAATGATACTGCTGTTGATAAAAAAACATTTCTAATTGTTGTTTGATAATACATTACTAAATCTTTATATGTTTCAAATTGCATTTTATATATATATATAATATAAAATGTTATGAATAGTAATTATATTTTATTAAAACATGATATTTATTTATATAATTGGATTTTTAAAAAATATATTAGATTTAAAATCAATAATATAATAGATATACATGATATTATTTTTATAGTAGAAAAAATAAATTATTATTATGCCTATTCATTAACAACTGATATGTTATTAACTTTTTTTTTAGATATATTTTCTTTATATCCTTTAAATGAAAAAGAAATGCAAATTATATCAATAATTCAACAAAAATATCAATATGACAATAACATTTATGGTTATACTTCTTTAACTTTATGGATTGCTGTAATGGAATATATAAAAGATAATTTTTCATAAAAATATTATTTTTTTTGGGAGGTTTATCCCATAAAATATTATATTACCATTTATCATAATAAAAAAATTAGAATTAAAAAATCGATTTTTTAAAATAAAAAAAATTTATTTTATATTTTTTAAATTTTTACTTTTTTTTTAATTTTTTTTTCAAAATTTTTTTTCAAAATTTTTTTTTGTTTTTTTTTTCATAATTTTTAAGTAATTTATTTTATTACCATTTATGATAACAAACTAAAATGGGTGGTCTTTTCCATACTTTTATTTTTCAAGATTTTTTATAAAAAAACAATTTAAGCCCTTTTTTCTATTTCCATTATAGGAAACAATGGAAATGATAAAAAATGAAAAAAAATATATATGTGAAAAATGTAATTATTTTACATGTAAAAAAAACCATTACGATAGACATTTATTAACAGCTAAACATAAAAAGGGGCAAAATGGAAATGAATTTACGGATAAAAAGGGCGAAAATGAAAAAAAAGGGCAAACTGATTTTTCGTGCAATTGTGGAAGAAAATTTAAAACAAATTCAGGTCTATGGAAGCATGAAAAACATTGTAATTATATAAAAAAAGAAAACATTGTTGAAAAAAATATTGTTGAAAATAGAGAGAATAAAGATGAATTAAAATCATTAATAATAGATATTATGACAGATAGTAATCAAAAAATGAATTTTTTGATGAAAGAAAATGAAGAATTAAGAAAACAAGTAACACAACTTATACCAAGAGTAGGCAATAATAACAATAATAATTTAAAACAGAAATTTAATATTAATGTATTTTTAAATGAAAAATGTAAAGATGCTCTTTCAATGGATGATTTTATTGATAAAATAGAAATTTCAATTAAAAATTTATTAACAACAAAAGAAAAAGGTAATGCACATGGAATTAGTAATATTATAATGGAAAATATGAATAAACTTTCTTTATATGAAAGACCATTACATTGTACAGATAAAAAAAAAGAAACTTTATATATAAAAAATAATGAATGGGAAAAAGATGAAAATAAAGAATATATAAGTAAAGCATTAAAAAAACTAGAAAAAAAACAATTAAAAAATATAAAAGTATGGATTGATAAACATCCGAATTATATGAATGATGATAAAGAACAAGAGGAATTTGCAGAAATATTAAGAGAATGTGGAAAATCAATAGATGATAATAGAAATAAAATAGTAAAAAATTTATGCAATGAAGTTTTTGTAAACAAAGATGAAATAATAAATAATAAGATATAATTATTATTTAAAATTATAAATAATGATTATAAAATAAATGACATTTTTATCTAATTCACTAATTATACATAAAACTAGAAAACCACTAATATCATTTATGTCATCAAATGTAACAAATATAAATTATAATCCAATCATTGGTTCTAATTTAGGAATACCATTAAATATATTACAATTAATTTTTACAACTGAATACTTTAATAAGAATATTATAAATATTGAATTAATAGGATTACAATTTGCAATAGGAATATTTACATATGGAACAGACCGATTAAAAGATGCATTAGATTATAAAAATAATAGTAATATAATATTATCTCAAGAAAAAATAGATTATTATGAATTTTTATTAAAAAATTATAATTTGAATTTATTTATAATTCTCTCAAGTTTTATATATATTTTAACATTATCTTATGATAATGTTTATAATTATCCTTTTGTATTTTTATTATTAACTACTTTAGATTATAGAAACTTTAAAAAAAAATATGGATATTTAAAATCATTTTATATAGGATTATTTTGGACATTTGGTAGTGTTATATTCCCAATTGTTATTCAAGAACATAATTATAATATTATTTATGAACCTACAATTTATTTACCATCATTTTTATCTATGCTTGCATCATCAAATTTATTAGATATTAAAGATTTAGAAGAAGATAAAAGTGAAAATATTTATACTTTACCTGTATTATTTGGAGAGAATAACGCAATATGTATAAGTCATATATCATTAGCTCTAGCTATGTTAATATTTTTAAATAATCCCAATTACTATGATAATATATGGATTTCTTCATTATTTCAATTTCAAACTTTTGGGTCATATTTTTTAAATTATAATAATTCTTCAAATTATAATGTCACAAATTCGTGAAGAAAAAAGCCCTAAAAAAAATATAGAAAAAATAAAAAATAATATATTTTTTAT
>Ga0163111_10002358_pt1 | contig 11939 bp, 15 predicted proteins | sample CRUFie1St18metaG_FD_109645 | JGI IMG/M metagenome (GOLD analysis project Ga0163111, IMG submission 109645) | Marine microbial communities from the Costa Rica Dome - CRUD Field 142mm St18 metaG | ecosystem: Environmental > Aquatic > Marine > Oceanic > Photic zone | place: Costa Rica: the Eastern... | reverse complement strand
TCTGCCCGTGCTTGTGGATCGTTTTCGAAGATTTCTTCACAACTTATTTTATCAAATGTATTCATATTTTTTATTGATTAGGCGGTGGGCTTTCCCTCACTCGCTGTAAACATTAAACCATAGATGAAGAAAAAAGTCAACAAGTTTTTTTAACTTTTTTTAACTTTTTTTAGCCCCTCACATAGCATATACTGTGCCAACATACCCCCGTTTTTTTAAAAAAATTGACATGTCATATGACGCTACGCAGGGGTACGGCCCTTTTTTCCATATCGACTAGAGTTTCCCACAAGCCAAATAAATTAAAACAAAAAAAATAACCCAGCCCAAATCTCCAGAAACCAATTAAATAAATTAAAAGAAAACAAAACCAGCCGCGAATACTATTAAAATTTAAAAAATAAATAAAATAAATTTCTCTTTAGCTAAAAAACAGGGTAAAATAATGTATTATGGCAACATCTATTCCATTCGATCCCTCATTAGTGTTAGGGAATTTAATTCACGAAAACGATATAAAAAATCTACAAAAGATAGTAGATGCAGAAGAACCTGCAAATTCAGCACAAAATCAGTTAAATAACGCTATTTTAACAAAACGCAAGTTGGACATGACTCTCCAGGAAATGGTAGAAATGAATGTTCCACCAGAAAGTTTGTTAGAATATAAAAAATCAATAGACGAAATTGACAAACAAATAGTAAGTTATGCAACTGATTATGGTCAAAAAGCAATAACTTCGCAAAAAGCTGTCGCAAGTCTCAGAGGAGATGGTGGAAATATAAAGATTACTGAAATGCCAGAAAGCCCAATTGATTGGAACAAAAGCGCTATAAAGCAAATGCCATTAAGTTCTGATTCATTACTCGTAGATGCACAATATTTGTCGAATGAAGAAGAAGATGATAATGATCAATCTCACGCTAGCAAAGTTGGCGTGACGGTTGGACACACAGTTAATATGATTTTTGGTCCTAAATATGCCGCACAAGCATCTCATTCTGCTGCAAGTGCTACTTTAAGCCAAACATCAAAGCATAAAGTTGTAGGAACGCTTGTAATAACTGCAACATGTACTCACAGACAAAGTGATTTATTCGCACCATTCATTTTGGATCCAGAAAAAGCAGTTTATGCTTGGAATGCTACATTCCCAAGTGACCAAATTCAAACTACTGATCCACAAACACTAGTAAATGCCATTAAAAATGCTGATTCAAGTGGAAAAACAGATAAAAACAAACTTTTAAGTTTATTATCTGGTCAAACAATTGGCAGCTCATTTGTTGGTATGGTTCACGTACTACAAACAGAGTCAACAGAAAACAGCTCAAAAACAAGCTCAAGCTCTTCAGCTCTTGCAACACAAATGGACTGGGGAGGATTCTTTGCTTCAGCATCAGGCAGATTTGGTGTTGATGCTAGTTTTAGTGATAATATTAAAAGTTTACTTAGCCATACAAACTTGACATCACATTGTTCATTGGTTACAATGGGTATTATTCCTTCATTAAAAGCTTCTACAGTTCAAACAGCTGTAAAACAACTCAATCCAGACCCAAGAGAAGTTATGAAACAACTATCTGCAATTCAAAGTGCTACAGACAGTGACGTTAACACAATGTCATCAGAAGCAGACAAAGCAAAAGTAGGCTCACAGTTTATGCAACTACAAAGTAATTATATTGAAAAAGTTGTTGGTAAGCTCGACGAATCAGATAAAAAGTCAAATAAAATCATTGACACTAATTCATTGATGACTGCTTTTGATAGTTACGTAACTCAAGCAAAACAAGGAAACAGCGGAGTTCCAATAAACTTCTTTGTAAGACACATTGACAAACCAATGATCGCAAAAGCTTGGCTTAAAAAGTTCAGTCCATTGGATAACTGGCAATTAAGCTCAGGTGATGACGAATCCAAAGGCGAAGGTCAAAAATAATTGTTTTAAAATAATATTAATGCCCCGTTTTAACAAGCGGGGTATTTTTATTTATTAACCAACTACTGCTTTGCACTTTGTCTCCCAAGCCATAAACAGATTTTATACCTAATTCTTCACATATTTCATGTTCTGGAGTGTTTTCGCCGTTGGTGCGATCACCACCGTTACAAAACATTATTTCATTGTATGTATTATGATAATTTTTATAAATATTTTTTAATGTATCACAAACAGTATTATCTATATCTATACATGGTATAACTTTATCAACGCAATAAATACATTCTACAATGCGCATTCTTTCATTAAATGGCATAAATGGCTTGCCTTTTTTACGAATAAGAAATTGGTCATTGTTCACAATGACAAAAAGATGATAACCCAACGATTTTGCACGCTCAAACAATTCTAAATGACCAACATGCAACGGATCAAATCCGCCACTAACTATTGACAACTTTGTCATCTATTTGATAAGCGTTGTTAAAACACTCACAACATAATTGCCCACAACCTTCTACATAAAAATAACGAAAGTCAACATGCTCAAATTCGTCATACTGTGTTTCGCAGTCACAAATCACACATTTGTCTTTTTTATTGCTCATAATTTTTTATCTTTGAGTTTTTCGAATGCAGGTTCGTATAATTTCAGTGCTTCACGAATGTTTTTCTTTTTTTCGGGGTCTTTTGTACGCTTAACTGCAACTTTAGCGCGTTGAATCATCACAAGCATAGCTTGAACTTTGTGTGCATGCTTTCTTTTTGAGTTTTTGATGATTTTTATTGACTCTGCAGCAGTTTTTTTGTCTTTAAAACCTAAACCTTTGATTGTACCCTTAGGATCTTCATCGGTATAAAGATCACTATGTTTACTGGGCGGTCTTTTTTTACCAGTTTTAGGATCAACTTCAGGTACTCTTTTCTTAATTGCTTCAGAAAAGTCTAATTCTATATCATTTTTTCTTTTGTAGCTCATAATTAGTTATTTCATTAAATCATGTTAAGTTTCTTTTTTGCTTGATTAATGCGCCAACGATCTTTTTCGTCTAGATTACCTTTTAAGTGATTGTCTATTTGAGCCAGAACAGGGTTTTTCTCGGCTCCATGATCATTTCGTATGCTCTGTATACCCTTGACTAATTTAAGTAGCGTAGAAGTAGCTCCTGTGGCTGGCATTGTAAATGGTGCGATCACTCCTGTAACTTTAATAGCGATACCCAATACCGCGAGTAATATTACACTGCCAACAATCCAGTATACTTTTTGCATTAAACTTTGATATTTAGTAGCCATCAATGCATTCTGTTGATTAGTGGCTTCTAACTTAGCTTGTGCAGATGATAATTTATTTTCTAGCAACTTATTTTGATTTTGTACGGCAATCAATTGAGCGTCTAGTTGTTGTAGTAATTTTTGACCTTCTTTTTCTTGTTTAGGATCATCAGATAACAAGTCATCAACAACTTTATTAGATTTTATCGCATTTTCTGCTTGTGGCGGGCCAAGAGCAGTAATACTACGAGTAGTCATTTGTTTTGCTACTCTAGAGTGTTTAGAAGGATCTGGATCTTTTTGTAAAGCTTGATCTGCTGCATATACAAAGGTTCTACCACTTTCTATTTCTTTTGCTTTGTTTTGATCGATATTTTGGTTTATATTAGAAACAACAGCTTTTTGCTTGTTAAACTTCCCAAGAGGAGTTGAACATCCTGTTGCAAATATAAATATGCAAATATATTTAATTTTATTGAACATACTCTTTGGGAATCCATTCGGCAAAGTCAAACCATTCTTTGGCTGGCGTTAATCCACCAATAACAGTATATACTGCAATTCCTGGTTTATTTGATGTATAAATACCACGATGCACCATACTATCTTTTTCTAATAACCTATTGAGTTGCTCAAAGCCATGCTCTAAAGCTTCTTGTGATACATTGTCCATCAATTCATTATTAACTACCATCACACAAGCTGCAACATTGCCAGTAGAAATATCTGCGCCTGCCAAGATGTTGCGTTTTAAATTGTCACGTATAGCTTTACTGATATCTGTATCATTTGCTTGTTCTGTTTTGATTGGGGTAGCACCAAAAGTGATAATTCCAGAATTTAATACTGTGTCAAGGTCCGCCTTGTCAAAAGTAGTATACGAACTGTCTTGCGCAGAAATTTTATTAAACAAATGAAACAATGAACAAACACTGCTGTTTGCAGTGGTCCAAAATTTATTGACAGATAACCCTGGATACAATTGTTTTATCTTTTCATTGTTTAAAACAATAAGTGGCGATAAAACACCATCTTTAGCATATTCAACCACTTTTTGCATTGTTCTTTTTGTATTTTTAGCTACTTGATTTCCTTCTGCATTGGTTGGCAAAGCAGAAATAAAACCCACTGTGGCATCAGTATTTTCTTGTGCAATTTTAAATACTACTGGCGCTCCTCCTGCGCCTGTGCCACCTCCCGCACCAGCACAGACCAGAACTCGATCATAAGTTGTGCCTAATTTTGCACGAAAAAAGTCACAAATTTCTTCTGAGTTTTCTTGAAAAATTTTCTCTGCGGTTTCAGGATCTTTACCTGCCCCACCATGGTCGAGTAATAATTTTCTGTCCTCAGGGATATTAATGTACTTTAAATCCTGCTTTGCAGTATTAATCACGCAAACTCTTCTATAACCTAAATTCCAAAATGTTTCTGCAATTCGTGAACCACCTTGGCCTACTCCAATAATTGCAAATTTGTATGCGCCTTCAAACTCATCTTCTATCTCTTGTGCGCGAGCATTTTCATCAGGCATTGGTATGTCTGGTAAATCAATTCCAATATCATCAATATTAGAAATATCCTCATTAATATTAGTATTTTGCTCTTCCATTGTATATATTATTACACGAAACAGAAAATTTTTCAAAAAAATAAAAAAATATATGTGTATAATCTATATTGAGTGGTAGCAGTTAATAAACATGACTAAAGAATCAAAAACAAAAATAAGTTTCGCGGACTTGGATGGATTTTTAAAAATAGCTCCAATCATTGGACTTGCTGTATTAGCATATTTACAAACTCTTTTTCCTAGTAAAATTGAATTTGAAAAACTAGAACAACACTTAATCCAAATGGACAAAAAAATTACAGAAATGACTGTTTTACAAAAAGCTATCACCAGCAACACTTCCGAGATCAAGCAAATGAATAATCGTCTTAGAATTTTAGAGCTAGATGTAGCAAGACATAACGCGCAATCTAAAGATGGATCTAAATAGAAGAAAATTCATTGGCAGCATAGGCTTATCATTTATGCTTCCAAATCTTGAAGCTTTCGGTAACGCTCAATCTGATATAAAACGGTTTGCTGCTGTATATGTTCCAAATGGAATCAATATGCACCATTGGACTCCAAATTATCATGGAGACTTGACACACCTACCAGATACGCTTTCTCCAATGCAAGATCATATTAATAATATGCATATTTTATCTGGCCTGACACATGATAAAGCAAGAGCAAATGGAGATGGCGCAGGAGATCACGCAAGAGCTTGTTCTACTTTTCTTACTGGCACTCAAGCTCGTAAACATGAGTCTTTTATACGTTCTGGAAAATCTGTTGATCAATATTTAGCAGATAAATATAATGGAATTACAAGATTTGACAGTTTACAGTTTACTGGCTCAAAAGCTAGAGTTATTGGAAAATGTGATTCTGGATATAGCTGCGCTTATCAATACAACTTATCTTGGAAATCAGCATCTCAGCCAATGGCATCTATGCATAATCCAAAAGATATTTTTAATAGACTATTTAATGTTGAAAAAATAGAACAAAAGAAAAAGTTATATCAAAAATCAATTTTAGATTTTGTTTTAGAAGAAAGTAAATCTTTATCAAAAAAGATATCTTCAAAAGACAAAGCTAAACTTGACGAGTATATGTATTCTGTTCGTGAAGTAGAGCTAGAATTAGAAAGGCGTGAACAATTTAATTTGTCACACGATTTTCAATTAAATTTTGATATAGAAAAAAAATCTGATAAATTTAGATTAATATATAATCTAATGCATTTAGCGTTTTTAACAGACACTACTCGTATTATAACATTTTTAACTGCACATGATGGCTATAATGGACCTCATAGAGAAATAGGTATAAGTGAAGGCCACCATAGTTTATCGCATCACCAAAAAGATGAAAAAAAATTAGCAGCGCTAGCAAAAATTGATTTGTTCAATATTAGATTATTTTCTGAATTTACAGACAAACTCAAAAAAGATAACTTGCTAGAAAATACAGATATTATTTATGGAGCAGGAATATCTGATGGAAACAGGCATAATCATGATGAGCTTCCATGTTTAGTAGTTGGTGGTAAAAATCGTAAACAACATATTAGAGTAGAAAAAGAAAAGCCGATGTGCGATCTGTTTGTGAGTTTACTACATAAACATGACATTGATATAAAACATTTTGGCGACTCTACGGGCGAGTTTAATATAATTTAGCTTCTTCTATTATATTTATTTTTTATATATTTAAATATATTTATAATACATTTTGGAGCAATCAATATCCAACCTAAAAACATAAAAAACACTTCTAAAATTTTTTGTAATTTATTCATTTGTATTTTTTCTTTAGAAACTAATTTATTTATTGATTCTAAGCATTCTTTATCAGCACTCCATCTTTCGTCCTTCCAGGAAATACAATATATTTTCATTGAATACTACTTTTGGGATATTATTGGCGCACTAACAAATTTAATTATTTTTAAAGTTCCCACCCCAACATTTTTTAGCAAGCCTACTGTAGCCATTATTGTTCCTTTACTGCCCTCTGCGGCAGAGCCTACAGCCATGCTGACTGGAACAACCGCAGCTTCTGGATGTGCTTTTACAGCTTTGTAGGTATCTTTAAATTTAAATAGTTGAATAACTTCTTTTGCAGGAACTTTTTCTCCCGACTTCGCGGCTTCTTTTAGTTTTTTCCAATCAACCTTTATAATTGAATCAGTTACTTCTTGTGAGCCTTGCATATAGTGACGGACATAATTTCTTTTAAACCAAGTTTTAGGCTTTTTTAACTTCCATTTTGGTTCTTTAGGATTTACCCAGCTTCCGTTTTCATGAATAATTGTTTTACCTAAAAACTTTAGTTCCTGAGAATCTTCTGCAATTACAGTAAATACGCAGAAAAACGATAGTGCTAATATTAGTTTTTTCATTTTATAAATCTCCAAAATCTCCAATAGCCTCGACAGGGCAATTTTCCATAGCTTCCTTACATGACTCCTCTTCATCATCATTTTCTGGTTGCTTTTGTACAAAAGAATGCCCCATTTCATCATTTCTTGTAAAACAAGTTGGAGCGACTTCTCTACACAGATCGCAGTCAATACATTCTGAATCGACAAAATAACGACCATCTATATTATCTTCATATCTTTCTAATAATTCAGCCATATCATTACTCTTTAAATAAATCGGGATCTTGCAAAGCGGCATACTCCCTGCCTCGCCGAAATAAAAACACACAAAAACTTCCTACCCCACCTAAGACTGGGACCAATATAAAAAGTAACGTCGCAATGCCCCATTGCATTCCCTTTGTCATTGGATCGTCAGGCGCACCAAAACAAACCGCACAAGCATGTGCAGAATTAGATGAACCAACTCCAATCAGAATAAATAAATAAACAAAAAGTGACCGCAAACCGTTCATAAGTAACTCACGTGTTTAAATTTCTTTAAAAAGAAATAAAGGTAAAAAGACATTCCAACAGACCCTAATAAGGAGACAACTCCTAAAACCAACTCAGCTACCCTTTCACTATTAAAATAGCTCATGATTCCCCAAACACCAAACACTAGTGAAAACAATATCGAAATAAGGATGAATACAAGATGAAAAGCTTTAAGTGACATAATGTTGTAAATTCTATTTCTTTTTGCGGACTGCTCGCTTGGCCTTGGGTTTCGTATCTGACTCCGCTTTGCGGACTGCTCGCTTGGCCTTGGGCTTCGTATCTGGCTCCGCTTTGCGGACTGCTCGCTTGGCCTTGGGCTTCGTATCTGGCTCCGCTTTGCGGACTGCTCGCTTGACCTTGGGCTTTATTATATCTGGCTGCGATTCTGCCACTGCCACAATGGCCTTAGGCTCCGTATCTGACTCCGAATTAAGCACTTCCACATTAGCTTTTGGTTCTGCATTTGATTCCGCTTCAACCGCAGTCGATTGACTTAAAACTTTGACAGTCAAGAATGTAAACGACACCGGTAGAACTATTCCCAACAAAGAGGCCAAAATAGGCCAAACTATTGGAACTTCTTCTCTTCCCCACCTTGGTAGATCCCCTTCAGCCCACATAATTAAACCCATCATCCCAGCAAAAAAGAAGAAAGTCAGAAGCATGGTCCATGTAATCATGATAAGCTTCATGTCCCATTTATAGTGCATGAAAATCACAACTACACAGCCTGCTTTTACTAACGCAATACTAAGCCCAACTATAGCAGCAGTTCCCAAACTCATCTCAAAAGAAACATCAATCAACACAGTGATTAGTGTGCCCGCCACAAGCACTCCGCCCACCAAGTAAAATAATTTGATGAGATGCTGAATAAAATTGGGCGAATCGTGTGAATCAGACATTTAACTTAGAGGATGTATAAAATTGGAAAGAGGAAAATCCAAACCAAATCAACAAAGTGCCAAAAGAGGCCAAAGCACTCAATTCGGTTGGCATACTGTTCTCTATCCCTATGCCAAGTCGCCAATCCGATCGGAAGTAAATTGTATAGCATCACGATAATTCCACCAAAAACGTGAGCTGCATGGAGGCCAGTAATAGTGTAATAAATACCAAAGAAAGTACTATGCTTTGGCTCGTATGAGTTCAAACGCTTAACGTCAGAAGTATTAATTGTTATCTCCTTATGATGTGTTTCACCATCCTTTTCATGATGGCTATCATCAAGCGCAAACAAAATAGACTTCACACGTGGCTTTCCTCCAATATCTTCGTTTATTCGACCGGTTCTCCAAAAATAAGGATGCGACTCTACAGATTCATATCCGACAACAGAAAGAGCCACTGAAAAACCTGCTTTAGTCAATTGATACTCAGCACGCTTAGCAACCTCATAACCAACCTTCTCTTTTAACAATCCTCCCTGACTACGGAGCTGTTTCGCCTCCCCCTTCTCGCCACTAACACCTAATCTAACTAATATCTTATCAGCCTCTGACTCAGACACGCCTGAATCAGACTTCCAACCCGTAACTTCAACATTAATCTGAGCCTCTTCATAACCATTAATGTGACCAGATAATGCCAGCGAACCTGTGTCCCAAGCTTTGTTGAATGCTGTGTGGCTGCCCCCTTCTTCTTCACTATAGGTCTTAAAAAACCTTTCTACGTAAATCTCTTTTTCTAAATAAAGTCTAGCCAAACTAAACTTCTTATCTTTTTCTTCATCCCACAACTCGTCCTTGTGCACTTCACCATCGTAATGATAACCCTCCTCAACCTTATTATGAAGAACCGCCGAATCCTTAAACCAAACATCGTAATGAACAAACTTTGATGGCCATTCATACCCCCACTTCACCACAAGAAATAAAACTGCACAGGCGACTGTTGCCCACTTCCACTGAATATATCCCCAACTTCGCGGCGATAACCATGGACCAGATAGATTGCCTTGCTTTAATTGTGCCCAAGCCAATACAACAAACATACTTGAGGCAATCAACACCATCGTGTTGCCGGCTCCAACAACAATGTCCATCAAACCCATTGACCAAGTGCCATCAGCTGCTCCAACTCGCAATAGCACATATGAAGAAAATAAGGCCCCAAAAAGCATGACCTCAGATGCAAGGAACAACCAAAGTCCAAGCTTTCCGTTATAAAGTCCTGTATCAGGCCTGGCTTTTACCGTGTAGGGAATTTCCATTGAGAATAAATTTATTTAGAGGGTTGAGCCTGCGGAGAAAAATCTTCACTGGCACCAGGTACGCTATACTCGTAAGGGTCACGATATACCTTAATTTCCTTTATAAAGTTTCCATGCGGCGGTGGAGTCGGTGTTTCCCACTCTAATGTAGTCGCTTGCCAAGGATTATCCGATTCCACCTTCTTACCATATTTTATACTCCAAAATACATTAAAAATAAAAGGCAGTTGAGCCAAAAGCATTGCCCAAGCCGCAGCTGAAATGGATACGTTTAATCCCATGATGGTATCACTGAGCGCACCCCCTACATCGGCATTGTCAGGATTAGAAAGTGAATACGTGGCCCCCCCATCCGACATTCGACGGCTCATACCAGCCATTCCCTGAGCAAACATAGGCATAAAAATAAGATTCATAAAAATAAGTGAAGACCAAAAATGAACCCTACCCCAAAACTCACTCATCATTCGCCCAGTCATTTTCGGATACCAATAATAAACACCAGCAAAGATCCCAAATATCGTCCCAGGAGCTACGACATAGTGAAAGTGTGCAATCACATAATAACTATCATGCAAAGCAACATCACTGAAATTGAAACCCAATGGTAATCCCGTTAACCCACCGATCCCAAACATAGGTAAGAACGCAAGTGCAAATAACATAGGAGTGTTGAAACGTATCGACCCACCCCAAAGCGATATCAGCAAACAGGTCAAAATAATCACCGAAGGAACTGAAATTAGTAGCGTAGTTGTCTGAAAGAACGCACTTATGACTGTTCCCATTCCAGTCATGTACATGTGGTGTGCCCAAACAATAAAAGCAAGAAATCCAAGTACAACCACAGAACCAACCAAATATTTATATCCCCAAAGAGGTTTGCGAGTATTATTTGCTAGCACCTCGGCAACAATACCCATCGCCGGCAAGATAAGAACATAAACTTCCGGGTGAGCGAGAAACCAAAAAAGATGCTGCCACAAGAGCGGACTACCACCACCACTAACATCAACATCTGCTCCATTAACCACCAAGCCCGTTGGCAAAAAGAAGCTGGTTTCTAATACCCGATCCATCAACTGTAAGATACCAGCAGCTTCCAATGGAGGAAAAGCAAGAAGCAGTAAAAATGCTGTAATGAACTGAGCCCATACAAAAAACGGCATTCGAAGCCAGGTCATCCCGGGTGCTCGAAGATTGATGATGGTCACCAAAAAATTAACGGCACCTAACAACGACGAGGTTATCAGTAAAACCATACCGATTAACCAATAAGTTTGACCATCAGTCGGAATAACAGTTGCCAAAGGAGAATATGAAGTCCAACCCGCCTGAGCAGCACCCCCCGGGATAAAGAAACTTACAGACATCACCACACAACCAATAAAGAAAGACCAAAAGCTAGCCATGTTTATCCTTGGGAAAGCCATATCTATCGCTCCAATCTGTAATGGAACGACATAATTTCCAAATGCAGCAAATGCCGCTGGAACTATCCCCATAAACACCATAATAGTACCATGCATTGCCCCAAATACATTGTACAACTGAGCACTCATAACTCCTCCAGGAGCTACTCCGCTACCCAGCAATGATTCTAGCAATGGCCCTACAAATGGTATTGGTGCACCTTCATAGGCCATAGACCAACGCATCATGGCAATCAGGCAGAATCCAAAAAACAAGAACGCAAGTCCAACAAAGCCATATTGAATTCCAATGATCTTATGATCAGTTGAGAATATATAAGTACGCCAGAAGCTATGCTCATCATGACCATGATGCTCATCATGGTGTTCCTCATGGATTATCTCCGTTATTCCAGCAGTTTTAGTTGCCGCAGATGTTCCGCTCATTATTATAATTCTCTATCTAAAATAGTCTTCTCTCTTACCAGCCTGCTCCTCCACAAAAGAGGAACAAACTATCGGTTTCTAAGCACCACTGTCAATCGCCAGATGCTACGAATCACTCAAATATCCAGTTTGTCCATCACCATCAGTCCAAGCAATAAAGGTA
>Ga0163111_10002357_pt1 | contig 11941 bp, 11 predicted proteins | sample CRUFie1St18metaG_FD_109645 | JGI IMG/M metagenome (GOLD analysis project Ga0163111, IMG submission 109645) | Marine microbial communities from the Costa Rica Dome - CRUD Field 142mm St18 metaG | ecosystem: Environmental > Aquatic > Marine > Oceanic > Photic zone | place: Costa Rica: the Eastern... | reverse complement strand
GGGCACCCCGCTCGAGGAGCTACTCGGCGCCATCGAGGTGGGCGGCACAATGAGCATCGAGATCGCGCGCGTCCCGCGAGATTGAGGTACCCGCTCCGGCCTCGCCCCTAGGGTTAGGGCTAACCCTAACCGTGGCCGGGGCAGCCGAAGTCCATCCAGCACGTCTTGAGGAAGTCGAGCTCGCTGAGCTTTCCCGACCAGTAGCCCATGAGGCATGTTCAAAAAACGGCGTGGAGGCAAGAAACCGTTTGTTTTACACGCTTTGACATTGAATTTTCATGAAATTCAGAGTTGCCGCGGATCTTAGTCAGGCAGCGCCGCGCCGTGTTGGCGCTACGACGAATGGCCGCGCAGACGCAGACGGACCTGCCATTAGTCTTTGTCATTTGCGGCCAGTCCAACGTCGCTGGTAAGGGCGAGCCGTCCGACATAACGACAGAGGAACGCACCCGGATAGCGGCTGTCGCCGGCAGGGTGCAAGTGATAGTTCCAGAGCCGGTCCCACCAATCGACGACCCACGCCTATCTTCAGGCGTGTTCACTCTGCTGCAAAGGTCCGCAGCGCCCTGCATGATCGGACCTGACGTCTTCTTTGGTCTCCAGATGGCGGAGCAGTGGCCAGAGCAGCGCATTGTCCTGCTCAAGCGCTGCATGCTAGGCACGTCCCTTCACGGCTCTTGGAATGTCCAATGGGACCAGGCGCGTGCGCTCGAGAGCGATGCTCCGCAGTTCGTTGGTTCGATTGGCTTGTACGAGACGCTACTGCGCGACCTGGAAGCACTGGGGCCGGCACAGCTTCGTGGCGTTCTCTGGCTGCAGGGCGAAAGGGATGTGCAGATTGGTGGCAAGGCGGCAGACGCGTTTCACGCCAACCTACTCGCACTCATCCGGGCCCTACGCCGCGACACGGGCGTCCCCCTTCTCCCTTTCGCACTAGTGGCTGTCAGCACTCGCGACTATCGGGAGGCACCGGTTGACTTTGTTCACTCGGAGGCCGGGCGCGACTCGCCCAAGGGCAAGGTCGTGCGTGCGATGGAGGAGGTGTCACGCTCGGAGGATGCGGTCTATTTCGTGTCGGACGGTTACGGCGACGTATCCTCGGCCGATTACATCCCGCGTGGGGAGGATGGTACCCATTTTAATACGGAGGGACAGCGACGATTAGGGGCGCGGTTTGCGGAGATAATGCTACGGGTAGTTGACCCAAATTTGTGCTGTCAATAGCGTGAGCTTGACGTGGATTGATTGTGTGACACATACGCCAGTGTCTCGACACATTTTCGAACATCGAAGAGTCAAGAGAGAGGGTGAGACGAAAACGGGCCTGCCCCCTCCCCAAATTTCAAGACATCCAAAAAGCACATGTGTGTAGCCATGTTGTTGATCACCCTGTGTCCTAGGTTTTGAGTTTTAGGCCACACTACTCTCTTTTTGGGTCTAACAATCTAGATCTATGCTAAGCGCTACTATAGGTACTTTATTTATAGTGCACGCGATACACGCCGCCACGCGCGGGTCAAAATCCCAGCCCTTCTCATTGGTCAAACAGGTCGTCGATGCACTTGAACCCGCATCCTTGGTCCTCAAAGTAGCAGCCTTCGCACAGTTGCGCGAGTTTGCTCCAACCCCCTGGGATCTTCATCCCAACCTCTTCTTGATCCGCTCGGCCACTATCCTCCCGCATGTTCTCGCGGTTGTTTTCCTCGAGAAGCTGGCGACGGAAAGCGTCCAGCGCGTGACTGCAGACCTGGTCAGTGTCGCACTCTTTGTAGGCGCGGTCAATCATGTCCTCGTAAGCTAGCGTGTTCGCCTTGGCGCCTGCGCTGCTGGTCCAGTCATCAATCTGCTCGTTGACACGCCTGCGTGTTGTGCGCATGGCATTCAGCATACCGTTGCTGGCATGACTATAGCAAGCCAACTGTACCTGGCGCTAGCCTACGTAACGCACAAGCTCACCTAAACAGCTCGTAGTCCCACGCGTTGTCGACTTTGAACGCGCCGTTAATGTACTCGAGCACTTGGGCGGGCTCTTCGTTCATTGGTGGCCGTGGGACAAAGTGCGTTGGAAACATCGTCTCCAGTTGAGCCTCGAGCTTAGAATCAACCCATATCACGTCGGACGCCAGAGATCCCTGCCCGTACTTTTCGGCGAGCATCAGGGCGCTTGCATTGAAGCGCTCCGGCCCTGAGCCGATGAAGTCGAACAAGCCCATCACCTCTTCGACGGTGGTCTTGTCTCCTTGGCTGGCGGACCGCAGGTAATCCTTATAGAAATTGGAGCAATGATTGCGCAAATAGTCGATCTTTGCCTCCGGCGTGTTCCCTGTCCGCATCGCCTCCGGGCCCCTCCGGCTGCTGATGTGCAAATGATAGTATTCCGAAAGACAGCGGTCAGCAGGCTCACGGATGACTGTGAAGAGGAAGCTCGGCTGCGTCAGCTGGCCCATCCACCCTCCCACTCGGTGCATCCGCGAATGCTCCGCCCACAAGCCTGGTTCGCTAGAAATCCACTTGCCATCAAAAACGCCGTTCAACCCATGATGTGCCGCGAGCCGACGGGCGACTCCGGCACTGGTGCTGCTCATTGCCTTGGGGATCTTAATGTAGATCAGGTTGGGCGCACTGACATTCTCGCTGCGCGCTGGCAGATGCACTGGGTGCGGCAGCAGAGGGCCACCCGCCGCACCCGCCGCACCCGCCGCAACGGACGCCGCCGCGGCCCAGAGCATGCCCCGCCGCCCCAAAGTGGTCGCGTTTGGCAACTGCGAGATAGAGGGAGGAAACGCGGACGAGGGCGCGTCTAGACACTGAAGAGCTCTAAGCGCCACGCGACAGGCCCACCTCTCTATCCGAGCCAGGTAGCCGCCGCAGCGGGGCTTCTAGGTTGGCGAGGTCCATTTCGAGCAGCGGCGGCGCCACCGCGGCCGGTAGCGGCTCAAACTGCCTCAAGAACTGCGAGTGCAATATTCTGGTACGCTCCGCGTGCGGGCTTCCTTTGGGCACAAAGAATGCCTCGATAGTCCCCGGGAGGTCATGAACCCATTGCTCTGCGGCCAGCACGAGTTCGTTATAACGGCAACCGCCCTGCTGGTTGCAGCTTGTCGCCCACCGTGAGTGCTTCTGACGCTCCCGGTTCTGTCGCTCGGACTGCTCCAGCATGTCTGACAGCGAGTCTGGACGCCATGGGCACCACGCCCCTGACCCAGGTCGGCACCATCTCACCTTGCGGGGCGGCCGCGTTGTGTTCCGTGCGAGCTCCTGTGCTGTTAGGGGTCGGTAGCAGCCAGGAGTGCAGTTGGCGCTCGATTCAAAGCGCCAGTGTCCGACGTCGCGCCCCATCCACACGGCGCCCGGCGGCATGCACGTGAGCTCCTCGGTCATCGAGTGTCCGTCATTGGCCCACGCACAGAGCAGGGCCCGGCTGACGGTGGCCGGTGCCAAGATGACGCCTGGCGCGCCGTCGGAGAGCATGTAAGGCGAACGCCTGCTCACAACAGATGCGGAGAACCTGTCTGCGAACTTGGAGCACCACGAGTCCTCCGGGCAAGGCAGCCAAGGCACAGCCGTGGTGACATTGCCCGTGCGCTCAACCGGCAACCGGTTGCGGATGGCCGTCTCCTGAAGCATCTGCACGAGGCCCACCCCGTCGAACTGGTGCACTACAAGGCCGGCCGCAGACACATTGCTGGTGGGATGGCCTTGCGCAAAGCGGTCATTGAGCCGCGCGACGGTGTCGGGCATGGGTGGCTGTGCCGAGCGCGTGCGCCGCGCGCGTGCGCTCGCTTTGCGCGCGGCTTGTCCCTAGGCCGCTATTTTCCTCCGTCACTCTGACCCCCTCAGGGTCTGCGAGAGTGAGGGGGTGGTGAAACCGTACGGACCAAGGAACAAGCGCGCGGCCGCCGCGCGTCGCGCACGTGGAGCGCCTTGAGGTGAAAATCACGGACTGACTTCCTTAGGCTGGGCGCCAACCAACCAACAGCTTCACCCCGCGCCCCGTAACGTCGCCTTATCGTCACGTGTGGCTATTGTTTAGTTTTTCGCCTTTTGCCCGCTGTGGGGGAGGCCTCTCGCGCTAGTCTCAACGATGCGCGCACACTATCTCTGCTCTCACGGTCACGCCTCCGCCACCACCTCATCTACAGCTGCCTCCAGGTAGACCTCGCCCGCGTGCAGCTGCAGGAGGCTCGCCACCTGCGCGGGCGCCGCCACCGCCGCGCCCCCTGCGAGCTGCAGAGGCACGACCCCCTGCCACAGGCTCTGCCGGTGGGCAACGGACGCGTTGGTCTCGTGACGCCTGGCGGTCGAAAGCGGCCAGCACCATGACGCGAGCCTGGCAGCAGCCTCCAAGGGGCTCCCAGGCGGCGGGCCGGCCCCACCCCAGTGCCACGTGGGGGCTGCGTAGGAGCCGGTGCTGGCAGCCGCAGGAGGCTGGGGTGACGGGTGGGCTGGGGTGACGGATGGGCTGGGTGACCGGTGGGCGCGGGGCGCGGGGCGCGGGGCCACACGGGACGGCGCAGTCGACACGCGGGTGCCGCCGGTGAACGTAGTTGAGCTGCTCTGCCTCGACGAAGCGGCCATCGGTGCGCGTCGCCTCCCCAGCCCGAGGCGGCGCCCCGCCGCCGAGCGCGGCGTCCGCCCTCGCGGCCTCGTACAGCCGCTGGTCCTCACACCTGAGGGGCGCGCGCGTGCAGGCAGAGCGTGCACGCAGGTGTCCGCACGCAGTGAGCATGCAGCGCGCATGCAGCACGTACGCAGCGCGTATGCAGTGCAGATGTCCGCGTGCAGATGCCGTGCAGATGCCGCGTGTGGCTCCCGGTCGCCGCACCAGTTGAGCGCGGGCCACGATAGCCGGCGTGTCACCTCGGCGCTGATCATCCCCGCCCCGAAGCACCGGCCGTACTCGAAGCCGATTATATTGTCGAGCCGATGCAGCGCGATGTATTTGCGGCCAGCGCTCAGCCAGACGGCGTTGCCGATGCACGCCAGATGATCGGAGAGCCGGCCCGGAAGGCTGAAATCGTCGTCGTCGAACGACGCCAGGTAGTCCGCCGCGACAGCCTGTGCGCCGGCGTTGCGCTTCTCGCCAATAGTCGTGCCGGGTGGCACCTGCAGCACTTGCCCGCGACAGCGAGCATGGAAGGCGGAGGTGAGGCGGCATGGCGCGCCATCGTTGACAATAGTGAGCACCCGATTGGCATAGTCCTGGCAGATGAATGAGACGAGCGCCTCCTGCGTCATCTGTTGGCGCTCCGGCCACGTGACAAGCATGATGCAGTTGATCACAGGCCCTTCGGCGCTGTCCATGGTCGCGCGCTTCGGCGCCGGCGCGCGTGCCGCGTCTGGGAGAGGATATCCAGCGGAGCCACGCGAATTTATTCACATCCAAGCGTATACTGGCTTGTTTCCGAGAGTGCAAAGGTTGTACACCAAATGCACGGGGCCAGCTAAGAGGCGCGCCATCCCCCGGTCTCTTAGCCTACACAGAGATGGCCCTCCGACCTCTCCCGGCAGGTCTCCCGCTCTCTTGAGGCGCGCCGTCGTGCGCATCGGCGTCGACCGGGCTTCCCTCGGCCACACGCACACCTGCGGGCGACGTGCTCCGCTCTCTCGAGCCGACGAGCTCAAGGCCTGCGCCAGTGGCGCCGGGGACGCGCACTGCCACGACTGGGGCAGCGCCGGGCGCCATACTCTCAACGTCCTCCGAGTCGGCAGAGACCTCCCGCGCCGCCGCCAGCACTGGCTGCCCATCCGCTTCCACCCCGCTGCTGTATGCAGCTCGGCCCATCTCGCTCACGTCTATGCCGGTGGTCTCGAACTCTGCTGAGATGCGCATCAGGCCAGCGCGGTGCAGCGGGACCATCGCGACGGAGCCGAGCAGCAGTGCCCACGCCGAGATGACGACGACGGCCAGCAGGTTGGCAGCGATCAATTGGCCATCGCCGCCGTAGAAGGTGCCTAGTGGGCCTGCCCCGTCGATCGCAGCGCCATTGCACAGGAAGCCGGCCGCCAGCATGCTCCAGCAGCCGCACGCGCCGTGCACCGCGAAGGCATCGAGCACGTCGTCCACCCGGAGGACGTGCGCAACCACCTGCCCGGGTGAAAGAAGGTCTGGCGCTGTGCCCTCTGCGCACGACGGGAGCCTCCCTGAGCACGGCCCGCCCTCCGCAGGCCCCTACGGACGGTTGTGACCCGCGCCGCCGCATGCGAGGCTGCGACGTAGACGAGGCCGCCCAGCGCGCCGATGACGATCGAGATCAGGGTGTCGACCGCGGAGGCGCACGCGGTGATGGAGACGAGGCCGGCCAGCCAGCCGTTGAGCGCGTGCTCGAGGCTCCATACGGCCCCTCGTGTCCTGCGCACCCCGCGCTCACAGACGGCGTCAGGGTCAGGGTCGGGGTCAGGGCCAGGGTCAGCGTCAGCGTCAGGGTTAGGGCAACCGTGCGGACCGGGCACGAGGCGAGCAGGAGTCGTGCGCGCGTGCGAGGGGCGCGGGTGCCTGCAGCGCATCACGCCGAGCGCAGCGAGACTCCCGGCGCTTCCAGAGAGCGAGGTGCACACCGCGGTGTGGGCCGCTACCCGAGGCGCGCCCGGCAGGCTGATGTGCTGAATCGAGCCGAGGTTGAACCCCAGCCAGCCAACCGTGAGCAGGAAGGTGCCGAGGGCGCTGAGCGCAGAGGAGTGGCCGCGCAGCTCGTTGGGCGGCTGGTCCCTCGCGCTGAACCGGCCGGCTCGAGGCCCGACGATCTTGGCGGCAAGCAGGGCCACGACACCTTTTTGGCGCGAGGGACAGGGCGGTGAGTGCATGCGAACTAGCGCTAGCGGGCGTTGGTGGGCGGCCGCGCACCTCCTGTCAGGTGAACGACGCTGGCACCCGCGAAGTCATAGGCGCCGCCCAGGACTGCGTCCTCGTTCGTCCACGATAGCCACCCGCGGTCGGTCCACAACCAGTGCACCACACCGGGATAGATGAGGCCGGCCATTGCGCAGGACAAGATGATGTAGGCGCGCTGCTGCGTGCGCTCGGCGATTGCGCCCGAGACGATGGTCGAGCTCGTGGCTGCGTACAGGTAGCCGAGGAAGTAGATGCTCATGTCTTCGCCTTGAGCGACGTCTATCGCCTCAAACGGCGTCGCAGTATCATTCGGCAACACTCGCCAACCAAGGAAGGGCCCATGGGTATCAGACGCGAGCATGGAGCCAAATGCGGCCCATATCATCGCGCAGACGCTTACGTCTATGGTGTTCTTCAGAAGGATGTCACGCACAGATCGCTCGCGAACAGCACCCGCCTCCAGCATTGCAAAGCCAGCCTGCATAAGCAGGATGACGATTGCCATGGATAGCGTCCAAAAGGTATCGATGGCCTCGGTAAGTGCGCCCAATGCAGCATCCGTCTCGTTGTGCAAGTGCTCCAGCTCGATGAGGGTCGCCATGCTCTTGCCGTGCCGTGGCGCCGGACCGTCGCGGTCTGCGGTCCGGCCGCGACCAGGCGCGGCGTTACGCGCGGCGTGATGGCGCGAGATGACAGCTCGGGGGAGAATAGTCGGGCAACCCGAGCAAGCAAAATACCGCATTGTGGTTCAATGCGCCTCTCCTCCCCTCCACCAAACTAGACGCACTCCACCATGGCCTAATAACGCGCACAGCCTGCTCATGACCCTACCGGGACCCTACTCATAGCAGAACTCTCTCAGCGCGACGCACGCGCGCCCGACTTGTCCTCTTCGCAGTCGCACAGGTCCGCTGCGCAGGACACCGGCGTGCACGATCCCTCGCACCACTCCTTGGTCACCGCAGCACCAAGGGGCTTGCAAACCATCTTTGCCGGCGCTTTCGGCACCTGAGGCTCCGCTGCAGCCGGCAGGGGCGCCGCTGCGGCCGGGTCCTTGCCCTCGTCGTCGGTGCGCAACGAGCTCCAGTCCGGGGCGATCTCCGGCGGGAGCACCGGCTCCGAGGAGGAGTGCGCGATGAGACCCGGCGGGTTGCCGTGGTCGTGGTCGATGACCGTGTCCACTCCGTTGTACTGGAGCGGAGGGTGCCGGAGGTAGGCGGCGGGCAGGTAGCCGAGGTCTGTGCGGAACATCCACTCGCCTCCGGGGCTGTTCAGCAGCTTGTTCAGCACCTGGTCATCCGGCGCCTGCTGGTTCGCCGGGAAGGCCATCGCCTCCGCCCATGCTTTCGCGAGGAGCTCGGCTCGCTCTGTCTTGTTGAAGAAGGCAAGCCCGCTGCCGACGCTGACGGGGCCCGAGTTGTTGCCCCAGAAGTTGAAGAGCGCCACGTCGCGCGGCCCGTCGGGCCAGCTGCCAGGCATGAAGAGGTCTGGGAACTTGTGGAACTCGAGGTCGGTGTCGAGGAACACCACGGGCAGCTGGTTCGCCTCGAGCTGGTTGAGGATGAAGGCTGGCTTCATTGCGATCAGCTGCCAGCGATACTCATCTGATCCTTCCGACACCTTGTCGGCGCCGGAGCCCAGCTGGGCAGGCATCTCGATGGCCTTGCAGCAGATCTTGTTCCGCTCGCACGAGGAGAGCAGGCGCTTCGTCTTGGTCGCGTACTTGGGTGAGTACAGCGAGACCCCGACAAACTTGTTATCCTTCTGCTTGCACTGCGAGCTCATGAGCGTGTCCAGCTTGCTCACGTCAATCCCGCGCTTCTCCATCGTCAGCAACTTTTCGTCGTGCTCGTAATGCGGGATGGGCGCGTCCAAGTAGTTGGGCTCCGCGAATGGCCCGGGGAACCAGTCGAGGCCGGGGAACACGTGCTCAAACAGCTTGCCGTGAATGCACGAGTCCTCGCACTCCGACTTAGGCTTGTCGTACCAGTTCTCCTCGGAGCACGTGCCAGCATTCTTTCCCACCATGCACTCGTACGGTGCCTTGTCGGAGCAGCCCTCCGGCGCGCCCCACATGCAGTCCGGCAGGCCACTCGGCTGGTCCCTTCCACGCTGCTGAACAATCTTGACCATGTCCTCGTGCGAATATTTGGACGGGTAGCACGTGCAGTACAGCGGGTTGCAATTGGGGTCGACTGCTGATGTCCTCCAGGAGTGCAGCCCCCGCTGATACAGCTTGACCATGTCCTTGTTCACGGGCTCGTGGATGCCCTCGCAGACAGTTTCGCACCACTCGTCATTCCCGGACTCGGTCGCGACGCACGTGTACTTTTCGTCCCCTTTGGCGAACAGCTCAGTCTTAATGGAAACCTCCTTCCGACCCGGTTTCCATTCCACATAAGAGATCTGGGCCCCTCCACCTCGGTTCTGCATCTCCGTCAGCATCGCTACGGACGGGCCTCCCGCCTGAACCAGCGCCGAGTCCGCCGAGGCATGGTAGCCCAGCACCACCGGCACCACCGGCACTGCGAGCAGCATTTCGCGTCGTGGGTTTTCGTTGCCTTTTGCAGCCACTTTGGCAGAGAGGAAAGCGCGGACTAGGCGCCGCCGACTAAGTAGTAAGTAAGTAATCCGCCGACTACTAGTGATCAGGTGATCAGGAAACCGAGGGCAAAGACTATAGGTGAGTAAGGAACGACAAACCCCCGCTCGTGCCGCTCAGTTCCCCCCCTCTCCCAGACTTGCGCGGAGCCGTTCGCGCTTGCAGTTCGCGCTCTCCGTCTCCGCGGCGGCGGTCGCGGCGGCGCTCGCATGTTCCCATGGCTCCAGCCTCTTTCGCTGCCACGGCAGCAGGCTCGGTTCCGGCAGCTAGATCAGCAGCAGCAGCAGCAGCAGCAGCAGCCGCCGCCGCCGCCGCCGCAGCAGCAGCACTACCAGCAGCCGCAGCCGCCGCTGCCGCCGCAGCAGCAGCAGCACTACCAGCAGCCAACGCCGCCGCCGCCGCCGCCGCAGCAGCACCACCAGCCGCCACAGCCGCCGCCGCAGCTGCACAGCGGCGACCGCGATGCCATTCGCAGGCTCTGCTGTGTGCTCGACCGGCAGAAGAGGAGAGCAGACCCGATGGAGCTGGATGCCATCATCCACCTGTACCTGCGAGACTTCCCCGCTGCCGCCGGCGCCGTGCACCGCCTGGTGGCGTCAGGGCCGCCGCTCCCGCAGCTCATCTCATCATTGCATCTGATGGCAGGCCCGCATGCTGCGGGGTTGTCCACACCGCAGCCGGGCGAGGGTGAGGTGCCGCGCCGCGGCGGGTGGGAGCGGGAGGCCCCTCGCGCGGCCCTCGAGCCGGGCGGGTGGAGGCAGCAGCCTGAGCTGCTGCGAGCTCCGATGCGGCATCGTGGCATGGAGGCGGGCGGCAACGAATTCGGCGGCGGTGGCGGCAGTGGCGGCGGTGGCGGCGGCGGCTTCGGTGGCGGCGGCGGCGGCGGTGGTGGCTTCGGCGGCGGGGGCATCGACGGTGGCGGCGGCGGTGGCGGTGACCTGGGCGCCGGTGGCGGCCCTCCCGAGGCGCCGCGTGCCACTGTGTCCCGAGAGCTGCAGCGGCTGCTGCGCGCCGCCAGAGAACGCGCACGCGCGGCGCGCGGAGGCAGGGGTTGGGCCGAGTTCGACGAGGGCCACGGCGCCGCACGCATCGGCCAGTTTGAGCTCAAGCGCCTGTGCGCATCGCCTGATTACATAGCGCCACACACCTCGGTCATCAGCATGCCTCGGTGCACGTGGCGGTGTGCACATCGGCACAACCCACTGAGGCAGCGCCGTGACGCGAGCTCATTGCAATGCACCGCCGCAGGTGTCGTGAGCACATCACCGTGCTGCCCGCGCACCACGCGAATGGCATCATCAACGCGCTGCTACGCCGGTGTGCGCCGACCCGAGGTTGCAGCCCCCACTTACCAGGATGTCGCCCTAACTTCCTAACACCTAAGCCTACCGGTCACCAGGTGCGCGCGCGACCCGTTGGGCGACGTCAACCCGGACGACTTTGTTCGCCATCTAAGTCATCAGCTCCTGTACGGCCATTTGTAAAAAGGCTAGACGCCCTGGTTTGATATTATCTTATTTTTTGCATTTTTATGTTCGCATATTTCGCAAGCACCCGCGTGCAAGCACTCAGGAGTCAGGACTCAGGTCTCAGCGGTCAGCGCGGTGTACGGTACACAGCGCGTACCGGGTGTTACCGCGGGACGGACGCTCGGAGGCCCCCCGCACTGCGCGGGGGAGCCGGGAGCGGGACGGAGGAAAACTATCTATCACACGCGAAATAAAAGCCACGCGGCACATGGCACAAACATGGCACAAACAACTAATACTCGTACTGTAGTGCACGAAACTACTAACTAGAAAGTAGAGTACGACCTTAGTACTAAGAGCTCAAGCGAAGTGGAAGGAACCTGACTGAACCCCCAGTGATCTGGGCTACCGCGGTACCGGCGGATGTCACATGGGATGTCAGCTCCCCTCCTCCTAGATGCTCTCCCGACGCTCCTCAGCCTCCAGAGTCTCCCTTGCGTTTTCGGACTGCGCTCGCCGAACCCTAGCACTCTCGGACGGCTGGGCGCCGCGGTCGTCCAGGATCTGTTCGAACGTGGACGCCGACGCCGAGGAGCGCATGCCTTCAGGGCTACGGCCGCGGGATGTCGGGGTCTGTGAGTGTTGGGCGATGCCTCGCCCTCCGATGGTGGTGATTGCTGGCGCGTCGGAGGTCGAGGCCATCGTCGGGCGCAGCATGTCCCGCCACAGGCCGAACTCGGCCCGCGTGCGCATGCGCAGGTGCTGCCTGCGCAGGCGCTCCGAGCGCGACGAGCGCTTGCGCGTGTGCTCCACCACGAACTCGAAGATCTTCTCGTCCGTCTTCACCGCGCTCACCTCCTCGTAGCGGACGGCCTTGCCGTGGACCATCAGGATCGACCACGGCGGCGCGCCAGCCTCCGCATCGGCGGCGTCGCCAGCTTCCGCACCGAGCAGCTGCACCTTGGAGGGCTTGTAGAAGGTCGACTCGCCCTTCCAGTGGACGCTCGCCTCGAGCAGCACCGCCCTGTGCGCCAGGAG
>Ga0163111_10002356_pt1 | contig 11943 bp, 11 predicted proteins | sample CRUFie1St18metaG_FD_109645 | JGI IMG/M metagenome (GOLD analysis project Ga0163111, IMG submission 109645) | Marine microbial communities from the Costa Rica Dome - CRUD Field 142mm St18 metaG | ecosystem: Environmental > Aquatic > Marine > Oceanic > Photic zone | place: Costa Rica: the Eastern... | reverse complement strand
CTCATTTTTCATCAAGCGTTAAGATAACTTCATTAATATTATCAATATTTTCAATAGGTTCTACGATAACTGTAGCAAATCTTTCTCCTTCATTCTTAATAATTTCTATTATTCTTCCAATTTTCAATGAAGCGAGGAACCTATCTGCCTGACCAGAAGTAGATACTAAATCTCCAGATTTAATATCAGCATCATTAGATATGAAAGAGATTTCTAACATGTTATCTTGTGATCTTCCTTTAACAATAACTTGTTTGCCAGTTCTAGCAATAACTCCAGGAACATTACTATTTGAATCAGTGATTAGAAGTATTTTGCTTGACTGCATATTTACCTCTACTACTTGTCCAACGAGACCATTCACGCCAAAAACAGTTTGACCTAGCTTAATATTATCTGTGGAACCTGAACTTATTTGAATAGATTCTTTATCGGGCAAAACATTTCTTCTGATGACACCTGCAATTTTGATGTTATTAATTTTATTTTTTATTTTAGTTTTAATAGATCTTAATCTTGATATTTCGTTTTCTAAAATATCAATTTTTTGAATATTTGCTTTTAGAGTAACATTTTGTTTTTCTAGAAATTCTATTTTCTTATTTAATTCAGAAATATTCTGTCTTTCCTCCATCATTTGATCAAAAAAATTAGAGGGTGTTTCTACAATATATTGTATAGGATTGATTAATAGGTCATTAATTAAAATGCGAATATAATTTGAATTAGAATATTTGATGTCAAGAGCTATATTCGTAACAGAAAGCACAACAAATATTATAAGAATATAAAAATCCGCAACACTTTTTTTAAAGATAGATGTAGACACAAGTTAATCCATTGAAAGAAATTCGACTCCCTTTTCATCGATTATCTCAAGTACTTTTCCGCCACCTCTAGCAACACAACTCAGAGGATCCTCCGCAACAATGACATTCATTCCTGTTTCCTCTTTTATAAGCATGTCTAAATCTTTTAGTAGCGCACCACCACCAGTGAGCACCATACCTCGTTCATGAATATCAGCCCCTAGTTCAGGGGGTGTATTTTCTAAAGCTGTTTTTACAGCAGCAACAATTCCTTGAAGTGATTCTTGAAGAGCTTCAAGTGTCTCATTACTATTTATTGTAAATGATTGCGGAACACCAGCTGCAAGGTTTGTTCCTTTAACTTCAATTTCTAATAAATCACTACTAGGATAAGCAGAACCTATCTCATGTTTTATTTTTTCTGAAGTAGGTTCACCAATTACACATCCATAGTTTCTTCTAACATAACTAACTAAGGCCTCAGAAAAAGTGTCACCACCAATTCTAGTTGAAGATGCATAAACTATTCCATTGAGAGAAATTGTTGCTACTTCTGAAGTACCTCCTCCAATATCACACACCATGTATCCTCTGGGTTCATCCAAAGGCATACCAGCACCTACAGCTGCGGCCATAGGTTCATCAATCAGGTGGACTACTCTAGCTCCTGCACCGGTAGCAGATTCTCTAATAGCTCTTCGTTCAACTTGAGTAGCTCCGCAAGGCACACATATCAGTACCCTTGGACTTGGTCTAAACCATGCACTTCTATGAACTTTTTTTATAAAATGTTGAAGCATTTTCTCACAAATTGTAAAGTCTGATATTACCCCGTCTCTAAGTGGTCTGATAGCAGTAAGACCCACAGGTGTTCTTCCCAACATATTTTTCGCCTCTATACCTACTGCTTCTACTTTTTTGTTAGCACCCTGCTCATCTCTCACCACAACAACAGAGGGTTCATCTAATACGACACCTTTGCCTTTCATATAGATAAGAGTATTTGCAGTTCCAAGATCTATAGAAATATCAGTTGAGAACATACCTAAAATTTGTTTCACAAAGCTCATCATTATTTATTCACCTTTTAATAATTTATTTAGTACCTGGTTCAATATTTTAGGGTTAGCTTTACCTTTTGTTTCCTTCATGATTTGACCAACAAAAAACCCTAATAGCCTGTCTTTACCATTTTTATAATCTTGGACTTCTTTTTGATGCTTTTCCAGTATTTTTTTTGCTACATCTGTAAGCAGATTAGGATTAGATATCTGTTCGATGTTCTTATTACTTATAATTTCATCAACTTTTGAACCACTTTCCCATGCATCATTAAGTATATCCTTTGCTTGTTTTATAGATATTTTGCCATCGATTATATAGTTATGAAGATTCGCAATTTCTTTATTATCAACAGGAGCCTCAGATATTTCCACGTTTTTCTTATTACAAAGCCCTATAACTTCGCTAAGTATAAAGTTTGCTAGAAGCTGATATTCAGCTGATACATGTTCGGTACAATTCTCAAAATAACTTGCTAGAGATTTAGAAGAAGACAGAATCTCAGCATCATCTGGTTTTAATAGGTAATCAGAGATAAATCTATTCTTTTTTGCATCTGGTAGTTCTGGAAGAGATAATTGAATATCTTTTATTTGTTTTTGAGTTATTTCTATTGGTAATAAATCAGGATCAGGAAAATATCTATAATCATTAGCTTCTTCTTTAGATCTCATTGGCCTCGTTTCATTTTTTTTAGGATCATACAATCTTGTTTCTTGTTTTACTGATTCGCCAGATTCAAGAATTTCTTGTTGCCTACCAACTTCGTAGTTGATTGCATTTTCTACAAATTTGAAAGAATTGATATTTTTAATCTCAGCCCTAATTCCATATTCATCGTCAGGTTTCCTTAATGAAATATTTGCATCACATCTAAATGAACCTTCTTCCATATTTCCATCACTTATGCCTAAACACTTTACAATTGAATGAATTTTTTTAAGATATACTACCGCCTCTTTAGCAGAACGCATATCTGGTTCCGAAACTATTTCTATTAATGGCGTTCCTGCACGGTTTAAATCAATCGCACTTTTTCCATCATAGAGGTCATGGATAGATTTACCAGCATCTTCTTCTAAATGAGCTCGCGTTATGCCAACTGTTTTGTTTATGCCATCTAACGCTATTTCTAATTTTCCATCATGCACTATTGGTAGCTCATATTGTGAAATTTGATATCCTTTTGGCAAATCTGGATAGAAGTAATTTTTACGAGCAAATATAGATTTATTGGAAATTTTTGCATTTACAGATAATCCAAATTTGATTGCCATATCTACAGCATTTCTATTTAAAACTGGCAATACACCTGGCATGGCTAAATCTATAATAGACGCCTGAGTATTTTGCTCTGAGCCAAAATTAGTTGATGACGAAGAAAATAATTTACTCTCAGTTGCTAACTGAACATGTATCTCTAAACCAATAACTGTTTCCCACATATTATATTCCTGGCTCTTGTGTATGCCATTCTGTTTCTCTTTGAAACAGGTACGATATTTTTAGAATATTCTCTTCATCAAAATGATTACCTATTATTTGTAGACCAAGAGGCATTTTACTCTTAAACCCCATTGGTATAGACATTGCAGGAAGACCAGCTAAATTAGTACTTACAGTATAAACATCAGATAAATACATAGCTATTGGATCATTCATTTTCTCACCTATTTTGAATGCAATATCAGGTGTTGTTGGTCCAAGTATCAAATCTACCTCTTTAAACGCGTTTTTAAAATCTTGAGCAATAAGATTTCTAACTTTTTGTGCTTTTATATAATAAGCATCATAATATCCTGCAGATAGAGCATATGTACCAACTAATATTCTTCTTTTTACTTCCTTACCAAACCCCTCAGATCTGGATTCTCTATATAACTCCTCAAGATTAGATGAATTTTGTGATCTATGACCAAACCTAACTCCATCAAATCGTGAAAGGTTCGATGAACATTCTGCTGGAGCAACTACTTGGTATGCAGACACACCAAGTCCAGTATATTTCAGACTAATTTTTTTTATTTCACATCCTATTTTTTCCAGAACTTTAACCGCATCATAAAAAGTATTTTTAACATCATCATTTAACTCTTTTACAAATTCTTCTGGAATACCTATCGTAAATTTCTTTTTGTCTTCATTTATACAATAGTTATAATAATCAGGAACACTTATTTCAGAGCTCGTAGAATCTTTTTTATCATGACCTGATATTTCTTTGAGGAGTATAGCTGCATCCAATGCATCTGTTGTAAAAAGACCTGCTTGATCAAGACTTGATGCAAAAGCAATCATCCCAAATCTTGAGACTCTTCCATAGGTTGGTTTAAGGCCACAAATTCCACATAAAGAAGCCGGCTGTCTTATTGATCCGCCTGTATCTGTTCCCGTTGAGCATGGGGTAATTCTGGCTGCTACTGCGGATGCTGATCCGCCGGATGAACCCCCAGGTACATAATCATGATTCCATGGATTTTTAACTGGACCATAAAAACTTGTTTCATTTGAAGAGCCCATTGCAAATTCATCCATATTAGTTTTGCCCAACATAACAGTCCCTGCATTATTTAGTTTTTCTATAACAGTTGCGTCATATGGACTTATAAAATTATCAAGCATTTTAGATCCACATGAGGTTTTTATGTCTTTTGTACAAAAAATATCTTTCTGAGCAATAGGCAATCCTGATAAAGGCTTTAAAATATTTTTTGAGATATCGTTATCAACTCTCTTTGCTGTTTCTATTGCTGTGTCTTCAGTAAGCGTTATGAAACAGTTTAAGTCCGATTGGCTTTTTTTTATTTTACTCAGATACTCCATTGTAAGTTCTGAAGCACTTATATCTTTGCTCTTAATCGCAGTAAGAATCTCTTTGACGGATGTATATGTCATTTCTAATCTAGTATTCTAGGAACTATGTAGTATCCATCTTTTGTTTTAGAGGAATCATTTTGATTTTTTTCTCTATTAATATTGTCAGTTGATATATCTTCTCTTAAGGGTTGACTGAAATCTAGCGGATGTGCCATCGGATCCATGTTATCAGTTGGAGCAGCATCAATTTCGCTTATAAGCTCTAGTATATTTTCTAAATTTTTGGAAAGCTCTTTTATCTCACCATCAGGTATACTAAGCTTCGACAGGTAAGCTAATTTAGTTATTGTATTTTTATCCATAATATCTTCTAGATGATGTAAATCTTTCCATGCCATTATAATCCAAGTGTACCTTTATGTCTGTAAAATCATTGAGCTCTAATATAGAGCAAATTTTACTTGATTGTCCAACGCCATTTTCTAAAAATAATATACCTGATGAGGATAACGCATTTTTTGATAATGAAATAATTTTTCTAATATCATTAAGACCATCTACACCCGAAAAGAGGGCATTATCTGGCTCATTACCCTCTACAGAACTTTCTAAACGTTTATCATTAATCGGAATATATGGAGGGTTACTAAATATGAAATCTAAAGATTTAGTTGCATATGGAAGCAACCAATCAGCGCATACTATATTAATATTGCAGTGTTTACATATGTTTGAATTTATTTTTGCAACTTTGAGAGCATCCATGTATAAATCTGATAATAAAACATCCCAAGCTGGTCTTTGATTGGCAATTGTAATACCCACACAACCTGATCCAGTGCCAGCATCTAAAAATATACATCTATTTTTTTCTTTAAAAACTAAATCGCCATATTTAATAATTTCATCTATTATATTTTCAGTTTCTGGTCTTGGAATTAAAACATTCTCATCTACATAAAAATTATCTTCATAAAAAATATGAGAATTAAAAATATATGACAATGGAATATTATTCTTTCTTAGTTCTAGTATTTTCTCAATTCTATCTTGGCTAGTTTTGGTAATTTTATGATTATATTTTGTATACAATGTAGCTTTATTAAGATTAAGCACTTGCATTAAAATTGAATGAGCCTCTATTTTTGACTCTTCGAGTGATTGATGAGTGTTATGTTCTAAAAAACTAACAGACTTTTTTAACAATTCTGAAATTCTCATTATTTTTGGGATTCTGCAGTCAATGCCTCTATCAAAGGCTCGATATCACCTTCTATAAGTTGTTCAAGTTTATATAAAGTTAGATTTATCCTGTGGTCCGTAACTCTTCCTTGTGGAAAATTATATGTTCTTATTCTTTCTGATCTGTCTCCTGAACCCACTTGTTTTTTTCTACTTTCATCAGTATCCTTTTTTTGCTTATCTTGTTCAGCAGATAATAATCTTGAGTGTAGATATTCTAGAGCCTTTGCTTTATTTTTGTGTTGAGAGCGTCCATCCTGACATTCTGAGACAATTCCAGTTGGCAGATGTGTGATTCTTACAGCAGAGTCAGTTTTATTTACATGCTGTCCACCTGCACCAGATGCTCTATATGTATCTATCCTTAAATCTGCAGGATTGATATCAATTTCATCAACTTGTTCTATTATTGGCAAAACAGCTACAGTTGATGCTGAAGTATGAACTCGTCCTTGTGTCTCAGTATTTGGGACTCTTTGAACCCTATGAGTCCCGGATTCAAATTTTAAGTTACTATAGACTGAATTACCTATTATTTTGAATATAATTTCTTTGAAACCGCCGTGGTCACTTATATTACTATTCAGTATCTCAATTTCCCATTTATTTTTTTCTGAAAATTTGGAATACATTTTAAATAAGTCGCCTGCAAATATCGCAGCTTCTTCACCCCCAGTACCAGCTCTTATTTCCATGTAAATATCTCTAGAGTCATTGGGATCCTTTTCAACAGTTGCCTCAACAATTTTTCTCTCAATGCTATTTAATTCCTGTTGGTGCGATTTCAATTCTTCCTCTGCTATAGAGCGCATTTCTTTATCTTCATCCTCAAGAATTTCTTTTGTGTCATTAATTGAGTTTTCTATGTCTAGATATTTTTGGAATAGTTTTACACCGGGCTCTAGTTTAGTTAACTCTTGGTTAAGAGTTTTCATTAGATTCCTGTCCGAATATACTTCTGGAGTACTTAACTTATCAGTAATATCTCTGTAACTCGAGAGATGCCCCTCAAGTTTAGCTCTTAAATCTGGATTCATTAGTTTTCTTTGAAAATATCATTAAGTTTTTTAATTTTATCATCATCAAGATAAGGATATAATTCTTTTAACTTAATAGTTGTCTCGTGAGCGAGTTTATTTTTTAAGGATTCAGATACATACTTTATGATATCGTTGATATCATCACCATCTCTGGACATTTTTTTAGCTTTAATTACAATTCCGTTTGTAATGTCATCAACATACTCTCTATAATTTTTTATAATTTCTGAGCTGCTATTTTCAGCTAGCCAGTTTTTGTATTCAACAATTTTGAATTTAATAATATCTTCAGCTTCTTTTATAGAATTCTCTCTGATTTTATAATTTTTCTCAATTATTTCTCCTAAATCATCAATTGTGTAGAGATAGACGTTATCTAATTTTTTTATTTGATACTCTACATCTCTTGGTACACCTAAATCTATTATTACGATGGACTCATTAGATCTTTTGTGTAGTGAATTTTCTATGTTACCTTTTCCGATTAAAGGAAGTGAGCTTGAGGTCGAGGTGATAATAATATCATGTTCATGAATAATATTTGTAAGCCTGTTTAAATGACTATACCCACAATTATTTTCAACAGCTAGTTTTCTTCCTTTCTCTTCATTCCTGTTGCAGATTGTTATATCGTTTACATTATTAGATTTGAGATATTTTAACGCAAGTTGCGTCATTTCTCCTGCACCAATAAGTAAACATTTTTTTTTGTATATATCAGAGAATACTTTCTTGATAAGTAAAATTGATGTATACATAAATGAAATTGCGTTACCTCCAATATCTGTATTTGAACGGACATTTTTAGCAACAGAGAATGAATACTCAAAAAGCCTTTTGAGTTTATTATCAATTGTTTTATTTTCTAGAGCTACTTTGTAAGAAGTTTTTACTTGACCTAAAACTTCACTCTCACCAATTACCATGGAATCTAATCCTGAAACTACTTTAAATAGATGTTCTATTGCGTCCTCTTCTTTATAAATATACATGTGCTCTGAAAATACTTTGAAATCATTTTCTTTATTCAACCATTCTTGTAAGTCTTTAGGACCTGATATGCTATCTATATAAATTTCTGTCCTGTTACAAGTTGAGACAACAACTACCTCATTAATCTCAGAAACTTTTTTAATCCTTCTAAGTAGAAGGGCAGATGTGTCTGGTGTGAATGAGAATTTCTCTCGCACATCTATGCTTGCAGATTTATGATTTAGCCCTATTACTGATATGGTCATTTTTGTATCCCTAAATGCATTTTAGCATGTGCTATTATACATCTATGACAAAAAATACAAAATTTTTAGCTGTTATTTCATTATTATTCCTTGTTGCATGTGGCCCAACTAATAATGACAGCCCAAATAAAGCCATCAAAGAAATCAACTATCCCGATACAAACCCTAAATACAGTTCGATGTACTACAAGATTATTGTTGAATTAATGCTTCATAAAGAGGAAAACAAACAAGCATTAGATATATTTACTCAAAACATAGAATATTTTGATAGCGAAAATGAGTTTTTGAACATGATTAATAAAGCTAGAGATCTAAGGAGCTATGATTTAATTGTAACTATTTTAAATAGATGGTTTCAGGTAGATAGTAGAAATATCCTTGCGCATAAGATAGCTTTTTCTGTATTTATTGAATTAGAAAAGTATGATTTAGCAAACGAACATTTTAATTTCTTATATACTCTTTATCGTGATAGCAACAATAAATCTTATATAGATATTGAGGATATTCTCTCAAGAAATATCATTGTCAATAACATTGTAAAGTACTTTGAAGAGTATCTACCTGTCTATAATGATGAATTGATAGTGTTGTCATACATTAATATTTTACAAAAAAATAACTTAGATAACCTCGCTAAGTCATATATTGAAAAACTTAAATTCAACGGGAATAGAATCTTAGTAAGAATGTATGCAAAATCTCTCTCGAAATTAAATAGAATCAATGAGGCAATAAGTCAATTAGAAAGTTTCATAGAAAATTCGTCAGTGACTGATAGGGAGGTATCATTAGAACTTGTAGCTTTGTACTTAATGAAAAAAGATAATGAAAAAGCTTCGATATTGATTGAGAGCTTAATTGATGTCGACCCAACTGATGATAATTTTATATTCCGTGCGGCATTAATGTGCTTTGATAATAATAATTATAATTTAGCGGAGAAATACTTTAATATTTTACTATCTAAATCGTTTTCTCCTGATAATATAAATTTTTTCTTAGGGGAGATTGATTATCTTAATAAAAGATATGAAGAAGCACTTCGACACTACTATAAGATAGAGTATGGTACGTTTGTTAATACAAAAACATCAAGTATATCAAAAGCAATATTAAAAAAACATGGCATGGAAAAAGCAATAACTTACCTTAAAGAAGAGATAAAAATAAAATCAAAATCTGATCTTCTTAAACTATTAACTTTAAAGTTATCTTTATATCAAGAAGATTACAAATCATCAGAAATTATAAGAGTGACCTCTGAAATCTTAGAATCTTTTCCAAATAACCAGCAAGCATTATACTCGCGCGCACTTGCCTATGAAACAGAAGGTAACATCATAGGTATGAGCAAAGACTTTGAGAATATGATTAGTCTCAATCCATATAATTCTATCGCACTAAATGCTTATGGTTATAGCCTAACTCTGCAAAATAGTAATCTTGGCTTTGCTGAAGAGCTAATAAGAAGAGCTATAGATATAGATCCAGGCAATGCGGCTATACTTGATAGTCTTGCTTGGGTTTTATACCTTGACGGTGAATATGAGGATGCTTACAAGTATTCATCTCTTGCGTATTCTAAAGATCAAGATCCTGAAATTATCGAACACTATTATATAATCTTGCTTAAAAATGGGTTCAAAGATGAGGCTATTAATATAATTAAAAAATCTATTAAAGATAATCCAAACAACAAAAAACTTATAAAGTTATTTGAAAGTCATAATGATGAATTATCTAAATTGTAAATCATATGCAAAAATAAATTCATGTTTGCATGTAATTAATAAAAGGGCTGATGGCTACCATGATATAGAAAGTATTTTTCACACTATTGATTTTTATGACATATTAACTCTAAAGAAAAATAACCTTAAAAATATTCGCTTCGATAGTAATTCAAGTATTATAGATAAAAATAATAATTTAGTTACAAAAGCATTTGAGATAATGTCACACAAATATAAATGTGTAACTGGCCTGGATGTTTTTTTAGATAAAAAGATACCTATTGGTTCTGGCATGGGAGGGGGAAGTTCTAATGCAGCTGTTACATTAATTGCTATCGATAAGATGTTTAATCTGAACTTATCTTGTAGTGATTTAAAAAATATAGCTATTGAGATTGGGTCTGATGTACCATTCTTTATTGAGGGCGGGTCGTCGCTTGTTCAAGGGAGGGGAGAATTAACTGAAAAAATCCCCTACAAAAAAAAATATTTTATTATAATTTTATCTGAGATAAACATATCAACAAAAAAAATCTTTGAAAAACTCAATTCTGATGATTTCTTACAGAAGAAAAGTTGCTCAGAATTAATTGATTCAGAATTCAATTCAATCGAAGCTTTAGTAATGTCAGAATATCCTGAATTAATGGCAACAAAATATTGGCTTTCCACGTTTGGTAGCGTTAGAATGTCCGGTACAGGAAGCACGCTATATATAGAGTATGATAATTACGAAAATGCGTTGAAGGCTAATAAGGAAATTGGGCAAAATTATAAATCATGTGTGGTGAGTAGTCTAGAATCGTATGAAATTTTTTCTGAATAATTTGGGGTGTAGCCAAGCGGTAAGGCAGCGGGTTTTGATCCCGTCATTCGGAGGTTCGAATCCTTCCACCCCAGTTTTAGGACATATAAATGGCTGATGCAAAAAATAATACAATGATATTCTCTGGCAATGCTAATAAGGTGCTTGCAAAGTTGGTTGCAAAAAATCTGGGTATTACACTTGGTAAAGCCTCAGTAAAAACATTCAGTGATGGAGAAATCTCCGTTGAGATAGAAGAAAATGTTAGAGGCCAAGATGTATATATAATCCAATCACTATGTGATCCTGTGAATAATAATCTTATGGAATTATTGATAATGGCCGATGCTCTGAAAAGATCATCTGTTGAGAGAATATCAGTAGTGCTTCCATATTTCGGATACTCAAGACAAGACAGAAGAGCCAGATCAGCAAGAGTGCCAATTACAGCAAAAGTAGTAGCTAATATGTTAATAGGTATGGGGGTTGAGAGACTATTAACCATTGATTTGCATGCTGATCAGATTCAAGGTTTCTTTGATATTCCAGTTGATAATATATACGCAACACCCTTATTTCTTGCCGATATACATAAACAAAATTATGAGAATATTATTGTAGTTTCTCCCGATGTTGGTGGTGTGGTTAGAGCTAGGGCACTAGCCAAACAACTCAATACCGATTTAGCTATAGTTGATAAAAGAAGACCCGAGGCAAATGTATCAGAAGTTATGCAAATAATTGGCGACGTAGATGGCAAATGCTGCGTTATTGTTGATGATATTTGCGATACTGCCGGGACATTATGTCATGCTGCTGATGCTCTCAAGGAAAAAGGAGCGTCATCTGTTTATGCCTACATAACACACCCTATTTTTTCAGGCAAAGCAGAACAGAATATAATAAATTCGACAATTGATAGCATAATTGTTACTGACACTATAAATCTTTCGAAAAAAATTCTAGATACTGGCAAGATTAGACAAATCACTGTAGCGGAGATGTTAGCAGAGACCCTCAGAAGAATTGATAATAAGGAATCTGTTAGTTCACTTTTTATAGAATAAGAGTATAATCCATTGAAAAATACATTATGAACACAGAATACACATTAGAAGCAACTAAACGAGAGAATTTAGGCTCGGCTATCTCAAAAAAAATTAGAAGAGAGAATGGCATTCCTGCTGTTGT
>Ga0163111_10002354_pt1 | contig 11946 bp, 12 predicted proteins | sample CRUFie1St18metaG_FD_109645 | JGI IMG/M metagenome (GOLD analysis project Ga0163111, IMG submission 109645) | Marine microbial communities from the Costa Rica Dome - CRUD Field 142mm St18 metaG | ecosystem: Environmental > Aquatic > Marine > Oceanic > Photic zone | place: Costa Rica: the Eastern... | reverse complement strand
TGGTAAATTCTTATTTGATTCACTCCGTTACAAGCAAACTGGAACCCTTGATAATTATAAAGATAGAGAACCAAATAAAGATTTTGTATTGAATCAAGATCCTTATGATAAAGGAACAATAATTATTGCTAATGATAATTTTGGCTGCGGATCATCACGAGAGCATGCCGTATGGGCGCTTAAAGATTTTGGTATACAATCGATAATTTCTACGTCTTTTGCTGATATATTCAGTAGAAACAGCGTCAAGAACGGTATTTTGTTAATTACCGTAGATAAAAATGTTCTTGATGACATGTTTTCAAGGATGTCTAAATCAAAAGTATTTATAATAAGTATAGACGTTAACAAACAAAATATTGTTGGTCCTGATAATTTAAATGTCGATTTCAATCTCAATGATGCAGACAAAGAGAGGATAATATATGGTTATGATGATATAGCTTTGACTTTGAAAAGAAGAGAGAAAATAATTGAATACGAGAATAAAATGAAAAAAAAGAAACCATGGTTATTTGGTAATGAAGAATAAAATATTGTTATTACCTGGAGATGGAGTAGGCCCTGAGATAACTACAGAAGCTGTCAAAATATTAGACTACATAATCGACAAGTCAATTGTTGATGTTAGTTATACCGAGGGAGATATTGGTGGGGTCGCCATAGACAATCACAATAATCCATTTCCTGATGAAACTTTGCAAAAAGCGAGAGACTCGTCAAGCATATTACTAGGTGCTGTTGGAACTATAAAACATTCTAATAATCCAAATAATATGAAGCCAGAATCAGGTTTGTTGGCATTGAGAAAAAATTTAGACTTATATATAAACTTAAGACCAATATTTATTCTGCCAAGTCTAATCTCATGCTCTAGCCTAAAGCCTGAGGTTATCAAAGACATTGATATCATAATCGTCCGAGAATTAGTCAGCGATATTTATTTTGGAGAGCCAAGAGGATTTGATAATGATAGTCGAAGTGCATTCAATACTATGCGTTACTCAGAAGATGAAGTTGAACGAATTGCTTCATATGCATTTGATTTAAGTGAAACAAGAAAGTCTATAATTACATCTGTAGATAAAGCCAATGTTCTCGAGACATCACAGTTATGGAGAAAATGTGTTGATAAAATCGGAAAAAAATTTCCTGATGTTAAAATAGACCATATGTATATAGATAATGCTGCGATGCAATTAATTAATAATCCTAGTCAGTTTGATGTTATTCTAACTGGTAATTTATTTGGGGATATATTATCTGACGAGGCCTCTATGCTAACAGGATCAATTGGAATGTTGCCTTCAGCTTCATTGTCAAAATCTCAAGGAGTTTACGAACCAATTCATGGGTCGGCACCTGATATCGCAGGTAAAAATATTGTTAACCCCATTGCCATGATATTGTCTTTAGGTATGATGTTTCGATATTCGTTCAAGAGGGATGATATATCTGATTCTATTGACAATGCTGTTAACACTGTTTTAAGTAATGGCTATTTAACAAAAGATTTATCAGATTCGAATGATTTTACCTCTACATCTCAAATGGGAGACTTAATTTTAGAAGAGTTTAAGAAAAATGTTTAAAGATAAAGATAAATACAATATAGCAATCATAGGTGCTACCGGTATTGTTGGAGAGTCATTACTTGATATTCTATTTACTAGAAAATTTCCTTTTGATAAAGTAGACGCTCTGGCAAGCGAAAGATCAGCAGGATCTAAAGTTAAGTTTGCAGATGACTTACTCGAAGTCCAAGATATCCGTAATTATGATTTCTCATCTACAGATTTTGCGTTCTTTTCCGCCGGAAGTTCAGTCTCAAGAGAGTTTGCACCACAAGCAGCGGATGCTGGTGCAGTTGTAATTGATAATACCTCAGAGTATAGATATGAAACCGATATTCCATTGATTGTCCCGGAAGTAAACCCAGAAGATATAAAAAAATATACAAATAGAAATATAATTGCGAACCCTAATTGCTCTACTATACAGATGTTAGTAGCTTTAAAACCAATACATGATTTATTTCAGATAAAAAGAATAACTGTATCCACTTATCAAGCAGTTTCTGGTTCCGGAAAAAAAGGTATTAATGAATTACTAGAGCAGACTTATAGTCACATGAATCAACAGAAAATATTAGTGGAAGCATATCCTAAACAGATAGCATTTAATGTAATTCCATTTGTTGATAGTTTCAATGATAATGGTTACACCAGAGAGGAAATGAAAATGGTATGGGAAACCCAAAAAATACTCGATAAAAATATTGAGGTTAATGCTACAGCTGTTAGAGTTCCTGTCCTTATCGGCCATTCTGAATCTGTGACTATAGAGACATTGAATAGTATAGACATCGCTCAGATAAAATCTAATTATGAAACTTACGAAACAGTTGGGTTAATTGATGATCCTAAAAATGATGAGTATCCGACTGCTGTGATAGATGGTGATGGTACTGACAAAGTTTACGTTGGACGAATAAGAAGAGATATTTATAGTGATAAGATTTTGAATATTTGGGTCGTAGCTGATAATGTTAGAAAAGGAGCAGCTCTGAATAGTATTCAGATAGCTGAGTTAATGATAAAGGATAAATGATGAAAAAATTCTTCGCAATATTAGTCACCCTATTTATCATTGCAGTTGCGTTAGAAGTCAATAATATCATTCCAACCAACATAGTATCTAACCTGTTGTTGGTACACGATTATCTAAAAGCAAATCCTTATATTTTGGCATTTGTCACTAATGTTAGAACGTTTATATCATCAATAGATATGCATACATTTTTGAATTCAGTTGATGAATTTATTTTAACATCAATCATATTTGTTCAATCATTACCATGGGAAAAGATTAACATCTGGTATGTTTTACTCGTGATATTTATTATAGGAGTAATAACTGAAAAATTTAGAGTTCTTAATAATGAAATTAAATTTCTTAATCAAAAAATAACGAAGATTAAATCATCCTTAATAGAAGATGAACCTAAAAATGATAAGCCAGTCGAAAATAAATCAAATGAAAATTTAGTCATTCTTGCAAATGAGATATCTGCATCTTTGAAAGAGATAAAAGATGTTGCATCCTTTTTGAGGTCAACACAACTGCGTAGCAAGAAACTCAGGAGAGAGAATGAGGAACGTGTATCCGCTAATTCCTCAACTATCTCAATTCAAAATGATAATACTCCAAAAAACAATTCTAAAGATGAAATAATTGAAGAAAAAAATGATAATCAAAATCTTGATGCAAGTAATAATAATTTTAGCGACTCTATGGATGAACAGGATATCTCTTCAGTAGATCTTGCTAGAACATATCTTGAAGCTAACGAGAATGAAAAAGCCGAACAAGCAATAAAACATGCAATAAGCACAGGCACTGAAGAAGAAAAACATGAGGCAAGACTCCTTTATATGCAACTTAGAAAATGAGAGTTGCCTTGATCTTAGAATATAAAGGGACCAACTATTACGGTTGGCAAAAACAGAAAGTTAACGAAAAAAAAACTATCCAATACTATGTCGATAATGCTATTTCAAAAATTGCTAATCATAAAATAGTCACTCACTGTGGCGGTAGAACAGATACAGGCGTTCATGCTTATATGCAAGTTATCCATTTTGATACTAATACGAAAAGAGGTATTCATAATTGGACACGTGGGATAAATAGTTTTCTCCCAAATGATATCAGTGTAAAAAATGTTTACCTTGTCGATGAATCTTTTCATGCTCGTTTTAGTGTCGTTGATCGTACGTATAGATATATTATTCTCAATAGGAAATTTCCTATAGCCTCATTCAATGACAATTTTCTTCATATAACAGACGATATTGATATAGAAAAAATATCTAAATCTTTTCCATATATTATCGGCAGGCGCGACATGAGTAGTTTCCGAGGAGCAGGGTGTGTCTCGCCTTCACCAATCAAGCATATTAAAACTATTTCGATTAAAAGAAAGTCAGATTTTATTATTATCGATATTAAAGCAAATAGCTTTCTTTATCATATGGTTAGAAACTTAGTTGGTTTCTTTTTAGATGTAGGCAAAGGAAAGGTGAATCTACAACATATAAAAAAACTCATAGATGACGGAGATAGAAGAAAATTAGGCATTAGTGTAGATGCAAGAGGTCTATATTTACTTAAAATTAATTATCCTTCGAAGTATAAAATTAAATTAGATGAGTCATTCAAAATTTCAATCTAAATATTCAATAACATTATTACGTGTTAAAATAATTACATGAAAAGGACTCTTATAAAAATCTGCGGTATGACTAATGCTAAAGATATTACATTCGCAGACACTCTTGATATTGATTTCATTGGCTTGATATTTACACCTCAAAGCCCAAGATGTATCGATGTTGAAATTTTAAGCACTATATCTGAGGTTAAAACAAGTAAAAAAATTGTTGGTGTTTTTTTAGATCAACCAAGAGAGTTTATTCAGAATATTATTAAAGAGATAAATTTAGATTATATTCAATTCCATGGATCAGAGGATTATTCATTCTGTAAATCATTTAACCTTCCTTTTTTCAAGACGTTGCATGTAAGGTCAGACACTATTTCGATGTGGACTGAATCTCACCAAAAATCAAATATAATTGTGCTGGATAATCAAATTGGAGAAAATAAGGGTGGTACCGGAAAGATATTCGATTGGAACATACTTAAAAATGATGAAATATTGTTAGGTAATCTTAAGCAAAAGAAATATTTGATTGCAGGTGGTTTAAGTCTTGATAATATTGATAGTTTATTGTTAACATACAATCCCTTAGGTGTTGACGTAAGTAGTAGTTTAGAGCAAAGTATTGGACATAAAAACTACGATTTAATGAGAAATTTCGTTGATCATGTTCGTAATTATGATGAGGGCTCGTAAGTAATTGAAGAAGAAATTTAATAATTTACCTGATATTAATGGTCATTTTGACCAGTATGGAGGTATGTTTGTCTCTGAGACTCTTATATATCCACTAAAAGAACTGTTAAAAGCTTACAAGAAGATTGCGAAGTCCTCAAATTTCAAAGAATTACTAGACAGTGAGTTATCATCATATGTTGGAAGACCAACACCTATCTACTATGCAGAGAGAATTAGTAAAGAATTAGGGAAGTCTCATATTTATCTTAAAAGAGAAGATTTAAATCATACAGGTGCTCATAAAATCAATAATGCTATGGGACAAGTACTTTTAGCAAAACAAATGGGTAAGACTCGAATAATTGCAGAAACAGGTGCTGGGCAACATGGCGTGGCAACTGCTACTGCGTGTGCAAAGTATAATTTACAATGTATTGTGTATATGGGAGAGGAGGACATACAAAGACAGAAAATCAATGTTTACAGGATGAAGTTGCTTGGGGCAGAGGTTGTTCCTGTTTCATCAGGATCAAAAACACTAAAAGATGCACTCAATGAAGCATTAAGAGATTGGGTTTCAAATGTTGATAATACTCATTACGTAATAGGTTCTGTTGCAGGACCACATCCTTACCCAATGATAGTGAGAGATTTTCAATCTGTAATAGGTTATGAATCAAAAAAACAAATGAAGACTTTATATAATAAAGAAGCTGACATACTTGTTGCATGTGTAGGTGGAGGTTCGAACGCTATTGGACTATTCCATCCATATTTAAATGATAAAGTTAAAATTTTTGGTGTTGAGGCTGGTGGTTATGGATTATCAACAGGAATGCATGCCGCTCCATTGAATAAAGGTAAGCCCGGAGTACTCCATGGTAATAGAACTTATATAATGGAGGATAAAGATGGACAAATACAAACTACTCACTCAATATCTGCAGGATTAGACTATCCGGGTGTTGGACCAGAACACTCATGGCTGAAAGATAATAAAAGGGTTAAATATGTATCCGTTACTGATAAAGAAGCGCTTAAAGCATTTTATTATTTAACAGAAAAGGAGGGAATTATTCCAGCATTAGAAACTGCCCATGCGCTAGCTTATGCTTTCAAAATAGCAAAAAAAGAAAAGAACAAAAACATCCTGATAAATCTCTCAGGAAGAGGAGATAAAGATATAGATACTATTGCAAAAATGAGCCGGATGGATTTGTGAATAGAATCGACAATGTATTTGTTAAAAAAGAAAGGAAATTATTTATCGCATATTTAGTATGTGGAGATCCTGATTTAAATACTACTTTCAAGCTTATGAATAATTTGGTGAAATCAGGAGTAGATATTATTGAATTAGGAATGCCATTCACAGACCCAATAGCAGATGGCCCTATAATTCAGAAATCCGTAGAAAGAGCGCTTAGAAAAAAAACAAGCTTAATAAATGTACTAGACTTAGTAAAAAAATTTAGGAAGAGTAATAAAAAAACACCTGTAGTACTTATGGGTTATTTAAACCCAATTGAGAATCTTGGTTATGAGAAATTTGCCACGCTATCAGAGAAATCTCAAGTCGATGGAGTACTTATAGTCGACTCACCACCTGAGGAATCTGAGTGCCTTGAATATGCACTTAGCGAGAAGAATATTCATAGTATATATCTTGCATCTCCGACAACGGATAAAAAACGTCTCAAAGAAATATCACGAAAATCATCAGGATATTTGTATTATGTGTCACTCAAAGGTATAACAGGATCAAAAATTAATAGAGTCGATGATATATCCAAAAAGATAAAATCTATAAGAAACATGAGTAACAAAAATTTACCTATTGCTGTTGGTTTTGGTATCAAAGATTCTGTGACCGCGAGGAAAATTTCAAGAATAGCAGATGGTATTATTATAGGTAGTTCTATAGTGGAATTAATAGAAGAAAATCTTCATAATAGAGACAAGATGATTTCAAAAATCAACAAATTTGCAGCTAATATAAGTAATGCCTTGGTTAGAAAATGAGTTGGCTTGATAAAATATTACCAAAGAGAATTCGTGCAAATAAGGATAGAAAGGCATCAGTCCCAGAAGGGCTCTGGCATAAGTGTGCTAGTTGTGAAACCGTCATATATAGAGCTGAATTTGAAAAAAACTTAAATGTATGCCCTAAGTGCAATCATCACGGTAGAATTTCTGCAAGAAAAAGAGCTGACATAATAATCGATAATGAATCAAAGAATGAAATTCTAGTTGATGTTAAGCCAGTTGATATGCTTAATTTCAAAGATAAAGAAAAATATAAAGACAAATTATCCGCAACACAAAAAAAGACGGGTGAAACTGACGCGCTCGTAGTTTATCAAGGTAAAATAAAATCAGTTCCAGTGATAGCATGTTTTTTTGAATATTCTTTTTTTGGAGGATCAATGGGATCTGTGGTTGGCGAGAAATTTTCTAAAGCTATCCAAAAAGCGATTGATAATAATTCCGCATTAATATGTTTTTCTGCAAGTGGAGGTGCTCGTATGCAAGAATCTTTATTTTCTCTTTTTCAAATGGCAAAAACCAGCTCAGCTTTAAATAAGCTATCAGAAAAAAAGATACCATACATATCTATTCTTACGGATCCAACAATGGGAGGTGTATCGGCAAGTTTAGCTATGCTTGGTGATATTAATATTGCTGAACCTAATGCATTAATTGGATTTGCTGGGCCAAGAGTAATAGAACAGACGGTAGGCGAAAAACTCCCAGAAGGTTTCCAACGCAGCGAGTTCCTTCAAGATCACGGCGCTATAGATTTTATTTTAAACAGAAGTCAACAAAAAGAAAAAATTGCCGAAATCATATTATCTTTAATGAGCAACATAAAAAATGAACAGAAGATATGACTTGCTCTCTGATTGGTTAGATTGGCAACAAAAACTCCATCCTAAAAATATAGATTTTAAAATTGAACGAATAAAATCTGTATATAAAAGACTTAATATAAAAAAAGTTGCTGATAAAATAATTATAGTTGCAGGGACAAACGGTAAAGGGTCAACGGTAGCAATCTTAGAAAGTATCCTTCACAGTTCTGGGAAGAAAGTAGGATCATTCACTTCACCTCACATATTAGATTATAATGAGAGAATTAAAATATCTAAGTTAAATGTTAGCGACACTGAACTTGTTGAGGCATTTGAGATTATTGATAACTTAAGAGGCGAGACAACACTTACATATTTTGAATTTGCTACTCTCGCAGCCTTTCTTATATTTAGCAAAAAAAAATTAGACTATGTCATATTAGAAGTAGGATTAGGTGGTAGATTAGACGCAACTAATATAATAGATTCAGACTTATCGATTATAACGTCTATTGGAATAGACCATACTGAATTTCTTGGCTCAAGTATAGAGAGTATAGCTAATGAGAAGGCGGGAGTAATGAGGCCCTTTCACTATTCAATATATGCAGATTCGCATCCTCCATCAGCAATAACAACCTATGCTAAAAAAAATAAAGTGAATTTATTAACCAGAGACAGCGATTTCTCCTATTTTATATACGATAATCATTGGGTTTGGAAGAGTAAGAAAGGTCTAGAGTTAAAATTACCCCTTCTTCCTCTGATAGGTGATTTCCAATACAATCATGCTGCGGCAGCTTTACAAGGGTTGGAATTACTTGATGATTCTTTGTTGATGTCTTATGAAGAATTATGTAAGGGAATAAATGATGTAACTCTTTTGGGGAGATTCCAGATATGGTCAAAAACTCCAGAAATAATTTTGGATGTAGCGCATAATGAAGACTCTGCAAAAAAATTATTTATTAATATTGAAAAAAGAAAAAAACGTAGAACCTTTGCAGTAATAGGATTACTGAAAGATAAAGATGTTTATAGTCTGATAAGACCCCTTACTCCAATTGTTGAAAATTGGTTTATTGGTACAATTTCCAGCGAAAGAGGAATGAATTCCTCTGAAATAAAAGAGAGGATGAGAGGTCTCGTAGATAGCAAATTGATTAATTGTTATCACTCTATGCAAGAATCTTTTGAAAATGCTATTAATTTTCTTCGACCTGGAGATAGACTGGTAATTTATGGGTCATTTTACACAGTATCTGAATTTCTTGATTTTTCATTGAACTCTCAGCTTAGGGGAATGAAATGACAAATAACTATATTACTATAGTTATAGTTTTTATTTTCATACCATTATTTCTTTTTGGTGAATCTGTTACAACATATCTTTCCGATAGGAGTAAGATAACTTACTCCTTGGAAATCCCAAAGAATAGAGGTTATAGCGGCGTGGATGATACGTTTCTTCCATCTGAAGCTTCACTTGTTAAAGAAAAAAGAATAATTAAAAGATCTTGGATTTTAGTAATAGAATCTCAAAATAATAAAGAAATACAGAAACTTCTAGATACAGTAGGAGTAAAAAACTTAATTTCGATAAAATCTGATAATGAAAATTCAAATCTAAATGCTATAGGACCATTTCTTGACAAAGACATTGCGCTCAAACTGAGGGATAAGATAATTAATTTAAAAAATATAAACATCAGCTTGAAGGAGATAACTGAGTAATGTCTTATATTGATATTGTGATTTCTGGTTTCTTAATTTTTTGGGGTTTGTATGGATTTTTCAGAGGTTTAGTGTCAGAACTTGTCTCATTAGTATGCTGGGCGTCTGCAATTTATGTTGCCGCGAACTTCTTGCGTATCCCTACTGAATTTGTAAACGAGTATATTCAATCTAAACAATTATCTATGATACTTGCCTTCGTTTTAATATTTATATCAACCTTCATTCTCTCATCAACTGCAGGATTTATACTTTCAAGATTTATCGGTTTGTTAGGTTTAGGTTTTTTTAATAGGATAGTGGGATTATTATTCGGTTTTTTGAAAGGTACTGTATTTATAGTGATTATAATTTATATTCTTGACCTCACCGAATTTAGAGATAACATAATTTATCAAGAATCTAAGTACATATCTTTTTTTGATGCTATAATAAAAAAATATTTGACTAAATCTAATTCATTTTTAGACGATATGGGGCTGACGATATAAAATATGTGCGGAATCGTTGCAGTTAGTGGTGATGATGGAGTGATTCATGATATTTATGAATCCCTTACCGTCCTTCAACATAGAGGACAGGATGCATCAGGCATACTTACCAATCATAATGGCAAAATTCTTTTAAGGAAATCTCTTGGACTGGTAAGGGATGGTTTTGAAAAAAAACATATAGATAGATTGAAAGGATCTATAGGAATAGGCCATGTAAGATATCCCACAGCTGGGTTCGCTGAAAGTTCGGCAGAAGCCCAACCATTTTACGTAAACTCACCCTATGGAATAGGTTTGGCACACAATGGGAATTTAATTAATTCCTCAGAGCTTAAAGAAAATCTATTCAGCGAAGATCTCAGACACATTAATACACGGTCAGATTCTGAGATTCTCTTAAATATATTTGCTCATGAATTACAACTACATAGCAAAGAGTCTTTCACACCAGACGATGTTTTTTATGCAGTCGCAGGTGTTCATAGAAGAGTAAAAGGAGCTTATGCTGTAGTATCACTTATATCTGAAAGAGGAATCGTAGCTTTCAGGGATCCAAATGGGATAAGACCTTTATGTTTTGGGACAAGAGAGAAGAACGGTAAAATAGAGACCATGATTGCTTCTGAGTCTGTAGCATTGGATTCAGCAGGATTTACATTATCACGTGATGTACTTCCTGGTGAGGCAATTTATGTTGATATGAATGGTAAAATTCATACACGTTTATGCTCTGATAAAACCTCTTATTCACCTTGTATATTTGAATATGTTTATTTTGCAAGACCCGACACTATAATTGATGGGATTTCGGTTTATTCAGCAAGAATGAAAATGGGGAAAAAACTTGCGACAAAGATAAAAAAGCAATGGGAGAGTCATGATATTGATGTTGTGATACCAATACCAGATACGAGCAGAATTTCTGCCCTAGAGCTCGCAATAGCTTTGGATGTTCCATACCGAGAAGGATTTATTAAGAACAGATACATAGGAAGAACTTTTATAATGCCTGAACAAACACAGCGAATAAAATCCGTTAGAAGAAAATTAAATGCTATAAGTACAGAATTTAAAAATAAAAATGTTCTATTAGTAGATGATTCAATAGTTCGTGGTACGACCTCAAAACAAATTATAGAGATGGCAAGAGAGGCTGGCGCAAAGAGAGTATACATGGCGTCTGCCGCGCCTCCTGTAAAATACCCAAATGTTTATGGAATTGATATGCCTGCGAGTGATGAGTTTGCAGCAGCTAATAAGAATTTAGACGAGATAACTAAACTTATAAATGCTGATAAACTTATCTATCAAGACTTAGATGATCTAGTAGAGGCAGTATGTAGTGATAAATCAACTATAAAAAAATTTGACTCTTCTTGTTTTGATGGAAAGTATATAACTGGTGATGTAACCGATGAATATCTAAAGGAGCTCGATGATTTGAGGAACAATAGCGCTAAAAAGTCATATGAGTCTACAGATTTGAGTGATGATGTCATGGTTTATTAATTATGTTGAGCATCAAGCAATACATAGAAAATACAAAAAAAAATATCAAGGAAAATCATCCAAAGGAAAATACAGATACCATCATTATTATCTCAATTCATCTGCAGAAACTTTTTGTAGTCACAAAAAATGAAATAGATAAAATTTATGATGTATCTACCTCTAAGTTTGGCGAGGGAAATAAAAATGACTCATTTCAAACGCCTCTTGGACTCCATCATATTAAGGAGAAAATAGGTGATGATTTACCCATAAATACTATATTAAGGGGAAGAAAGATTGTTAATAATGGCTTAACATCAGATGACCTAGATAAGAAATGTCATGAGGATTTTAAAAATAAACATTTTAAAAACTTTGATGATGTAATTACATCTAGAATTTTGTGGCTTCAAGGATGTCAAATGGGAATTAATTTAGGTGGTGAAGTTGATACTTTTAAGAGATTCATTTATAT
>Ga0163111_10002351_pt1 | contig 11950 bp, 11 predicted proteins | sample CRUFie1St18metaG_FD_109645 | JGI IMG/M metagenome (GOLD analysis project Ga0163111, IMG submission 109645) | Marine microbial communities from the Costa Rica Dome - CRUD Field 142mm St18 metaG | ecosystem: Environmental > Aquatic > Marine > Oceanic > Photic zone | place: Costa Rica: the Eastern... | reverse complement strand
CGAAAATACTTTCAGATATCATAAAAACTTTAAAGTTTTAAGACTATCTTATGTATTATCTTCAGACGATAAGTATATTAATTATTTAAATAAATGTAAAATTGACAATATTGTCGCAGAAGTCTATGATAATTTTTATAGAAATGTTATCTACATTGACGATTTAATTTTAGCGATAATAAACATACTTAAAAACTGGGAATCTAAAATTAAGGTGGTTAATGTTTGTGGAGACGAATCAATATCTAGATTTGATATAGCTAAAAATTTATTAAATGAAAAATCAATAAATGTTATTAACGCTCCTAAAAAATTTTGGAACAATAGACCAAAAAAAATTCAAATTGAATCTTTATTTTTAAGAAAAATATTACAAAAAAACCCTACATCATTTAAAGAAGTTATAAATAAATTAAAAAGCACGTGAAAAAGAAAGCATTAATAACTGGATTTACAGGTCAAGTTGGTTCGCAGATGGCTGACTTTCTTATTAGAAATACTGATTTTGATATTCATGGTATGATGAGATGGCAAGAGCCTTTGGATAATATATATCATTTAACTTCTCAGATTAATAACGAAAAGAGACTTTTCATATGTTATGGTGATTTGAACGATTACACATCTATGAATCAACAATTAAATAAAATAAAACCTGATTTCATTTTTCATTTAGCTGCACAATCTTTTCCAAAGACATCTTTCGATATTCCTATCGAAACTCTTGAAACAAATATTTTAGGAACTGCCCGTTTATTAGAAATTGTTAAAGATATTAAGGAGGGTTCAGATTATAATCCTGTAGTTCATATTTGCTCTTCCAGTGAAGTTTATGGAAAAAGTAAAAGTAATGAGCCATTATCTGAGTTATCTAATTTCCATGGAGCTAGTCCATACAGTATAAGTAAGATAGGTACTGATTTTTTAGGGCAATTTTACGGTGAAGCTTATAATATTAAAACATTCGTTACAAGAATGGGTACGCACTCTGGTCCTAGAAGAAGCGATGTATTTTTTGAGAGTACTGTGGCAAAACAAATAGCATTAATCGAGTCAAATTTGCAGGAACCATTTATAAACGTTGGAAATTTATCTAGCGTAAGAACATTTCAGGATACAAGAGATGCTGTTAGAGCATATTATCTTTTAGCTATTGAGAGTGAAAAAGGTAATGTGCCACCAGCCGAAGTATTTAATATTGCTGGAGAAGAAGTTTTTAAGTTGCCTGAAATAATTGAAATTTTACTTTCTTTATCAACAAGAAAAGATATCAAGGTAAGATCTGATAAATCAAGATTTAGGCCAATAGATGCTGATTATCAAATGTTTGATAATTCAAAAATAAAGTCCTTTATAGATTGGAAACCAGAAATTTCAGTGAAAAAAATGCTTGAAGATTTATTAAATCATTGGAGATCAGAAATTGATAAGGATAGAATTCCACTGAACAGGTAAATACAATGAAGATTAGAAGTACAGCTCCTTTAAGGATTGGATTTGGTGGTGGTGGGACAGATCTAGATTCATACTGTAACCAGTTTGGTGGTTATGTTTTAAATGCTACCATATCTCTTAAGTCACATTGTTTAATACAGCCTACTAATGACCAAAAGATTATCTTTGAATCTCCAGATTATTTAGAATTTTTTTCACAAAAAACATCAAATCAACTGATATTAAATGGTGAAATGGATTTACATAAGGGTGTTTATAATAGAATTATAAAAGAATTTAAATTAAAACCTCTAAGTTTTAAAATGTTAACATTTTCAGATGCTCCTCCAGGAGGAAGCGGCTTAGGAGGAAGTTCAACTTTAATCGTATCAATGATAAAATGCTTTTCAGAATGGTTAAATCTTCCATTAGGAGATTATGATATTGCAAAGCTTGCTTATGATATTGAAAGGAAGGATGTAGGAATTGCAGGCGGAGCTCAAGACCAGTATGCAGCGACTTTTGGCGGATTCAATTTTATGGAATTTTATAAGCATGAAAATGTGATAGTTAATCCTTTAAGAGTTAAAGATGAAGTATTATCTGAGCTAGAAAGTTCTACTATTTTATACTTTACAAATATAACAAGAAGAGCGTCACAAATTGAAAATGAAAAGAAATTACTTATCAATAGTAATAAGTCCATTGAAGCTATGCATAAAGTTAAACAAGATGCATCCTTAATGAAGAATGCAATTTTAAAAGGTGATATACATTCATTTGCAAAATCTTTACATCATTCTTGGATTGCTAAAAAGTCTGTCTCTGAATCAGTATCAAATAAAGAAATAGATAAAATTTATAAAATTGCACAAGAGAATGGAGCTATCGGTGGTAAGGTTAGTGGTGCAGGTGGAGGAGGATTTATGTTTTTTGTCGCTCCACCCGAAAAAAAATATCAATTAATTCAACGTTTAAATGATGAGAGAGGTAAAGTATTTAATTTTCATTTTACAAATCATGGAGCAAAATCATGGAAAATAAGTTAAAACAATTTATTGAAAAACAAGTGAACGATTCTATAAATGTTAAAAGATCTATTTTGGAAAATAACGAAATACTAAAATTAGTATCCAAGATTTCTTTAGAAATTATCAAAGCATATAAAAACGGTAATAAAGTTCTTATAGCTGGTAATGGCGGTAGCGCAGCTGACGCTCAACATATGGCTGGAGAGCTTGTTAGTAGGTTTTATTTTGATAGACCAGGATTACCTGCAATTTCCTTAACTACAGATTCTAGCATTATTACAGCAATTGGAAATGATTATTCATATAATCGTATTTTTTCAAGACAAATTGAATCAAACGGTCAAAGCGGAGACATTTTTATTGGAATTTCCACAAGCGGCAATTCAAAAAATATAATTGAAGCATTAGTTCAAAGTAAAAAGCAAGGTATTATAAATATTGGTCTAACTGGCAAAGATGGTGGTACAATGAAACATCAATGTGATTATTGTGTTTGTGTACCTTCAAAAGAAACTCCTAGAGTTCAAGAATCACATTTGTTGATTGAACATATTATTTGCTCAATAGTTGAAGAAGAGCTTTTTGGTAAAAATAAACTTATAGATTGATTGAGTTTAATTCTGTAATAGATATTGAATTCGTACCTTCTTTGTTAACAATTTTTGCAGCACATTTATTCGCTATTCTTGCAGAATGAATAATATCTTTAGTTTTAAAATAAACTAGTGCTAAAACGGAAATAACTGTATCGCCTGCACCTGTTACATCAGGATTTTTAACATTATAGGCAGATATGTTTTCATAAAAATCTTCACCTACAACAACCATTCCTTTGCTTCCTCTTTTAGCAATGATATAGTTTATATTATTATCTTCAATCAATTTGTTGCATGCTGTTACAATTGAATTCACATCATTCAATTTTGTTTTTGTTACCTTTTCCAGTTCTATGATGTTAGGAGTGACTATATTAGCGTTTTTATAATGTAAAAAATTTTCTTTTTTGGGATCTACAAAGCTAATTGGATTAATATTTGGGACATTGTTAATCACTCCTTTGTTATAATCAGAAAAAATACAAAAATCATAGTTATCAAATTTTATGTTATCTAATAAAATATTCTCCGTTTTTTCTTCATCGTCAATTCTTAACACCTGAATACCATTGCTATATATTCTTTTTTTAAGAGTAGTTTTTAAATCTTTTTTATCACTTAAATTAAAGAAATTGATTCCTGAGGAATCAAGAATTTCCATAAGAACATTACCCCATTTATCTGCTCCAATTACGCCATAACAGTCAACATTTGCACCAAGATTTTTAATATTCATACAAACGTTTGCAGCACCCCCTGCTTTTGAATAATTTTCAAGCGGAAGTACAACAGGTGCATCAGCCTCTGGAGATTGCCTTATAGATTTTCCAATGATGTAATTATCCACCATTAAATCTCCAATCACTGCAACTTTTAAATCTGAAAAATCAAAATTCATTTTATTTTTCCTCAATTTTTAAATTGTTTTCTAAAAAAATTTTACTCATTGAATTAATAGTAAAATATTTTAAATAAAATTTTCATTAATGTTGCTTTAAATTTATAATATTTATTATCTAAATAACTTGACCAAGAATCACTTTTTTTTATGAAATTATGATTATCAGTCATCTTATACAAAACTTTGAGTTGAATAATATGCAATTTATGGTAAAAAATACTTGCTCTCATTGAAATAGCATTATCTGAAAGTTCATACAATGACCAGTATCCAATATCATATTTTTCGATATTGTCATTAATTGTTTTAATATATTTATCAAAAATCTTTTTAACACTATCATCATTAGTTAAAAGCCAATAATCATAAATCCCCCAAAGTCCCCAGATGAAACCATTCAAAATATGTGTTGGTTTTTTTTTCATTATATATTCTTCAATCCAGATATTTCCTTGATCATCTGTAAAGTTTACACCCCCATTTTTCACATCTATAAAAAAAGATTTATAAACTTTTTTAATTGCCTCTAAAAAAATTTCATTATTAGTAACTTTGTATGCTCGACAAAGAACTGATAAGCCTTGTCCTTGTGCTAGTCCTGAATACCATGGGTTAATTAAATCCTCTTTGTATACCCAATTAAAATCGTGATGCCATACGAAAACGTCATCTTCATTTTGCTTAAGATTATCAACTAGCCAATTAGCACCTCTCAAAAACCTACTGTAATATTTTTCAGAATTATTTTCTTTCCATAAATTAAAGTTTCCTAAAGACCATTGACTAATAGCTATTGGATTATATTGAACTCCAATATCTCCTTGATAGTTTAATTGTGGAATACCATTTTCATCAAAATTACCATCGTATTTCGCTTTATAATGAAATTTCATGTAGTATTGATTAAGTATAGAATAATTTACATTACTATTTATTTCTGGTTCACCATGCCAAAATGAAAGATTGCTTTTACCACTTAACAGATATGTAGAAATAATTCTTTTCCAATATTGTATTTTGCGAAAATTTTTCATTATTTATCATTTATTAAAAGCTGGGACTTCATTTTATTTTCCCTTGATTTTCCACAATTGCTTTTTTTCTGTTTAGAGTTTCTTCATCAATTAAATATTTTTTACTAATAATTTTAAGACCGTCATTTAGTTTATATACTAGAGGTACTCCAGTAGGTATATTTACTTTAACTATTTCTTTATCAGTTAGTTCTTCTATTATTTTAATAATCGCTCTTAAAGAATTACTATGTGCAACAATTAGATGATTATTATCTTTTTTTTGAATAAGGTCAAAAAAATATTTCAAGAATGGTTTTAGTCTTATAATTACATCTTTAAGGCTTTCACCAATTGGAAGTTCACATTTCAAATTATTAAATTTATTATCATATTTTGGGTGACGAGAGTCTGTAGATTTAAGTTTTGGTGGAGAAATATCGAAACTTCTTCTCCAAACTTTCACCTGATCTTCTCCATACTTTTTTGCAGTTTCAGATTTATTTAATCCTTGCAATGCTCCATAATGCCTTTCGTTGAGTCGCCAATCATATTTAATATTTTTTTTTGGGTATTTGATTATATCAGCTACAATTTCAGAAGTTTCAATAGCTCTATTTAAAATTGAGGTATGAAAAGTATCAATAATGATATTTTTTTTAGATATTTGCTTACCAGAAAAGATAGCCTCCTTAATACCTTCTTCAGTTAATGATACATCTTTCCACCCAGTAAATCTATTTTCAATATTCCACTGACTTTGACCATGCCTTAATAAAATTAATTTCATACTTAAACCTTTCCGTATTTTAAAGAATCATAACTTACAATGGTTAATAATTTTATTTTATATATTCGTATAAATAATAATTAACTTTTTAAGTGAATATTTTGATTTTATCTTACTTTTTTACTCCAGATTTTTCAGCGGGTTCGTTCAGAACTCAAGCCTTAATAAATAGTTTATCAAAAAAAGACTCTATATCAAATATTTATATTTTTACTTCTATGCCAAATCGCTATTCAGATGAAAAAATGATACTACCTAAGAGATTTGAAGACATTGATTATAATGGTAAAAAAATCAAAATTTTTAGATCACTATCAATTCAGCACAAAAATAGTTTTTTTTTGCAAATTATATCTTTTTTAATTTTTCTTATTAGCTGTTTTTTTTGGTCATTTCGAATAAGAGATAAGATTAATATTATATATGCAACATCATCGAGATTCGGTACTGCACTATTAGGTTTCCTGCTAAGTAGGATTTTACAAGTAAAGATTAATTTAGATATAAGAGATATTTTTTCAGATAGCCTAATGGTTTTATCAAATAAAAATTTATTTTTAAAAGTAATAACAAATAGCATTAGAAAAATTGAAAATTATGTATTTAAAAATTCTGATTCTATAACATACGTTTCTAATGGTTTTTATGAAAATTTATCTATAAATAATAAAAAAAATGTATTATACATACCTAATGGAATTGATGAACAGTTCATAAGATTTTCAAGCAAAAGTGATACAAAAGATAACAAACCAATTGAACCTTTAAAAATTACTTATGCCGGGAATATTGGCTATGCCCAAGGCTTGCACAATACGATTCCTAAATTGGCAAAAATTTTTAACAATAAATTACAATTCGATATTATTGGAAGTGGTAATGCAATTGCATTTATGAAAAAAGATATTGCTGAAATGAAATTAAAAAATATAAAAATCATTAAGCCAGTTAATAGACAGCAATTAATTAATTTTTATAGAAATTCAGATATTCTATTTCTACAACTTGCAGAGGAGAAAGCTTTTGAAAAGGTTCTTCCTTCTAAAATATTTGAGTACTCAGTTTTTGATGTTCCAATTTTGGCTGGAGTTGCTGGCATTGCTAAAGAATTTATTTCAAATGAGGTAGAAAATTCATATACATTTCCTCCCAACAACTTAGACAAAGCAATAAATCAAATAAATTTAATTTTAAGCAATTACAATTATGTCAAAAGAGTGTCTTTTGTTAAAAAATTTAATAGAGAAAGATTAATGGATAATCTATCAGATTTCCTTATTAAAAATGCAGATAATGAATAGTAAAATAAATGTATTAATTACTGGGTCCACTGGTTTTATTGGATCATATTTTATAAATCAATACTCTTCGCAGCTCATAATAAATACTTTTTCATTTTTGAGGGATAATTTAGAAACTCTTAATTTGGATGGTATTGATTGCGTAGTTCATTGTGGAGCTTTGGTTCATCAAATGAATGTAGAGCCTAATTATGAACAATTTTTTGATTCAAATGTAAATCATACATTACAAATGGCAATCAAAGCTAAAGAAAACAATGTTAAACAATTTATATTTATAAGTACTGTGAAGGTTTTTGGCGAGCAGTCTAAAGAAATCTTTAACGAAAATAGTCCTACTAATCCAAAAGATAATTATGGATTAACAAAAAAAATTGCAGAACAGAAACTTCTCGAACTTGAAGACAAAAATTTTAAAATAGCAATTCTTAGATTACCCCTTGTTTTTGGTCCAGGCGTAAAAGCAAATTTTGGAAGTCTAATAAATATTGTTAATACATTCAAAATTTTACCTTTGGGATCCATAAATAATAAAAGGAGCATAGTCTTTGTTGGAAATGTATGCCAATATATTTTTCAAATAATGCAATTAAAAGAAAGAGGTATATTTATTGCAAATGAAGATGAAAGTTTTTCAACTTCTGAGCTTATTAATCAAATTTCAAAAGCGCTTGGGAAAAATATTATTTTATTTTCAATTCCACTTTTTAACCAGCTTCTTAAAATTCTTAAGCCTAATTATTACCAAAGACTTTTTGAAAATTTAGAAGTGGATAATTCGTTAACGAGAAAAATATTAAAAATTGAACAAAATAAATTTTCTTGTAATCAATCTTTCAAGCAAACAATTTCTACATATGTTAAATAGGATTATAGCCTTAGCAATTCTGCTCTTTTTATCACCAATTTTATTAATTGTTTCAATTATTATTTTATTTGATGATGGTTTCCCAATTTTTTTTACGCAAAAAAGAGTTGGAAGAAAAAATGAACACTTTCATATAATTAAGTTTCGGACAATGAAAAAGGATACAAAAGATATTGCCACACATTTGGTAAAAAGTTTTGAAAATAATATTTTATCTTCAGGACACTTTCTTAGAAAATATAGTATAGATGAATTGCCTCAGCTAATAAATATTTTGATGGGTCAAATGAATTTCATTGGACCCAGACCTGCTCTGCATAATCAATATGATTTAATTAAACTTAGAAATAAATATAATATATCCAAACTTAAGCCTGGAGTTACAGGATGGGCTCAAGTCAATGGTAGAGATGAAATTTCTATAGAAAAAAAAGTTAAGCTAGATTATTATTACTTAGAAAATAAAAATTTTATTGTAAATATTAAGATTTTATTTATGACTTTAGTAAAAGTAATTTCTAGAGAAGGAGTTTCTCATTAAATATTATTTAAACTATTTACTCAATAGACCTAGAAAAATTAAAAGGTTAATTGTGATCTTTAATGATGCATTAATCATAATTCTAAATCTATTATTATTTACCTACTTTTTTCATCAAAGTTTTTCCAAAACTTATCTATTTATACCTTTTGCAGTATTAGTCATCCTATTTTTTAATTATTGTAAAGTCTATAATAACGTTGTTCGTTTTATATCAATAAAATCAGTTTCAAAATTATCTTATAGTTTATTTATACCTTATTTGCTCGCATGCACAGTATTATTTTTTATTGATATAAGTTTGAGCAAAATATTTTTTGCTTCTTATTTCTTTTCACTTGGCTTGATTTTTTCATCTAGAATAATTGCAAGAGCTTTACTTAACGAATTCGTAAAAAATCACAATGATAATGTGGCGATATTATTAGATCAAGTCTATTTAAATGATTCTGATAGTGGATCAATTCTCAATATAATTGAAAACGAAAACTATAAAGTCGTTTCAATTGTTTCTAATCAAAAAGAGATTCATGGTTTAATACTTAATGGGGTTGTTGTTAATTATATTGATAATATTAAGAAATTAATTGAAAAAGAGAATGTTAAAACATTATTTATACCTTCAAAATTAAATGACAAAGAAATTAGGACAAAAATTTATAACTATATTTCGGAATATCCTTTAAAGGTAGTTGAAATTCCAGATATAAACGATTTAGTTGAAGGTAAAAATAATTTAAATATTCTTAAAAATTTTTCTATTGAAGATATTGCAGATAGATCGATAATAAATACTATTGATATTTCAAAAAACTACTTCAAGGGCAAAACAGTTTTGGTCACAGGTGCCGGAGGATCAATTGGCAGTGTTCTTTCAGCAGAGATTGCTTTAAAAAATCCACAAAAACTTATCCTTCTTGATAATTCTGAAATTGCTCTTTTCAATATAAAAAATAAATTAATAAAGCTTTTTAGCAATATTGATTTAGAATGTTATTTAATTGATTTGAAAGATGGAGAAATTATCAAATCATTTTTCAAGAATAATAAAATTGATTTTGTTTATCATGCTGCTGCATATAAGCATGTAGGTTTAGTTGATGAAAATATTAGATCTGCAATTACAAATAATATTAATGGTTTTGTGAATGTTTTAAATGGTGTTAAAGAAAATCAAATTAAGCATTTGACCTTAATTAGTACAGACAAAGCTGCATCTCCAACCACCATTATGGGTATGACAAAAAGAATATGTGAAAAAATCTTAATTCATGAATATCACAAAAGAGGAAATTGTTTTTTTTCTGCTGTAAGATTTGGTAATGTATTTAACTCTTCAGGTTCTGTGATATCAATTTTTAAAAAGCAAATTTTAAATAAGGAGAGCCTAACAGTAACAAATGAGGGCGTAACAAGATATTTCATGAGCATTAAAGAAGCAGCTAATTTAGTAATAAGATCTTCTAGTCTGGCAAAAGGAGGAGAACTTTTCATTCTAGATATGGGCGAACCAATTAAAATAATTGATATCGCTCGTAAAATGATTCACTTAAGTGGAAATACAATAAAATCTAAGTCTAATCCTAATGGAGATATTGAAATTGAGATTACAGGGTTACTTGATTCTGAAAAAATGCATGAAGATCTCTCCATTTCAAAATTACAACCGACAGAAGATAAAAAAATATTTCTTTCAAATGATTTATCTAAAGCAGGAGAAAGTTTTGAAAGCGATATAGATTATTTATTATCAATTAATGATGAAAATCAAATTATTAGTCAATTGAAAAAGATTTGTGAAGATTAATATCTATATTCGTCTTTCTTAAAAGGACCATTAATTTTTACTCCAATATAATCAGCTTGAGATTTAGTAAGTTTTGTTAAATCAGCATCAAGATGTTTTAAATGAATTCTTGCAACTTCTTCATCTAACTTTCTAGGTAAGTCATATATCCCTGTTGCAGGTTTATTCTTAGCTAAAAATACTTGGGCTAATACTTGATTAGAAAAAGAGGTAGACATTACAAAGCTAGCATGCCCTGTTGCACATCCTAAATTAACTAATCTACCTTCTGCTAATATGAATATTTGCTTACCATTTTTGAAAGTATATCTATCAAGTTGAGGTTTTATTTGATCTCTCTTTGCATTTGATTTATTTAATGCATCTACTTGAATTTCATTATCAAAGTGACCAATATTACAAACTATGGCCTGATCTTGCATTTTTTTCATATGTTTTAAAGTAATAATATCTTTATTGCCAGTAGTTGTTACAAATATATTTCCTCTGTGGAGTACATCTTCAAGCTTTCTTACTTCAAATCCTTCCATAGCTGCTTGAAGAGCACATATTGGGTCAATTTCAGTTACTATAACTTTACAACCATATGACTTCATTGACTGAGCAGAACCTTTACCAACATCTCCATAGCCACATACAACAACAGTCTTACCTGCAAGCATTATTTCTGTAGAGCGTTTTATGCCATCAGCCAATGATTCTCTACAGCCATAAAGATTATCAAATTTTGATTTAGTTGCTGCATCATTTACATTAAACGCTGGAAACAATAAAGTAGCATCTTCAACCATTTGTTGTAATCTTGCTACACCTGTTGTTGTTTCTTCTGAAACTCCTATAATTTCAGGAATAATATTATGCCAATGATTTGGATTAAGTTTGTGAACTTTCCTTAAAAGTTTTTCAATTACTATTTCTTCCTCAATTTTTGTTGTGATTTTTGGAAGTTTTTTGTTTTTATTAAAATAGTTTTCTAATTCATATCCTTTATGAATTAATAATGTTGCATCACCACCATCATCGACAATAAGATTTGGACCTAAGTTATTTTTGAATGTTAATGCTTGTAATGTACAATCCCAATACTCTTCAAGGGTTTCACCTTTCCAAGCAAATACTGGAGTTTTGGTTTTTGCAATTGCAGCTGCAGCCTCATCTTGCGTTGAAAAAATATTACAACTTGCCCAACGTACATCAGCACCAAGATCTTTTAAAGTTTCTATAAGTATTGCTGTTTCAATTGTCATATGAAGTGATCCTGTAAGCCTAAAACCTTTTAAGGGTTTTGATTTAGAATATTTCTTTCTTAACTCCATTAAACCAGGCATTTCTTTTTCAGATATATCAATCTTATCTCTACCTAATTTTGCTAATGCAATGTCTTTAATTTTGTATGGTAGGGACTCGACAATCTTTTTGGATTGATTTTTCATTTTACTTTTTGTTGTAATTAATTTATTTGATTCGTTTGTTTGTAATCTCATTTTTCCCCTTTTAAAAGTTTAATTGATTTGCTATATCGGTTTTTTCCCAAGCAAGATGGTCTTTACCAAAATGTCCATAGTTAGTTGTTTCAGTTAAGTCTAATTTAAACAAATTAAATTTTCTAATGATTCCTAAAGGTGTCAAATCAACATTTTGATAAATCCAATCTGATATATCATTTCT
>Ga0163111_10002350_pt1 | contig 11950 bp, 13 predicted proteins | sample CRUFie1St18metaG_FD_109645 | JGI IMG/M metagenome (GOLD analysis project Ga0163111, IMG submission 109645) | Marine microbial communities from the Costa Rica Dome - CRUD Field 142mm St18 metaG | ecosystem: Environmental > Aquatic > Marine > Oceanic > Photic zone | place: Costa Rica: the Eastern... | reverse complement strand
TTTGTATGTGGAGATAATGGAACGGGCAGCAATCCTGATAATTTAACAACTTTTGAAAACTATGGTTATTCAGATTATCCTGCTGGACAACTAAGAGCAAGTTCAAATAATTTAGGTAAATTTATGCAGATGTATTTAAACGACGGGATATTTAATGGAATTAGAATATTGGAGCCTGAAACAATTTCCCTGATTAAAAATATTCAATTTCCAGCTATAAATTCACAACAAGCTCTAATTTGGTACTACAAAAATAGTGATGAAAGATATTTATTTGGACATAATGGAGGTGACATTGGTAGTTTGACTGAAATGTTTATTTCATTTGAGAATGATATTGGAGTGGTTCTTTTAAGTAACTCAAATAATTATAATGGACTAATCGAAATTGAAAAAGCTCTTTTCAATTTTGCTGATGAAAATAATTTTACAATTTTAGGCGATCTTAATTCGGATAGCAATATAAATATTCAAGATATTATTATCATTGTTAACTTAATTTTAATTGGTAGTTATGTTAATACCGCTGATTTAAATTATGATGATACAATTGATATTTTGGATGTGATTCAAATCTTAAATATCATTATAAATTAAATATGCGTTACTTATTACTTATTTCAATTTTATTTTTATTTTCTTGTGATAGAGAAATCTCTGAATATGATAAGCTACATAAGAGAAATCCTGTTGGAAGTTATGGTGAAAAAATAAATTCAGATGACTTTTTAATAATAAAAGAACTTATATCAAATGTTGATGATTATTTGAATAGGGAGGTTTTGGTTTCTGGATTAATACAAGATGTCTGTCCAATGCGTGGTTGTTGGATAAAAATTAAAGATTATCAGACTGATTTTACAATTAGAGTGAAAGTTATTGATGGAGATATTGTGTTTCCTCTTTCTTCAATTGGAAAGAATGTAAATGTTAAAGGAATATTTACAAAACTTGAGTTTTCTGAAAAACAAGCTAAAATGTGGAAAATGCATTTAGCAGAAGAAAAAGGAATTCAATTACTTGAAGATGAAATAATAATTTCTCCAAAAGATTTAATTGAGTATAGGATTAATGGTCAAGGTGCACTTATATTTAATTAGAGAGAATATAAACGAATGAACATTTTTGACATTTGTTTTCAAAAATAAAATAAAATACTTTTTTCCTTTAAAAATTATAAATAAATTATTAAATGAAATTGAGAATCAATCTCAATTAATTAAAATGATACATGAAGAATAGTTTAACATTTACAATTATTTATACAATAGGACACTTTCTTATTGCAGTTGCATGCGTAGTATTTATAACAGGAGCTCCTTTAGAGTTGGCTACCATTGATGCAATGGTTGAGCCATTAATAAATGCTGTTTGGTTATATGGATTGCACAAACTTTATGTTAAATATTATTGTGCAGAAAGTATTGACTAATTTAAATCATATTTTAAAAGCCTCTTTTTAGAGGTTTTTTTTATTATATTGAGATATGAAAATATTATTTAAATACACACTAATACTTATTTTTTTTCAATCATTTATATTTTCTGATGGACCTTATGATGTTGAAATTATTACTGAACAAGATGGTTTAAGAAATGGTCCTTATTATAGTGGTGGGATTGTTTATTATCCCGCTGATATTGAGGGTCCTTTACCAGTTTTAGTTTTGATACCAGGTTTTGTAAGTCCAATTTCTTCGATTGAAGATTGGGGCCCTTATTTAGCATCATATGGAATTGTTACTATGTTTGTTAATGTTAATAATATATTTCAAGATCCATATTACAGATCATCTGCTTTACTTGATGGTTTGATATCAATTAATGAAGAAAACTCAAGATATAACTCCCCATTATTTAATAATTTAAACATTTATAATTCTGCTGTTGGTGGTTGGTCAATGGGAGGTGGCGGCGCACAAATTGCTGCTCAACAAAATCAAGATATTAATGCTGTAATAGCAATGTCTCCATGGCTTCCAAATTCAAATATTGCATTAAATAATGAAACTCCAATTTTATTTTTAAGCGGTCAATATGATGGTGTTGCACCAAATTATTTACATACAGATGTTTTTTATAGTAATACTCCAAATTCAACTGACAAATTATTATTTGAAATATCAGGAGGAAATCACCAAACAGTTTGCAGTCCTTATAATAATGCCAGTATGGGTTTAAAAACAGTTTATTTTATTGAAAAATATATTGAAGATGATTCAATTAATTGCGATGATTTAATAAGTGCTCCGCTTTTTTCATCAGATTTTTTAACAAATATTGTGTGCGAATCTAACTTATTAGGTGATTTGAATGAGGATAATTATTTAAACGTTCAAGATATTATAGTATTGATAGATTTAGTATTAATTAATTCTTATAATGATATAGGTGACCTTAATTACGATAATTATCTTAATGTCCAGGATGTAATTTTGCTAACTAATTTAATTCTAAGTGATAATTAAGTATTATTTAAAAAAATATTTTCAAATTTTTGTAAATTAAAAGATGAATTTCCTATTAGAAAGTTTAAAAAATCTTAATCCAATCCATAACTTTAAATTATTAAATAAAAATATTAGAAATGATATTCTTGCAGGTATTACAGTTGCAATAATTGCGTTACCTTTGGCATTAGCTTTTGGAGAAGTGTCTGGTTTGGGTCCTGAAGCAGGTATCATAGGAGCTATATTTGGTGGATTTTTAGGAGGCTTATTTGGAGGATGTAATGTTAGCGTGAGTGGTCCAACAGCTCCAACAGCGACACAGATTGCTGCATTAATGGTTATTTTTTCTAACCAAGATGGCCAACCAGATTTAGTTGCAATTTTTACAATTATCTTTCTTAGCGGATTATTAATGGTAATTTTTTCTTTGATGAAAATTGCTAAGTACATTCACTATATACCATATTCTGTAGTAGCAGGATTCATGTGTGGAATAGGTTTAATAATTATTTTTGACCAAACTAAATATTTATTTGATAATCAATCTTTCAATGAAATAGGTATTATATTTTTACCTTCATTAATTATAATGTTATTTTGGGATAGTTTCAAAAAAAATATTAGATTTTTTAAAAATATACCAGCACCTGTTTTTGCATTATTATTTGGAACAATAATAGTTTTTTTGATGGATTTAGAAACAATTTCTATAGGCGATAAAATGTTAAATAATAAAAATTCAATTTTTAACTTTTACATTCCTGATTTTGATAGATTAAGTTCTTTTCTTAGTCCAGCATTTGCAATTGCAGGTTTAGTAATAATTGATAGTTTATTAACATGTTTAATTTCAGATAATATGATTGGTATTAGACACATTAGTTCAAGAGAGGTTTTTGGGCAGGGTTTAGCAAATATGTTATCTGGTTTTTTTGGTGGAACGACTACTGCTACAGCTACAATGTTTACAGTATCAAATATTAAATTTGGAGCTAAAACACCCTTATCATCAATAATTTATGCTATAACTTTACTAGGAATACTACTTGGATTAAAATCTTTAGTTTCCATTATACCAATATCATGCATTGCAGCAATTTTATTTAAGGTTGGAATTGATATAATGGACTATAGAGTACTCCCAATTTTACGTAGACTTCCAATAATAGATTTAACAGTTTTTGTTATTGTAATACTAATTACAGTTTTTTATAATCTTATGACGGCTGTTTTAATTGGTGTAATTTTTTCAACACTAGGATCTATAAAATTTATTAATTCAAGGAAAGAACATAAAATTAACTCATTTGACAAGGAATATGGTATTAAAAATCAAAAAGCTAACTCAACTATCGTTCTTAAGCCTAGGGGGGCATTATTTTTTGGTTCCATTGAACCTTTAATTAAATTATATCATAGTACTGAAAAACATAAAATACTTATAATAAATATGAATGAGATTACAAATATTGATTTATCTGGATTATATGCAATTGAAGATATTATCAGTAGAGCTAAAATTTATAATAGAAAAGTGTTTATTTACGGTATTAATCAAAATATAAAAAGAGATTTAAAAAAATTAAATTTTATACAAAATTTAGGAAAAGAAAACTATTTTGAATCCGAAGAAGATATCATTTCTAAAATAAAGTAAATCTCCTTACAAAATGTTACATTAATTATAAAAATAAATGTTAAATTAATTCACTAATTTTGAACATATGAATAAAATAATTAAAATAGATGATATAGAGGGTAAGGTTTATGAGCTTGAAAATTGGAAGCCTGAACAAGCAACTCAAGTAAAAAATTATTTTACAGAAAAATTTAAAGAATTAACAAAAGATTATCAAAAATTAATTCAGGAATTCAATTGGAATCAAATTATTTTTGATAGTGAAATGATGTTTAAACCAGTAATAGGTAAATCTTATTATCTATATCAAAAAAAAGATGGTAAACGATTTATGTCTTTAATTTCACCTAAAGATTGGGGAAAGAATAAAAATTTTGAATATGTTGGAACATTCAAACAAGACTCCAGACAAAAATGGAATTGTTTAGAATCAAAGATTAACTAGTTTTATTGTATAATTATTAAATGTTCTTACTAAATGTAAATTCAAGTTTTGATTTCAAAGAAGTAGATAGTTTCCTAAAATCTGATTTTAAAAAAATCATTAATAAATATTAAATTAAACCTATGAATATTAATTCTAAAAAAGAAAAATTATACTTCTACTCTTTAAGTGATAGTAATGACAGTTTAAAAAATATTCACATATATGAGGGTGGAATTTCTGCGGGCTTTCCTTCACCAGCAGAAGATTATTTGGATATTGATTTAAATCTTCATAAATATTTGGTTCAAAATCCTGCGTCAACATTTTTTATTGTTGCCAAAGGACATTCAATGGAGAAAGCTGGTATAGGTAACGATGATTTATTAGTCGTAGATAAATCACTTGAAGCTAAACACAATGATATAGTTATTGCTGCTGTAAATGGAGAATTTACAGTTAAGCGATATATTAATCTAAATGGAAAAGTATGTCTAAGAGCAGAGTCAAACTCCTCTGATTATCCTGATATAAACATTAAAGAATCACTAGATTTTGAAATTTGGGGAGTTGTTACTCATACAATTCACAATCACAGATGATAGTTTTAGCTGATTGTAATAACTTTTATGCTTCTTGTGAAAGAGTATTTAATCCACAACTAAAGAATAAACCTATTATTGTATTATCTAACAATGATGGATGTGTTATTGCAAGAAGTAATGAATCTAAATCATTAGGCATAAAAATGGGCGAACCTGTATTTAAAATCAAAGATATTATAAATGAAAATAAAGTATATGTTTTTTCGTCAAATTTTGCGCTATATGGTGATATGTCAAGTAGAGTGATGTCAATTTTACAAGATGAATCACCATCAACAGAGATTTATTCAATTGATGAAGCATTTATGGATTTTTCATCTATTTCAGATTATCGTAAAATAGCACTTAAAATTAAAACAAAAGTTTCAAAATCAACTGGAATACCTGTTTCATTTGGTATTGCAAAAACTAAGACGCTTGCTAAAGTTGCCAATCATATTGCAAAAAAACATACTGATAATAATTTTTTTGTAATAGAAAATAGCGAACAGTTACTGAAAAGATTTCCCATTTCAAAAGTATGGGGTATTGGAAGATCGCATTCTAAGATGTTAGATAATTTTGGTGTCAAGACGGCTGATGATTTTATAAACTTAAATGAAAAATGGGTTCAAAAAAACATGGCAATCACAGGTTTAAAAATAATGAGAGAATTAAAAGGTCAACAATGTTTTTCAATAAATGAACATCCAAAACGTAAGAAAAGTATTTGTACATCTAGAACATTTCCTAAAGATAGTAATAATATTAATTTTATAGAGCAATCTATTTCAAATCATGCATCAAAATGTGCTGAAAAGCTTAGGAAAGAAAAAAGTTGCGCTGGATATATAGGTGTTTTTTTAAATGTTAATAGATTTAAAAATTTAGAAAATCATAATAATGAATTTAAATCTATGATGTTTGATATCTGTACTAATGAAACTATAGAAATTTTAAATGCAGCAAAGAAGATTTTAAAAAGTATTTATAAAACTGGTACTTACTATAAGAAAGCAGGAGTAATAATTGGAGGCATAGTACCGGAAAATCAAGTTCAATTAAATTTATTTTCAGATTCAGAGCAATATATTAAAATGAAAAGTTTGTATAGAAGTATTGATTTTATTAATCAAAAAATGGGAAGAGATACTGTTAAGTTTCTTTCACAAGGAATATCTAAAAGATTAAAATTAAAACAAGAAAATCTTTCACCATGTTATACAACAAGATGGTCAGATATTTTAAAAATAAACTGTTAATTATATTTTTATAGAGTTAATATAATTTGTACATTATATTCATGAAAAATAAATTTCTCTTTTTGCTATTATTATTTTGTTTTCTCATATCTCAAGAACAATTTAGTTTTTATCACGATAATCAGTTTAGACAATATTACTTATATGAACCTGATATAATTAGTGACAATTCACCTCTAATTTTTGTTTTACATGGTTACAGTGGTTCAGCACTCAATGTAATGGACTATTCAAATATGAATGCTCTTGCTGATGAAAAAGGTTTTGCAGTTTGTTACCCACAAGGCACTACTGATCAATGGAACAATAGATTTTGGAATGTGGGTTATGATTTTCATGGTTCAGAAACAGTTGATGATATAGATTTTATTACAAATTTAGCTTTACATTTACAAAATCAAAATGGTTATAATCAAAATAATACATTTGTAACTGGCATGTCAAATGGTGGTGATATGTCTTATATGTTAGCATGTCAATCAGATAATATATTCAATTCCATTGCTCCAGTAGCAGGTTGTATGATGCAAGAAATTTATCAATCGTGTAACTCTGAACCAATTTCAGTATTAGAAATTCATGGTACAAATGATGATGTTACATTGTGGAATGGTGACTACTTCAATGTTGATGGTTGGGGAGCTTATATAAGCACTTTGCAAGCTATTGAATATTGGAATAACGAAAATCAATGCCAAAATTATGAAGAATTACAAGGTCCAAGTTTCAATACAATCCACCATAGATATCATGGATGTGTTAGTAATAAAGAAGTATGGCTTTATGAAGTTGTTGGGGGTGGTCATGATTGGCCTAATTATGCTAGTGAAGAAATTTGGAATTTTTTTGAATTAAACATTGAAACAAGTGATATTAATGGTGATGGAATTGTTAATATATTAGATGTAATTCATATTATTAATTTAATTATTAACTCAGATTTTGATGTATTGGCAGATTTAAATGATGATTTAATAGTTGATATACTTGATATAATCATTCTCCTAAATTTAATATTAGATTAATAATTTTATTAAAATGAAAGAAACTTCAAACTACATATGGAGAATTAGAACTGATAAAAGCATTAAAGTTAGTGCCTCAAATCTTTGGAATATAATTTCTAAACCATCTAATTTGGAGCTATTTCATCCATTTTGTAAAAAAAATCCAATAAAAAATTGGCCAGGAAAGAGTTCTGTAGATGAAATCTATTATTATAATGAATTGGTCTATGAAAGAAATTTTATCGAATGGTTTGATAATAAAGGATATGATCTTTTAATTGGAGAAAAAAAAGGACCTAAATCATTAGTAAAATGGAGAATAGATAAAATTTCAGACAATCATTCTAATATTAATATTACAATATATCCTCACAAGTTCAACAAAGAGTTTAGTATTGGTAATTTTTTCAAATTTTATATTCTTGTATATCCTGTAATAAAAAAATATCTTAATCAAGTTTTGAAAGGATTAGAATGGCATATCAAAACAGAAAAAAAAATTCCTAAAAATATGTTTGGTAACAATAAATTTTTTTCAACTAAAAATTAGAAATTATTAACTTGTAATTACAGCAACTTGGTATTAATTTTTTTATATGAATAGATTATTTTTAGAGTTTTTGAGATGGAATTTAAGATTACACGGTCTATACCATTTAATTAGTATTCTTTTGGATTTATATGGTTCAGAATCTCGAAACTGGGCAGGTGCATTTTTCCACCTTTACATTGTTATAATTGAAATTTTAGCTAGCTTTTTTATACCTAAAGATCACGTTCATATTAGGCCAATCAAGTCAAAAGTACATGATAAATGTGATTAGAGTTTTAAGAATATTTAATTTAATCATTTAAGGTCTAAACAGAAATAATTAATTCAAACAATCTTTGCATTGACCTATCAATAAGTGTTCAGAGCTTTTAATATTGTAATTAGGAATAGAAGGAATTTTTATTTCAATAGGAATACATGAAGATATCCCACAATCCTCACATAAAAAATGTGGATGAATTTTGCTTTCGTTGTGAGAATGATTTTCTGAATTGCTTTTTACATACCTCTTAATTCCTTCGCTATCAACAAACGAGTGAACTATATTTGATTCTTCTAGTCTTTCTATGATACGATAAACAGTAGTTTTATCCATTTTATTTTTAAATTTATCGATTAAATCAACTACTGGTATAGCATCCTTATTTTTGTTGAATTCATCTAAAACTAGTTTAACTGTTTTGGTTTTTCTTATTATGCTCATCGTTATTTATTGCAATTAAGTTGCATTTTTATTGCAAATAAGTTGCATTAGTAATTAATTTAAAGTTAAATTCGGTAACTTAATTTACAAATTTATAATATTTTTTAAGAGTTTTAATTTAAAATGACTAGTATTTCAGTTCAAAAATATGATGCAATCGGAGCTTTCGCAAGTTTCTTGTGTATGATACATTGCATTGCTACTCCATTTCTTTTTATTGCATCTGCTTGTTCAGCACCATGCTGCGATGCTACACCATTGTGGTGGCAATCAGTAGACTATATTTTTCTAGGAGTATCACTTTTTGCTGTTATCAATATTACAAAAAATAGCAGCTTAACATTTGTTAAATTAGGACTATGGGTAAGCTGGTTTGGGTTGTTCTTGTTTTTTTTTAGTAAACAATATTTGGGAATTAACATTTCTGAAAACTTAAAATATTTACCAGCTTTATCATTAGTCGGATTTCATCTTTATAATTTAAAATTTTGTAAATGTGAGAACGAATGCTGTTGATTTTTTTCTCCAAAAATTATAAAACATTAAAAATTACTTACGAAAGGAAATAGCTGTGAAAACATTGTATAGAATATTAATTGTTTCATTAGTCGGCATGGTATATGCTGAATGTGAAGAATTTACAGATCAAATTTCATGTGAAGCTGATGCTCATTGTGAATGGCATGCTGATGAAATGGCTTGCGAAGATGCAGGACATGATGATCACGAGCACTGTGAAGACCTTATGGATCAAGCATCATGTGAAGCTGATGAACATTGCGAATGGCATGGTGATCATTGTGAAGACGCACACGATCATGGAGATGGAGATTGTGCCGAAACTGATCATTTTAATACAGATGGTTTAGCATTGGAGCATGATGGAGTTGAAATTTACAGTCAGTTTCAGGGTTTAATTGAAGGTTCAGTAGATGTGCATGTAAACGAGACCAAAGATGTATCAGTACATTTTATTGATGTTAATGGCAATGAAATTGTCATTGATGAAAGTGTTATTGAATGTTATGGTTTAATTTTTAACGTAACAGATCCAAGTATAGTTTCAGTTGAAACAGAAGAGCATGATGAACATGGTGAAGAGCACTGTGAAGATTTTATGGATCAATTATTATGTGAAGCTGAGGAGCATTGTGAATGGCACGATGACCACTGTGAAGATTCGCATGATCATGGAGATGATGACCATGATGATCATGGAGGTCACACTTTTGAAGTTACAGGTTTGAGTGTAGGCTCAACAACATTTACGATATCAATTTTACATCAAGGTCATTCAGATTATACATCATTACCTATTATTGTTAATGTTATTGAAGAACCATGTTTATCAGGTGATGTAAATGGTGATTCTGGACTTAATATTTTAGATATTGTAGAAATGGCAAATGCCATAGCAAACGGAACAACTGCAATGTTAGATTGTTCGGATTTAAATGATGATAATGTTGTTAATATTCTTGATATAGTTCAGCTAGTTCAGTTAATACTATCTCAAAGAGTAAATGATGCGCATAATGCATCAATAATTATAGGAGATTCAAATGTAACTATAAATTCTGATGGTTACATTGGAGGTGTTCAGATGACTCTCAATCATGGATCTGATTTTACTTATAATTTAACAGATGAAGCTTTTGTTTCAGCGTCTAATACGAAGTTGAATGAAACTGTAATTGTTATAGTTGCTCCAAATAGTAATGAGTTGTTTACTTTCGATGGTGATTTTACAGTATCTGATTATATAGTAGCTAATTCATCAGATGCAGTAAATACGACATTTAATGAAATGTCATTTAGTCTTGGTAAAGCTTATCCAAACCCATTTAACCCAACAACTTCTTTGTCGTTAATGATTCCAGAAAATGGATATGTAAATGTAAGTGTTTTTAATTTGGCAGGTAAGCAAGTTGCTAACTTAATAGACGCTAACATTGAATCTGGTACTTACAATTTATTGTGGAATGCGCAAAATGTTTCAAGTGGTATGTATTTGGTTAGGGCTGAATATAGTGGAAATATATCAACTCAGAAAATAATGTTAATTAAATAACTTTATTAACTAATAATATAAAAGAGAGGCAAATTAGTGCCTCTCTTTTTTTATTTCATTATTAAAAATGATTTTAAACTATTTAAATAAAACTATATTTTTCTTTTTGTTTCTTTCCCTTGCTTTTTCTAATCAGCCTATTTATGGTAAAGTATTAGATGATAAAACAAAAGAACCTCTATCTAATACTTTTGTTAAAGTTATAGAATCTAATATTGTAACTAAAACTGACATTAATGGAAATTTTTATCTCAAATTAGAAGAAACTAAAATTAATTCAATTACTATTTCATTTAATATGATAGGATATCAAGAAAAAATAATTTCGATAAAAGATTTAAGTGATTCAAAGTGCGATAAATGTGATGGAATCAAATTAAATGAAATTTATCTTAATCAACAATCACTAGAACTTGATATTTCAAGAATTCATTCAAATCATAATAATTCTTCACAAATTTCAGATGTAGTAATTACAAATCAAGAACTTGATGAAAATTTTAAAACTAATATCGCTTCAACTCTTTCTAACTATCCAAATATAGGTATCAATTCTTATGGTTCAGTTACATCAAAGCCATCTGTCAGAGGTTTTTCTGGAGATAGATTTCTTCTTACAAAAAATGGGACTGAAACTGGAGATTTATCACAATCCGCAATAGATCATGTTATAGCTCTTGATATGACTCAAGTTGATAAAATAGATATAATTAGAGGCCCTAAATCATTAATATTTGGATCTAATGCCATAGGAGGAGTAGTAAATACAACTCTAATTGGGCATCCAAAAATTAAAGTTAGTAAAATTCATCAAAAATATTTTGTTGGTAATGAGTCTTATAATAATGGACTATATGGAAATGCAATGTTATATATACCATTTTTAAATAACCAATTCAATATTTTTTTAAGTGATAGAAAAACCAAAAATGAAATAACACCAATAGGTGAGTTGAATAATACTCAATCAAAAACATATAATGTTAAATATGGATTTACAAATTATAATAAAACAGGTTATATTAACTTTTCATATGAAGATTTTAATATGGATTATGGTATACCACCTAACTCTGGAGGGCATATTACAGGTGTTGATATTTTACTTAATAAAAAGACATCTGAAATAAATTATCATAAAGATATACCCAGCTTTTCAAGTTATTTGGATATTAAGTATAGTTTAATAAAATATATTCATCTTGAATTAATTGATGGAGCTTACAATAATAAAAATATTTTTGAACTTTTTGATGA
>Ga0163111_10002346_pt1 | contig 11959 bp, 7 predicted proteins | sample CRUFie1St18metaG_FD_109645 | JGI IMG/M metagenome (GOLD analysis project Ga0163111, IMG submission 109645) | Marine microbial communities from the Costa Rica Dome - CRUD Field 142mm St18 metaG | ecosystem: Environmental > Aquatic > Marine > Oceanic > Photic zone | place: Costa Rica: the Eastern... | reverse complement strand
TCCTCGTAGATCGCCTGCTCCTCGTCCCGATGCAGACGCGAAACCTCGCGGCGTTCGCGCAGCTCCATGTCGGCTGAACGGTTGGCAAGCGCAAAGACGCCTGGGAAGGAGCGCGTTGTAACAACAATTTGTGCAGCTAGGTCGTAGGAAGGTTTCCTCAGAGTAGGAAGTAGCGTCAGCTGCCTCGGCGCCAAAACATGCCCGAGGGCGGGTCGTCGTCTGACCAGGCGGAGGTCACAAGCGAGTCCACGGTTGGCGTTGGCGCCAAGCGCAAGGAGCGGCCTGCGGAGGAGCTCACGCCAGTCCCTGAGGAGATGTCGCTGCCGGTTGCGGCGATCATGCGGATCATCAAGGCGAAGCTCCCGGACGGTGTACAAATCGGCAAAGAGGCGAAGACGGCCTTCTCGAAGGCGTGCTCGATCTTCATTATGTACGTGACCACGATCGCCAACGACCTTGCGAAGGAGTCCAAGCGCTCGACGGTCACGGCGGCCGACGTTCTCCATGCACTGAAGGAGCTCGAGTTCGACGACTTCCTGCCGATGGTGGAGAACTCGCTGTTCGCGTACCGCGAGAACGATAAGGCGAAGGCCCTCGAAGCGGCGGCGAAGCGGGCCGCGCGGACCGGCGACGAGGGCGCCTCCGCCTTCGACGCGGGCGACGCGAAGGACGACGACGGCGCCGGCGTGACGGAAGACGCGGAGGTCGACGGCGCAGAGGATTAGAATTTCTACTCTGCCGGCCGCTCGCTGGTCCCCAGGGAGCGTACGACTTACGCGGGCGAGGAATGTGGCCGCCAGTGCGATGGCAGCTCGTACAAGCCGGCCAGCTGAATCGCGAGCGAGCGCGAGCGCACGTGCTCACCGAGTGGCCCAAAGTACGTTCTGTACTCTCGGCCCGAGCCGGTGCGCTTCGCGAGGATGCGCCACCCCGGCAGGTCGGCGTCCGTCTTGCATGCGTCGGCGGCAGGGCACCCAAACGCAAACTCTTGCTTCGGGCTGACGGCCTTGGCAAACTCCGCGGCATGGTACTGCGTTACGACGGCGATGCACGCGCCGAGCTGCACCCAGCTCTCCCAGGAGTCGTCCTCCGGCGTGTACCCTGCCCATCGCACGAGATACTGCGGCTCGCCCCCCTGCGCCAACCGCCGGCCGAGGATTGCTTCCACCTGGAAAAGCGGCTGCTTGCCCGGGTCAGACTCGCGGCCCGCGACGCTGTCGACGCTGTCGGCGAGCGCGGCAGAACCGCCGTCCGGGTGCTTCTCGCCGTGCACGCGGCCACCGGCGGCGATGCGCGCCGCGCGTGCGAAGTCGTCGTCCCCGAAGAAGGTTTGTCGATTCCGTACTTTTCGCGGGATTGAGAGCTTGAGCACAGCTCGCCATGCCAGCTGCCGGTGGCCAATCGGCACCTTGCCGACGCGCAGCGCGGCACGAACGTGCGGCGTCTCCCCCATCTCCTCGTCGAAGCCGCCGCTGCCGCCGCCGCCGCCACCCGAGCTGCCGTGCCCCATTCCGAGCACCGTTCCGAGGACCGATCCGTTCGGGCTCGCTGGGTGCTTGCGCCGCGGCTTGTGGCTCTCTAGCAGACGCTTCGCGTTCTCAGGTGGCGACGGCGTGGCTGGCGGTGGCAGATCGGCGAGCGTGGCGAGCTCCTCCTCCCCGAGGCGCTGCATTAGCCGCCCCAGGAGCACGCGCGCGGCGGCGGCAGCGGGCGCGGCGGACGACGTGTGCGTGTCGGCACCACGGTCTGCGGCGGTTGCGCAGCGACGGAGGAGCTGCGCAAAGTGGAGGAGCTCGCCACGATCAACGGAGAGCAGCTGTAGAGCCGATGAGAGTGGCAACGACCCGTCGCCGCCGCTGCCGGCGAGGTATGCGCGGTACAGTCGGCTGTCATTCTGGACCAGCCAGTACTCGCCGCCATCGGAGTCACCTCCGAGGTGCATTGCCTCGAGTGCGCTGGTCGCCTCCTTGCGTTCGTCTGCCGTGAGCAGTGCCGAGCATAGACAATGCAGCACGAGGAGCCGGTCCGGCGCTCCGAGCTCGGCGCACGGAACCATCGACGCTGGCGGCCCCGGCGCCCCGCCCCCTTGTGCCGCCAGCGCCGCTGCCGCCAGCGCCGTCGAGGCCAGCGCCGCCGCTGCCGCCGCGAGCCCTGCCTGTGGTGCTTCGGGCTCAGCCGGCTCCGCCGGAGCACACTGGTCGCCCGCCGCCGCAGCAGCAGCGACGGCGCCCGGCTCGGCGGCGGCGCGCGCCTCGGCGGCGGCGGCGCGCGCCTCCGCAGAACCATCCGCTCCCTCCTCGGTGGGGAGAGCGACCTCGGCGCGGCGCGCGCGCGCCGTGCGCGGCCGGTCAGCGGTGCTCTCGGGCAGCTTGTGCAGACCCGAGTGATTGTTGGGGAGCACGCAGCCGAAGGTGCCGCAGAGGGCGGGGCCCGTTTCCGTCACCCACTGCCCAAATTTGCCGCCGACGCGACGTCCCTCCGGCCGCCACATCGGGAAAGTCCCCGCTGTGTGCCGCTTCGCCCACACGCCCGTCTGTAGCGCAGCGAACAGCGCAACCTCCCAATTCTCGCCTTCCGACAGCCACGCGCGCGTCTCACGGTCAATCGTCTCCGGCTGCGCCGCCGCTGCCACCACGCCCGTCAGCAGAGCGCGGTGCAGCCGCTTCAGTAGCCCCTCAGCGGGTGGGCGCGAATCGTTGGGTGCTGTGGCGTCGGGCGTGGCGGCGGTAGGCGCGGCGGCGTCGAGATCGGTCGGGTAGGGTGCGGCAGCGTCTTCGGCTGTCGCCGCTAAGGCGGCGGCGGCGGGCGTGGCGGCGATGTCAGGACCAAGGCAGAGCGTTTGCTCTAGCTCGGCGAGCGAGAAGGCGGGGAGGGGGAGGCGTGGGCACAGCGCCCGGCACGCCAGCCACGTGTGGAGAAGCTCGGGCATCGTCCGCAGCCGCGACAACTCGGATGTGTCAGGCGTGTTGCGTCGAGATGCTGCATCCATGTCGAAACGGCGCACCTGTATCCCGACCGCGGGGTGTGAGATCCGCGGGGTGAGAGATCCGGGAGATGCGCGGCTGCCGGGTTCGCCACGTAAAAGGGGGACCGCCGCGAGCGCTTCGTCGTGGGCGCCAAAGATCGCCGCCTCTGCCGAGCTCAGCCCTCGCGGCGCTCTCTTGCGCGACGGGGGGGAGGTGATGGCGCTGCCATCGGCGGCGCCGCCGATAAACATGCCCCCGTTGCCCATGGTCGGTGCCTTCCGTTTGAGCCCACCGCTCGAAGAACGCTCCAGCAGGATGCCGCGCGACTCACCGGCAGCGAGGGCGAGGGCGTCGAGTGGGCCGTCGGGCACATCAACGAGTGGCGCGCGGAGTTGGAACTCGACGAGCTTGCCGGGCGTCGCCAGAGGCGGTAGTGTGACGTGCATCACCTGCGGCGGCAGCGGCACCGAGAGTAGCAGTCGCTGGCCACCTTCGGCGCCGGGGGGGGCCACGATGCTCACGTCGTACCTGCAGCAAGGGGTTGCAGCACGGGTGAGATCCTCGAGGGTTCTCGATAGCGTGGCAGCGGCCTGTTCGCCGCCATTTCGGCGCACCCGTGCGACGTTTGTGTACACAGCCGATCGCCCTCAGAGCAACCAGCGGGCAGCGTCAGATCGATCAGTTCAGGCGGTCGCTGCACCGACAAAATGAGCGTCTGGCCGCCTTGCGCGCCGCTCGGAACCGTCACCCGCGCGACATCGTAGTCGTGGACTCGGACGAGCGTCGCCGCCACCTCGACGCCCGAGAGCGTGCGGCCGACCGCCTGCGGCGTCGATTGATCGGAGGATGGAGTTGTCTCGCCGCCGGAGCACGTACGCTGCACCGGGTTTAAGGCGCGCACGTCGGCAAGCGCGACGTCTCCCTGTACGCTGGCACCGTTATCGGGACCGAGTTTCCGTTTGTGGATGCGATCGCGCGCCGGCGCCTCGGGACGCCGGAAGCCGCTTGCGCCCGACGGGCAGGCGTCGAGGAAGCTGTCATCGATCGCCATCCCGCCGCTTTCGGCTTCCTCGCCGCTAGCGGCACGCGAGTACACGCGAAGTCGCTCAACCGTCTCCTCCTTCCCGTGCGGCAACAACCGCACGACGACGGTCTCCGTCTCCGCCGGCGTGACGTATGTCTTCGCTGGAGGCGCCGCTATCGCCACGGCGGCGTCATTGGTCTCGACCAGGACGGAGCTGGCCTCGCAGTCGGGAGCGAGGCGCTCAGGGAACGCGGCGGCGGCAACACCGCCCTCTTCGCCGCCAACTTCGTCGCCCTCCCCGCCGTCAGCTTCGCGCGGCGGCGTCGTGCCGTGCTCAGCTGTCACCTCCGCCTCGAGCCACAGCCCATCCCACAGCACCTCGACGAGGTCGCCCGGCGCGCACTCTGGCGCGGGCACACGGCGGAGCGGCAGTCGTACATGCTGCGACGGCACCTGCCGCTCGCCCGCCGCCTCGCTGACCCGACGGACGCGGACGAGGCGGCCGCCCTCCTCAACACGCACGACAACAGATTCAGCCCAACCACCCCGGAGCGGCTCCTTGAATGCAAAGAGCGCCTCCACGTGGTCGCCTACTCTCAGACGCGTCGGGCCAAGGTCGACGAGGGTGCTCGCGTCGAGCCCCGTCGCCCCGTCGTCGGCGGTGCCCTCAAAAGGCTCGAGGCGCGCGCCCGCTGTCAACACCGGAAGAGTCTTCAGTCGCTTGAGCGGCGCGACGTACATGAGGACCTGGGGGTGGCGAAGAGAGGGGAGGGGGGGGGATTAGTCAATGGACGAAAAGTCTTCGTGGTGACGTAAGAGGCGGCTCCAGTTCCCGGACTGCGGCCGCACCTCGGAGACGCGCGCGGGGCGTCCGTCATCCAGCACCTCGAGGATGTCCGCACTCCACGGCGCCGTGGGCACTGGCTCGGTTTGCCGCATCAAGATGCCCTCGCGCAACCCTCGCGCGAGGGCGTTCGCTCGCTCGCGCGGAGAGACCTCGGGCCGTAGCGCTGCGTCCCGAGCCTTCTTCGGTGGCCTCCCGGGACCCCTCTTCCCTGTCGACTGAGACGGCGTGGCGGGGGTGGCGGCGTCCGGTGCTGGGTGTGCCAGATGCTTCGGCGGCCTTCCAGGGCCCCTCTTCGCTGGCACCGCCGGGTAGTCGGCAGCATGTGGCCGATGCTCGCTGTCAGCCGCCTGAGGTGGCATCGGGACTGACGGCGCGAACGTTGGCTGCGACGGCACCTCGGCATTCGTAGCAAGCGCGTTCGTGGCAGTCGGCGGCGGCGCCGTGAGTGGATAGGGCGGGCGCGGTGGCAGCGACTGTGCCGCAGGAACGAGAGCCGGGGAGAGGTCCGCGATGCTCGGCGGGAACGGGCGCGCGGCGAGGGTGGTCACCGCGTGCCGTGGAGCGGCTGTTGACGCCGGGGCTAGGGCAGCGCCCGGACGCGCAGCGAGGACCAAGGGTATCTTCGTGGCGGCAGCTGCGGCGGCGGCGGCGGCGGCGGCGGCGGCGGCGGCGGCGGCCTGCGCGGCTCGAGCTGCAGCCGCCACTTGCGTTGCAGCGGGCGGCGCCGTCGGTTGGGCGCCCGGGAACCTCGCAGCGCCGTGAGGGCTCAGAACGACGTTCGGAGGAGCCCACGAAGCCCCACCACCACTTGAGGCCGGCGCTGCTTGCACGAAACACCCGCCCGACTCCGCGCACATTGAGAGCTGCGCCGCCAGATGTCCCGCCGAGTGCCCACTTTGTGCAGCGTGCACCTGCGGCGCTGCCGCACCGGGCAGAGCACGCGGCGCAGGGAGGGCGACGGGGTGGTGCGCGGCCGGCGGCTGCAGGTCGCCGCGAACGAGCGGGCGGAACTGAATCTCCCGCGCGTCATGCCAAGCGGCAGTGCCATCATCATCGTAACTCACGCGCACCTCATGCCGAATCCCCGCAGCATTCGACTGGCGCGATCGGTGCTCACAGACCTGGGCGGAGACCCAGGTCGACTCACGCCAGACCGAAACTCTGGCGCCAACGCCCGGCGGCGGCACTGCTCCCCAGGGCTCCATGACTTGTCTCTGGAAAAGAAGCCTCCAGGAGGCAAGGAGAGTGGGTTCCTACTCTTTCTACCTTACGGTGGTAGAGGCCTCAGCTTCGTAAATAAGACCCCCTGGGTGTGAAGCCCGCCCCGGCCGCGGAAAGGCGATTCACGCCGCGAAAATCGGCATGCAGGTAGGGAACGACACCCTTTCCACCGGCAGCACACCGCATTGCATGCCATACGTCATCTGAGGTCGCTAGGCACCGATGAAATTGCCTAATTTGGAATGCCTCCTGGCACGTGATGAAGACCGATCCGGAGCTCTGCCCTTTCGGCCCAGCTATCGCCCGTGGCGGCGATTCACGGGGGCTCAGTGGGTGTTCGGGGTTCTCCGGGTGAGTAGCAGTCTAGCCACACCCGAAACTATCACATCTATACTCCCACACGCCCTTGGTCTCCCTCTAGATTTGGGTCTTCAGCTGGCTGGGCCACACGGTGGGCACAGTGGGGCTGAGCTGCAGGATCAGCTGCAGAGCCTGCCCACGCCCAACCTGGCGAGTGCCGCGGCCGCAGCAGCCCCTCTGGCGATGTCTGGCACCGTCTGCAACCATTGGATCCAGCAGATCGACCCGCACAGCACGGTGCACCGGCGGGTCCGCCACGTGCCACGGCGGCGCGGTGCAGCGGTCGACCAACTCGAGAGTCCGAGGCGCCCGGGCTGCCCTCGAGGCTTCCAGCAGTCCGCCCAGCACGGCTGCACCGCGCAGGAGCGAAGTGAGCGCGCGAATCGACCTCCAGACTACCACTCACCGTCGGCGCTGTGCGCTAGCACCGCGGCGGAGATTGTACCTAGAACTTGCTCGTCACGAGGTCCCAGCGCGCGACACACAATTTCGTGCACCCGCAGGGACCGCCTTGATGGTCCAAGACTGCTTCGGCCGCGCGGCAGCGGGTTTGGCGCCGCTGGCGAGCATGGTCTTCGCTACGCAGGGGTCTTCGTTACGCAGCTGAGGCCTCTATAAACATTCTCCTACTCCGCCAGGAAGTATCCACAGCACGCGAGGCGGAAGCGGCGGAAGGTCGCGGCGCCGGGGCAGTCGTCAGCGAGCTGCCGTAGCAGCTCTGGCTGCAGCAGCGAGTGCCAGCGTGGACGGCCGGTGGCGATGCGGTGGCGTTCCGTGTGGAACTCGGCCGCCTGGATACCGGGCAGGTCGATGAGGTAATCGCGCGCGGGCAGCAGCCCCTCGAGCACGAGCACCGCCGCGCCGGCCTGAGCACCCGCCGCCCGGCACAGCTTGCGCAGCGCGCCAACGTCGAGGTCGCCCTCGCCGCCGACGCCGCCGGACGCATTGTACGCGGGTAGCGGTGGGCGTTCGAGCGTGAGGGAGCCGTTCGGCTGCCCTGCGAGCGGCGGCGTCGAGAGAAAGGCGCGGAAGTCGAAGTCGGCCATCACCCAGTTGTGGTAGCACTGGTCGGGGCCGCCCGGCCGCCACGTCCCCGGCGACAGGTGGCACGTGGGGGCACCGGGGCGACCCTCCGCAAGGACGATCGGGTGCGCTACGCCGAAGCGCGCACGGTCACTCGCGGAGTACTGCGCGGGCGGCTGCATCTGGCGCACGAACTCGCACGGCCAAGTCGGCATCGCGGGGCGGCGGCCGACCAGCGCCGCGACGACGACCAGGTTGTGGATCAGCGCCATCGCCGAGCGTAGCGCGTGGCCGCGATCGGCTGAGGACGCGCGGGTGCCGTCGGCAGCGTACGGCGTGAGGCGCACAACCGCGTCGTGGGCGGCGGGCGGCAGCGCGAGCACGCGCGTCGTCGGGTTCGGGTTCGGCGCCGCGCTGGCCAGCGGCTGCGCGGCGCCGTGAACCTCGAACGGGGTGCCGCGCGGCGTGAGGCCGAGCGCGTCGAGGCGGGCGTCCCAGAAGCCGTGGGCGCGAAGCCAGAAGAGCCGACCTGCCTTCGACCAGCACATGTGCGGAAAGCAGTGCCACATGTTTGTCAGGTGGAGGTACGCGAACCCGGGCGGCTCGGCCGCCGCCCACCCCTCCTCCGGGTCGTTGCCGAGCGACGCGAGCCACGTAGGCGCGACCATCAGCCGCCCGGGCCGCAGCGGCCGTGCCGAGGGCAGTCCTAGCGGGATACCGCTGGTGGTCCCGGCCGGCACCGGCGCTGCCGCGCCTGCCGACGCGTTGCGCGGCGAGCACAGGTCGAGCGTGCGCAGCGGCGACCCCAGGTCGTGCTTGTAGAAGGCCCTGGCGTTGAGCTCATCGTCGGGCGGGTCCCATGGCGGCGACGCGCCCTCGGTTCGTTTGGCCCACGCCACCCACTTCTCCATGTGCCCGCCGCCGCCGCGCCCCCGCCTCTCGATCACGACGCGCTGGTATCCGAGCGCCGGCCACAGGTCGGAGTCGTGGCCGTAGCCCACCGCCCAAGGGAACACGCGGCGTTGCAGCTCGAGCGACTTGACGAGGTCGTTCCAGACGTCCTGCTCCCACAGCACCTCGCGCTTCGGCGGCGCCGAGTAATCGCGTCTGTTCACATCCAGGAAGAGAAGGACCCGCTCCCACATGAGGCGCGCAACCCACTCCGCCGCTGCCACGTCGCCGCGGCCGCCGGGAGAGGGCAGCCCGCCGCCGCCGCCGCCGCCGCCACTCTCGCCGCAGCGCGAACGCGGCCAGCCGGCCTCCGCCGAACGGAACTCGCCGGCGCGCGCCGCCGCGGCGTCGAGGTTGAAGTAGACGAAGCCGCAGTTCAGCGACTGCGAGTTGTCGGCGTTGATCGTGATGATCACGTCCTGAAGTGCGAGCGGCGGGGCGCGTAGCAACGGGTACACGTCGCGGAGCAGGACGGCGTCGATATCGAGCGAGAGCACGTTGCTGCCCTCCCGTAGCAGGTTCAGCGCAACCCACCACCGCGTGCACCAGAACAGGTAGATCTTGTCGTACGTGTCCATGCCGCCGACCTTGCGCGACGCGCGCCACTGCGCCCAGCCAGGGTGCGCCCTCGGCGCCGAGCTCCACGCGCACGAGAGGCGTTCCTCGGCGAACGCGCGCACCATCGGCTCCCATTGCTCGTTGATCGACGTGCACGTCGGCTCGGCGTCGGCGAGCATCACCCAGTGCTCGTACCCCATCTTCCGCAGCTGCGCCACCCAGTGATACCCCCAGCCCGCCATGTTCGCGTCGGCGGTGAAGAGGATGATCTCGCGCTTCCAGCTCCGCAGCTGGGCGACGCGCCGGAATTCGCCCGGCGCGTCGAGGTCCACAGCCGTCGGCAGCGGGCGCACGCGGCCCACGCTCGCGTACTCCACGGCGCGCCGTCGCGGCCTCGCGCCGCGCCGTCGCGGCAGCCGCATGTGCTGGCGGGGCCCGGCGCCGGCGGCCGCAGCGGTTCCCGCCGCCGCCGCCGCCACGGCCTCCGCCGCCGCCGATAGCGGCGGCGGGGGTGGCGGCACCGCCGCCGCGCCGACCCACGCCGACGGGTCGCTGTGCGCTGGCGTTCCTGCCGCGCCGTGCAGCGCAGTCGGCCGCCGGCCACCGCCGGCGCGCCACCGTGCGGCGCCGGGAGACTGCGGCGCCGAAGGGCCAGCGAGGAGCGCGACGCGTGAGGTGTCGGCGAAGAGCGTGGCCAGCAAGCCGCCGACGACGAGCCCGGTAGCAAAGCAAGTTACCGGACGAGGCATCACCGTGTGGGCACTCACGGCTGTCCAGAGACGCCAGGAGACAACTACAGTACGATTTACGCGGGCAGGCTGCTTTTCGTACTCCTGTGCTGATACTAGGAATTCCGATGGATATCGTAGCTAGTGTAAGTGCAATACCGAGTTTTTTTGCGCGGGAGCCGCAGGCAGGCAGCGGGAGCATGTCGCGGGAGCCGCCGCCGGAGCCGTGCCCCCCGCGCATCGCGGTGCCGTCGTCTGCGACGCCCGACCTGCACTCGCCGACGCAGCCCTTCGCGCCGACGCGCGTCGTGATGGCCCCACCGCCGGCGTCTGTGATGGGCGGCACTCGTCCTGACCCGTGCTGTGCCGAGCAGATGGCGGCGACGGCGGCGCAGCTCGCGAGCCCGCACACGCCGTGGAACGCGACGCGCGTGCAGAGCCGGCTGCCGCCAGCGTACGACATGGGCCTGCTCGGCGCGTCGCCGTCTATGATGCCGCCGCCGGCGTGCGGGATCAACGCGCTCACCTCGCTGCCGCCGCTGGACCCGTCGCAGCCGGCGCAGCTCGGCCGCCTGCTCGCCTCTCTCATCATGCCTTGCTTGTGCTCGTGGGGGCAGCACCGCACGACCGCCGACTGGCCTCCCGAGCTTCTCGCCTTCGGCCCGCTTCCGGCTCTCCACGACGCGCTCATCACGAGCCACACCTACTCGCTGACGCTGCCGCAGCTTGTCACCGCACTCAAGGAGCGGGCCGGCTCTTACAACCAAGGAAAGGCGATCGACATGCTCAACCTCAAGGCCTACGTCCGCTGCTTCCCCCTGTACCACCTGCGTTCTGGCCGCACGCCGCTCGGCCGCCCGCTCGACGTCGTTGAGATGCGCATGCCGATGCCGGCGGCGCACATGTCGCAGCAGATGATGTCGCAGCACATGACGTACCAGACGTTGATGCATGCGCAGATCCAGACGGCGCCCGCCGCCTCCACCGCGGCGGCGCCGCCGCCGCCGCCGCCGCCGCCGCCGCCGCCGCCGCCGCCGGCCCCGCCGCCGCCGCCGCCCCTTCCTTCGCAGCAGACGTCGCAGCCAGCGTTGCAGCAGCCGCCGCCGCCGCCGGTGCAGGCGCACGCAACTGGCCCGCTTTGGTCGTCCATGCCGCCCACGCTCGGCGCGCCAAACAACGCGCCGCCGCCGCAGATGCCGTACTTGGGCCGTTCGCAATCGGCGCCGACGGAGCGTGTCGCAATCGAGTGCTGCTCGCCGCCCCTGCAGCCGAAAGAACTCTCAACCACCTTCCAGGCGATGCCGCTCGACAACGCGGCGCTCGACTGCGACGCCGTCGACGGCTCTCCGACGACGTCGTCAATGTGGGGCCGATCGGCGCTCGGCGGCTTCTCCTTCTTCGACCCCGCACAGGGTGGCGCGGGCGAGCGCGAGGCCGGCGGAGGCGACGACAAGGAGAACCGCGGCGTGGCGGGCGAGAAGCTTCCCGGCGCTCACGCGAGCTCGCAACCCGACTGCCCCCGGCGCACGCCGTGTGTCAGCCTGGCGTCGGCGGCGCCACAGCCGGCGCCACAGCCGGCGCCACAGCCGGCTTCCGACGAGCCGCCGGCGATGCTCGCGCAGATCGATGAGCTGTTCAGCGACGCCTCGGCTGAATTGACGGCATCGCGCATCGCCTTCCTCCGCCTCAGCGGTCTCGACAAGGCGCTGCTCGCCGCCGTCGATCGCGCCGTCGTCGCGAAGCCCGACGCGCCGCTCGAGTTCGTCGCCTTCGAGCTGCTCCGCGTCGCCTCGGAGGCGAAGCCCGCCTAACTTGCCCAGCCGCCTCAAAACCCTGGCTCGGTCAGGAGCTGACACTCACTCTGTGATTCGCCATGTGAACGATCGTGTGCTATTTTATGACAGAAGCCGTGTACACTGCCCAGACCGCTGCTTCTCAAGCACGTTCTCAAGTGTTCTCAAGCACTTAGCTCCTACTACAGTACCATACCAATACACTTACTACTTACCCATGACCCCACATCGTAGGAATCATACCAACCCTCTAGGAATTCCTACTATCGACATCATTCTCGCTTGCCTTGCGGTCAGACCCCTCAACATTGCATAATATGTTGATCGAGCCCGCGGGCGTGCGTGCTCTCCTGGCCGGCGTGATATGTGCTTCCTCGCTCGTAGGAGGACCGCCCGCGGCAATATCTGCGGAAGCACCATCCGTGTCCGCGATAGAGGGCAGCCCCGTGGCCGAGGAGGTGTGGTCCCTGATCGACAAGTACTTCCTC
>Ga0163111_10002345_pt1 | contig 11961 bp, 14 predicted proteins | sample CRUFie1St18metaG_FD_109645 | JGI IMG/M metagenome (GOLD analysis project Ga0163111, IMG submission 109645) | Marine microbial communities from the Costa Rica Dome - CRUD Field 142mm St18 metaG | ecosystem: Environmental > Aquatic > Marine > Oceanic > Photic zone | place: Costa Rica: the Eastern... | reverse complement strand
GGAAGTTTTAAAATTTTTGGAAGTTCACCTGAAGCTCAACTGGTAATTAAAGATAAAATAGCTGAAATTCACCCTATAGCGGGAACCTTCAAAAGGACAGGTGATGATACGGTAGATTCAGAAAAAGCAATAAAACTTTTCAAAGACGATAAAGAAAATAGTGAACATATGATGCTAGTCGACCTGGCAAGAAATGATTTGAGTAGGTCATGCACAAATGTAAAAGTTGACAAGGATCGTGAAATTCAATTTTATTCTCACGTGATACATCTAGTTTCCAAGGTAAGTGGTGAACTTAAATCTAATTCCAGAGATATTATTGGAAGTACTTTTCCTGCCGGAACATTATCAGGAGCGCCAAAACACATGGCAATGAAACTTATTGAAAAATACGAGGAACATAATAGATCTTTCTATGGTGGTGCAATTGGTTTTATTGGTTTTGATAATGATTTTAATCATGCAATTGTGATAAGATCATTTTTGAGTAAAAATCAAAAATTATTTTTGCAAGCAGGTGCAGGAGTCGTTTCAAAATCTGACCCAAAAAATGAATTACAGGAGATTTATAATAAAATAGGTGCTTTATTAAAAGCATTAAAAAAAGCTGAAGAAATATGAAAATAATAGTTATTGATAATTATGATTCCTTTACTTATAACTTGGTCCACTATCTAGAGGATTTAGACTGCGATGTGACTGTCAGAAGAAATGATAATTTAAGCCTAGAATTTATTGAAAAATTTGATAAAATTTTAATATCACCAGGTCCAGGAATACCAGAGGAAGCGGGTATGACAAAAAAAATAATTGAAAAATTTTATAATAAAAAAAGTATTCTCGGTGTTTGCTTAGGTCATCAAGCCATTGGGGAAGTTTTTGGTGGGAAACTACTTAACTTAAAAGAAGTTTTTCATGGTGTTTCAACTGAAATTGAAATTGTTGCTGATGATCCTTTGTTCAGAGAAATACCTACCAAATTCAAAGTTGGGAGATATCATTCCTGGATTGTGAATGATTTAAATGAATCTCTTGTTCCATTAGCTTTTGATGGTAATAAAAATATAATGGCATTAAAGCATAAGGATTATAAAGTTTGGGGGGTACAATTCCACCCCGAGTCTATTCTAACTGAGCATGGAAAGAAAATTTTAAAAAACTGGATTAAAGCATGATGAGAGATATTTTAGAATATTTATTTAATTTTAATAAGCTTGACTATAATCAGTCAAAAAAAATACTTATTGACATAAATTCTAACAAGTATTCTCATGCGGAAATTTCTTCTTTCATAACTGCGTATAAAATGAGAAATCCATCTATCGAGGAAATGGAAGGTTTTAGAGATGCACTACTGGAGCTTTGTGTAAAAATTAATTTGAATGAGTATAATACTATTGATTTATGTGGAACCGGTGGAGATGGCAAAGATACTTTTAACATCTCAACAATATCATCATTTGTTGTAGCTGGTGCTGGATTTAAAGTAACTAAGCACGGTAATTATGGAGTGTCATCAAACTGTGGGTCAAGTAATGTTTTGGAATTTCTAGGAATAAAATTTTCAAATAAAGAATCTCATTTAAAAAAATCTTTAGAAAAATCAAATATTTGCTACTTACACGCACCACTATTTCATCCATCCATGAAAAATGTTGCCCCAGTTAGAAAAGAGCTTGGATTCAAAACTTTTTTTAATCTCTTAGGACCACTAGTTAATCCATGTAGACCCAAAAATCAACTTACAGGTGTATATAATCTTGAAATTGCAAGACTCTATGGATATATTTTTAAAAACACTAATGTTAATTTTTCAATTGTATATGCATTAGATGGATATGATGAAATTTCATTGACTGATAACTTTAAATTAATCACTAATAATGAAGAGATTATAGCTGACTCAAAGTTTTTTAATTTACATAAAACATCAAATCAAGAAATTTTGGGTGGTAAAACAATTAAGGAATCAGCAAATATTTTCAAGAATATTCTTGTTGGAAAAGGAACAAAAAGTCAACAGAACGTTGTATTAGCAAACTCATCACTTGCCATAAAAACCATAACCGGAAAAAAAATAGATGAGTGTGTTTCTATTGCTGAGGAATCATTAAAAAGTGGTAAAGCATATAATTCTTTAAAAAATTTGATTCAGTTATAATGGATATTTTGACCAATATTATTGACAAAAAATTAAAGGAAATAGAGTTTTTGAAAAATTCTATTTCAATACCAACACTTGAAAGGTCCAGCTTTTTCAAGGACAAAACCAAATCTTTATCAAAAAGTATAAAACAAAGTGAAATCGGAATTATTGCCGAGCACAAGAGAAAATCTCCATCGAAATCGGATATCAATCATCTAACATCGAGCGAATCCATAATTAAAGGATATAATGATAATGGGGCTGCTGCAATTTCTTTTTTAACAGAGAAAAATTTTTTTAATGGTTCTTCTATTGAATTTACCAAAGCTAGAGCAATAACAAATCTACCAATGCTAAGAAAGGATTTTATAATTGATGAGTATCAAATAATTGAGTCAAAATCGATGGGTGCTGACGCAATATTACTAATCGCTGCGTGTCTTAATTCTACTGAAATAATAAATTTATCAAAACTTGCAAAAAGTTTTGATTTGGAGGTTTTAATTGAAGTTCATGACTTAGAAGAACTAGATAAATCGTGTATTGATAGTGTTGATATAATCGGTATCAACAACAGAAACTTAAAAACTTTTGATGTAAATATTGAAACAAGTTTAAATTTAGTTGAAAAGATACCATCAAGTTTCACAAAAATATCTGAAAGTGGTTTAAATAATACATCTGAAATTATAACATTGAAAAATAGTGGATTCGATGGATTTCTAATAGGAGAAAAGTTTATGAAAAGTTCAAATCCAGGTGAAGAGCTGTCAAATTTTTTATCTAAAATCAAAAATGAAAGTTAAGGTTTGTGGTTTAAATAATCAGTCTAGTATTTCTGAATTAAATAAAATAGGAATCGATTTTATGGGTTTTATTTTTTTTAATAAATCCCCAAGATTTATTAATGAGGATTTGATTTTATCTGACATATCAAAATATAAAGTAGGAGTTTTTGTTAACGAAAATTTTGAGACCATAATTAATTGCATAAAAAAATACAAACTAAGTCATGTTCAACTTCACGGAGATGAGGAACCGTCATTTTGCAAGAAATTAACTGAATTGGTTAAAGTGATTAAAGCTTTCAGAGTCTCAAATAATTATGAAATAAGATACACAGATAGCTATCTTGAGTGTTGTGATTATTTTTTATTTGATACTGAATCTGACACTTTTGGTGGATCTGGAAAAAAATTTGATTGGGAGATTATAAGAAGTTTCACAAATAAAAAATTTTTTCTAAGTGGTGGAATTGATATTAAGAGTATAGAAAAAATTAAAAAAATTAAAAAAGAAAATAAGTGTCTAGTTGCTGTTGACATTAATAGTAAATTTGAATTAAGTCCAGGCACAAAAGACGTACAAAAAATTAAAACATTTTTAAAAAATTTAAATAATGGAAGATTATAATGTAGATAAAGATGGTTTCTACGGAGACTTTGGAGGTGCATTCATACCAGAGATGTTACACCCTAATATTGACGAATTGCAAAAAAAATATATTGAGATTACACAATCACATGATTTTAAAAAGGAATTCAATAAACTACTATCCGATTACGTAGGAAGACCGACTCCACTATATTTTGCCAAAAGACTTTCAAAAAAATACAATACAAAAATTTATTTAAAAAGAGAAGATTTGTGCCATACTGGTGCACATAAAATAAACAATACTATTGGACAAATCATACTTGCTAAAAAACTTGGAAAAAAAAGAATTATTGCTGAAACTGGTGCTGGTCAACACGGTGTAGCTACTGCAACAGTTTGTGCACTTATGGGGATTGAATGCGTCGTTTATATGGGAGAGATTGATATTTCAAGGCAAGCTCCAAACGTTGCAAGAATGAAAATGTTGGGTGCGAAAGTTAGATCTGCAACATCTGGAAGTAGAACTTTGAAAGATGCAACAAACGAGGCTATTAGAGATTGGATATCAAACCCAGTTGATACACACTACATAATCGGTTCGGTTGTTGGGCCTCATCCATACCCTGATATGGTTGCTAGATTCCAATCTGTTATCGGCTATGAAACAAAAAAACAACTAATTAAAGTGGAAAAAACCGACAAGCCTACTCACGTAATTGCTTGTGTCGGTGGAGGAAGCAACGCTGCTGGATTATTTTACCCATTCTTGAATGATTTAGATGTTCAAATAGTTTGTGTTGAGGCAGCAGGCAAAGGTGTTAATTCAGGTGAAAGTGCAGCAACTTCAATTCTTGGTACTGAGGGAATTATTCATGGTGCTAAAACACTACTCATGCAAACAAATGATGGGCAAATAACTGAACCGTATTCAATTTCTGCAGGTTTAGATTATCCAGGGATAGGTCCAATGCATGCCAATTTATTTAAAACTAAAAGAGGTAATTTTATCTCAATTAACGACAAAGATGCAATGAAATGGGGACTAATATTATCGCAAATGGAAGGTATAATTCCAGCAATTGAAACATCTCACGCTTTTGCTGTTTTGGAAAAGATGAAGTTTCGAAAAGATGATATTATAGTTTTCAATTGTTCAGGAAGAGGAGATAAAGACCTAGATACTTACATTAACTATTTTAAATTATGAGAAATTATTTTTTTATATCCGTATTTGTAGCTTGTACAATTTTTTCATCATGTGAGAGCAAAAAAAATGGTTTTTCTAAGGATGTTAAAAGAAATGTTTTATTTATAATGACTGATGATTTGAATTGTGATTTAGGTTCATACAAAAACAATCAGGTAATTAGTCCAAATATTGATGGGCTAGCGGCACAAGGATTTGTTTTTGATAATGCTCATGTACAATGGCCTCAATGCGGGCAATCCAGAGCATCTTTTATGACTAGCATGTATTCCGACCAAACTAAGCACACCAAATTAAATGTTGACATTAGAACAACAATACCTGATGTTATAACATTAGGACAGAGATTTAGACAGAGAGGTTATACATCCGTTAGAATTGGAAAAATATATCACTATGATAATCCTGGTTCAATTGGTACATCAAGTGCAGATGATATACATACATGGGACTATACAATCAACCCTTATGGTAGAGATAAAGAAGAAGAGTACAAAATTAAAACTCTACGAACTAGATCTTATGGTGGAACTTTAAGTTGGCTAAAGGCCGATGGGTTAGACGAGGAGCAAACGGATGGTATTGCTGCTAGTGAGGCAATTGAACAATTAGATAAATTTTCAAAATCCAAACAAAACTTTTTTTTAGCTGTAGGTTTTTATAAACCTCATACACCTTATGTTGCACCAAGAAAATATTTTGACATGTATGATTTAACTAAAATTGATGTTCCTGAAATGGATGATAATTTTTTAAAAACAATACCAAAACCTGCTGCTATTTCTTTAAGACATACTGGCGATGGTAAAGGAAATCAATATGATTTAAAAAAAATTGAAGCTCAAGAAATAAAAAGAGCTTATTATGCAACTATCAGTTTTCTTGACGCTCAGATAGGGAGAATCTTAAAAAAATTAAAAGATACGGGGCTAGATAAGAACACAATTGTTGTTTTTTCTAGTGATCATGGATATCACCTTGGTGAGAAAGGCCATTGGCAAAAACAAACATTGTATGAGAAATCAACTAGGGTACCTTTAATTTTTTCAGGACCTGAAATCGAGGCAGGAAAAAGATCTAATTCGCCTGTTGAACTTATTGATATCTACCCTACCCTCATGGATTTAACTCAAATACAAAAACCAGATCATGTAGTTGGTAAAAGCCTTGTTCCAATTTTTAATAACCCAAAACATAAAATAAGAAATAGTGCTTTGACCAGATGGATATTAAGACATGCAAAAGGTAAATCAGTAAGTTATAATGGAGTTGAGGGATATTCAATAAAAACTGATAGATATAGGCTTGTTGAGTGGGGAGAAAACGGCAATTATGGGTATGAGCTCTATGATCACAAGTATGACAAAAAGGAAAATAAAAATTTAGCTCTTGATGATAATTACAAATCTGTATTAGATTCATTGAAAACAGAGATTGGTATGAGAATTAAAAAAGCTAGAATAAAACCTAAAGGCCTTGGCAGACAGCTGGAGGAAATACCATACAAAAGGTTCACATACACACCTGGTGATTTATACGATAAAAAAGGGAAAAGAGTTTATTTAAAACCTGCCGATGAATAGAATAAATCAAGTTTTTCAAAATAAAAAGAATATTTTATCAATATATTTCACAGCAGGTTTTCCTAGTAAAGATGATACAATTGAAATAATAAAGGAACTAGATAAATCTAAAGTGGATATGATTGAGATTGGTCTTCCTTTTAGCGATCCATTGGCTGATGGACCAACAATTCAAAGAAGTTCCGAGAAAGCTATAAAAAATGGAATGACAACCGACATACTATTTAGACAATTAAATAAACTAAGAGCAACAACAGAAATACCGCTTGTGCTAATGGGATATTTTAACCCAATCTTACAGTATGGATTTGAAAAATTTTGTAAAAAATGTAGTGAAGTTGGCATTGATGGATTAATTATCCCTGACTTACCGGCAAATATATTCGAGAAATATTATTTTAAAATTACAGAAAAGTTTGATTTAAATGTTATGTTTTTGATAACGCCCCAAACATCTATTCAAAGAATAAATAAAATTGATAAACTATCAAATGGATTTATTTACATGGTTAGTAGTTACAGCGTAACAGGTGCTAGAAATTCATTTGATGATTATCAAATTGAGTATTTTAAGAGGATAAAAAAAATGAAATTATCAAATCCTCTATTAATAGGATTTGGAATTGGTAATAAAAGCACTTATAATTCAGCATGTAAGTTTAGTAATGGAGCTATAATTGGTTCAGCGTTCATTAAACATATTGAAAAAAATGGCATACGAAATACAAAAAAATTCATTGACGAAATAAGAAAATAATTATCTTGTAAAGACTGGTTTATTTTTTTCAGTAGTCTCAGATGCATTGTATGAATAATTTCCCAGATTAAATCCAAGTAAATCATCATAGTCGCTAACATTGTTGTCAACAATATATCTCACCATTAATCCTCTAGCTTTTTTTGCATAAAATGAAATTATTTTAAGCTTACCATTTTTGAGATCTTTGAAAATTGGAGAAATAATTCTTCCATCAAACTTATTCTTGTCAAAAGCACTGAAGTATTCATTACTTGCTAAATTAACAAGTAACTCATCAGGTGCCATGTCATCAACAATCGATTTTGTTATATTATCGGACCAAAAGTTATAAAGATTATTAGAGCCATTCACTGGCAATTTGGTGCCCATTTCCAAACGATATGGCTGTATTAAATCTAATGGTTTCAATATTCCATAGTATCCTGACAAAATTCTTAATGATTTTTGCAAATCATTAATTTTTTCTTTGGACAAAGTCTTAACATCAATTCCAGCATAAACGTCACCATTAAAAGCAAAAATTGCAGGACGTGAGTTCTGGTGATTATGATTATCAGTGTAATCTTTATTTCTTTTCCAATTTAAGTCGGAAAGCTTTTGAGAAATTCCCTGTAACTTCATTAAATCGCTAGGAGTCTTTAGCTTTAATACAGAATTTATTTCTGATGTTTTATCTAAAAAAATGGGTTTAGTGTATTCTACATTATCAATTTTAGATTCAAAATCGAGCGATTTAGCTGGTGAAATAAGAATTTTCATAAAGTAAAATTAACTATTTTTTGAATATTTTTTCCACTTTTCCAGACATGAATTAAAGTCATCTGGAAGTTGAATTTCAAAATGCATCTTTTCATTGTGTACAGGATGTAAAAACCCTAAAGTTTTTGCATGTAAGGCCTGTCTTGGCATAATTTTATAACAATTTTCTACAAATTGTTTGTACTTATTGAAAATAGTGCCTTTTAATATTTTATCACCACCGTATCTATGATCATTAAAGATTGGGTGTCCAACATGCTTCATATGAGCTCTAATTTGATGAGTTCTACCAGTTTCTAATTGACATTCGATAAGCGATACATACCCTAAATCTTCAATAACCTCATAATGCGTCACTGCTTTTTTTCCCAATTCGTCATTTGATGGTACAGACATTATCATTCTATTTTTTTTATCCCTTGCTAAGTTTTCATCAATTGTATGTTTCAATCGTTTTGGGACACCCCAGACAATTGCTAGATACTTTCTTTCAATTTGTTTGTGAAAAAATTGTTTTGCTAAGTTTGTCAAAGCTTTTTCAGTCTTAGCTACAACTAATAATCCACTAGTATCTTTATCAATCCTGTGTACTAATCCAGGACGACCATCAGTGTTCTCAGGAAGATTATTGTTATGATAAATTAAACCATTAAGTAATGTTCCTGTGTAATTACCATGACCAGGATGAACAACCATATTTGGCGGTTTGTTAACAACCATTAAATCATTATCCTCAAAAATAATATCGATATCTATTTTTTCTCCTACAATTAGGTTTTCATATGGTGGGTGATGGAACATAACTTTTATATTGTCACCTGGCTTAACCTTATAATTTTGTTTGATTGCAATATTGTTTGAAAAAATATAACCACTTTTTGCAGCTTTTTGAATTTTATTGCGTGTTGCATTTTCAATTCTATTCATCAAAAACTTATCAACTCTTACAGGTTCCTGACCCTTGTCAGCTGAAAAAGAAAAATGCTCAAAAAGCTCTTCATTATTTTCAGAAATTTCCAAGATTATTATTTTTTACCGTTACCTAAAATTAAATCTATTTTTGACTTTTTTGGTATTATTGATCCTGATGATAGGGATTCTCCATCTAATTGAGCATCCAGTACCATATCCTTACCAATATTATCCTCATAAATAAATTCACCAATTTGAAGATCTAGTGCCATAAGAGTTGTAACTGCATTCCTTTTTGTTAATTGTACTATTTCAGGAAGAATTACATCTCCATAAGATGAGGGATTAGTTGTTAAATAAATTTTTCTATTTTTCTTAACCTCTTTATTTGCGATTGGAATTTGCTCTATAACTGTATTTTTATCGTACTCTTCATTATAAAAAGAAGAATCAATTATTTCATATCTGAGATTATTTTTAGTAGTAATCTCATCAATTTCATCTACACTGATACCAACTAAATTTGGAACTGTAACCCTACTAGTTTGATTGGTATAGAAAAACAAAAATACAATTGAGAAGAGAACTATTAATGAGAAAATAATAATTGCTAGAAAAAGTTGCTTAATAAATATCCTGCTGTAAAAAAACTTCATTCTTAACTAAAAAAACAAATATATATAAATAAGTATCTTTAGAATGTTTAGTAAAACATATTTTTTATGAAAAAAAATATTGCAGTTTTAATGGGTGGATATTCAAGTGAACATGAAATATCTGTTCAAAGTGGTACTACAGTATTTAATCATATTGACTCAAATACATATAATGCATATAAAGTCATTATTAAAGAAAAAGACTGGAATTTATTTACTGTTGATGGAACACGTTATCCAATCAATAAAGAGAAATTTAACTGCATAGTCAATAATGAAGAAATAAATTTTGATCTTGTTTTTATAATGATACATGGAACACCGGGTGAGGATGGTATTATTCAGAAGTATTTTAATAAACTAGGTATACCATACACTGGTCCATCACCCGAGGTTGCTTTATTGACATTTAATAAAAAAGATTGTATTGAGTTTGCAAGAAAAAATAACGTTAAAACTGCAAAGTCAATTCTTTTAAATAAAAACACAAATATTTCATTTGAAAAAATTGAAAAAGAATTAGGGTTTCCTTTGTTTGTTAAAGCTAATAATTCTGGAAGCAGCTTTGGTATTTCAAAAGTTTACAATTCTAAAAAACTGAAAATTGCAATAAAAAAATCATTTGATTTTGATGAACAAGTTTTAATTGAACAGTTTTTAGATGGTATGGAAGTTTCCGTTGGTGTTATGAATTATAATGATGAGGTTAAAGTTTTTGGAATAACTGAAATAGTTACCTCTAATGACTTTTTTGACTATGAAGCAAAATATGAAGGAATTCATGAGGAAATTACACCAGCAAGAATAACTAAAATTCAAAAAGAAAAAGTGGAAAAAGTAGCAAAAGACATTTACATTAAATTAAATATGAATGGGTTTTCAAGATCAGATTTCATATTTATAAAAGATGAACCCTACCTTCTTGAGGTTAATTCAATCCCTGGTATGACTGAACATAGTATTTTTCCAAAACAAGTTAAAATGAATAATATATCTTTGAAAAAACTTTTTAGCTTCATGATTGAAGATACTCTAAAAACATTCAAAAGATGAAAAAGGCGATTTTTCCAGGAACATTTGATCCTTTTACTCTAGGTCATCTCGACATTTTGAATCGAAGTAAACTAATCTTTGATGAGGTTATTGTTGGTGTAGGTAGAAATAATAATAAAAAAACAATGTTTAGTGTTGATGACAGGATAAAATTTATTAAAAGTGTGGTAACTAATTCTGATAATATAAAAGTTACGAGCTATGAGGGTCTGACGATTGATTTTTGTAAAAGTGTGAAAGCAAATTTCATTGTTCGAGGTGTTCGAAATAATGGAGACTTTGAATTTGAAAAAGCGATTGCAAGAACCAATAGGCTTTTATCTAAAATTGAAACAGTGTTTCTTTTGACGTCGGCAAAGACTTCATTTGTTAGCAGCTCAATTGTTAGAGAATTAATCGAAAACAATGGAGATTTTAGTGAGCTTGTCCATGAAAATATTTCTAAAATTATTTTAAATAGCTAGTTAATATAATTGAAATATTTCTAAAAGTTTTTTTTCTTATTTCTTTTGCTTCTTTAATTTTTTTCCACCTCACACTTCTAATTCCCTCACTTTTTTGTGGCTTGAGCTTTCCAGAGTAGTTTGATTTCATTTTATACCAATGAGTTTCCTTTAGAAAATATTGTTTTTGAGATTTTATTAAATGGTATGTTGTATCAAAAAACTTATCTATTTTAACTTTTTTAATACCTGTTTCCTCAATGACTTCCCTCAAAGCTCCTTCATCAATTTTTTCATTTTTTTCAATTTTACCTTTTGGTAAATCCCATTTACCTTTTCTAAAAATAAAAAGGATTTCATTTTGATTATTTTTTACAATGCCACCAGCTGCAATGATAGTTTTGAGTTTTTTTTTGAATTCCTTTATCAATTTTTTTTTATTTGGATAGTAGAGATAAATTTCATTTTGTGTTTTAAGTTTTTTAACTATTTCTTTGATTGTGATGCTTGACAATAAAAATGCATTTGAATTATCCAAATAATTCTTATCAGACGTCAGAACAATTAATAATCTATTGACAAAAACTTTATACATTTGTGAGATGGTTAATGACGAATTTATCGCTGAAGAAACCTCTAAACTTCTCCTACAAATTAATGCAATTAAATTGAATCCAAAAAATCCTTTCACTTGGGCCTCAGGATGGAAATCACCGATTTATTGTGATAACCGAACAATTTTATCTTATCCAGATAAACGTAATTTAATATGCAATTACCTTGTTTTGCAAATAGAAAAAAATTTAAAAAATTTCGATATAATAGCTGGAGTTGCTACTGGAGCAATTGGAATAGGAATGTTAGTTGCGAACAAACTTAATAAGCCATTTTGTAAAGTAAGATCAGACAGAAAAAAAACATGGAAGAAAAAATAGTGTAGAGGGTTTTTTCCAAAAAAATCAAAAAGTGGTGGTTATTGAAGACCTTATTAGCACTGGAAAAAGCAGTTTGGAAGCTTGCAACTCATTATTAGCAGAAGGCTTAACCATTGAGGGGCTCGTAAGT
>Ga0163111_10002341_pt1 | contig 11970 bp, 10 predicted proteins | sample CRUFie1St18metaG_FD_109645 | JGI IMG/M metagenome (GOLD analysis project Ga0163111, IMG submission 109645) | Marine microbial communities from the Costa Rica Dome - CRUD Field 142mm St18 metaG | ecosystem: Environmental > Aquatic > Marine > Oceanic > Photic zone | place: Costa Rica: the Eastern... | reverse complement strand
CTACTACTATGACCGAGTGGGGAATCTGGTACAGACGGTTCCGCCTGAGGGAGTGGAGTACCAAACCGACCTGACGAGCCGTCTATATCCTACCCAACATACACTCAAGACAACCTATTCGTACAATTCCTTTGGGCAATTGGTCGAGGAATCAACTCCTGATGGAGGGATAACGGAGTTTTATTATGATGACTTGAGCCGTTTGCGTTTCTCTCAAGATGCTCAGCAAAAGGTAGAGGATACGTATGCCTATATCAAGTATGACAACCTGAGCCGAATCACTGAAGCAGGAGAGAGTAGTTGGGAAGGAGAGGACGATTTCCAGTCTCAAACGAATGAGGTTCAGATGCCAGTTGCCTCTTCATACAATGCCGATGAAACCTATACCCATTATTCAACTCCGTATGACATCACCTTCTCAGATGGCGAACCCCAACGGAATCTCGAAAACCGCGTGAGTTATACCCAAACGGTAGAGGGGGTATATACCTTCTATAGCTATGATGTGCATGGGAATGTAGCATGGACGATTCAGCGTTTGCCAGGTCTTCCCGATCAATATATTCGCTATGAATATGATTTGGTGAGTGGAAATGTGCTACAGGCTCATATCAACCCAGGCCAACAGGATCAATTCCACCATCGATACAGTTATGATGAGGACAATCGTGTTACCCAAGTAGAGACCTCTTCTGATGGAGTGATATGGGAACAGGATGCGTCTTATGATTACTATGAACATGGCTTTCTTCGTAGAGCAGAACTTGGGACGGATAAGGTGCAGGGTTGTGACTATGTCTACACAATTCAAGGTTGGTTGAAGGGGATGAATAACCCCATGTTGGGAACCAACCCTGCCGCAGACCCAGGAGATGACGGGACAGCAGGGAGCCTATTCCCTGTAGATGTCTTTGGGATGAAGCTCCATTATTATGAGGGGGATTTCACAAGAATAGGCAGTGCCTATGCGAATATACCCGCAACTTTCAATAGTGAGCTGACCCCAACCCATCAAGATGGCAACTATAAAGGACTCTATAATGGCAATATTGCCGCTTGGCATAGTGCAACTCAGCCTTCAAAAGACCCCAATTTGCAGTATGAGACACAGACAGGCTATATCTTCCGCTATGATGAACTTCAGCGCATCAAGTCAGGAACCTTCTACAGCCGAAACCTACAGGCAAGCACCCAATGGGCTCCACAGGAGGGTTATAATGTAGCTTATAGTTATGATGCCAACGGTAACCTAAAGACCTTACAGCGTGAGAAGTTCCGATCCCCAAGTGAAGATCCAGGCTTTAACCTTGATAACCTCCAATACCACTACTATGAAGGGACAAATCGTTTAGAATATGTAGATGATTTGGTTGAGGGGCTTGACCCTCATAGTGCCTCCGACCAATCTGAAGGGAACTACCAATATGATGAAATAGGAAACCTGATTCGAGACCATGCAGATAGTATTGAAATCTCATGGAATGTTGAGGGGAAGGTAAGCCGAGTAGACCATAGCGAAGGCAGATGGAGTTTGGCCTTTACCTATGATGCTTCAGGCAATCGCATACTGAAACATTATGAACTCCCATTGAGAGGAGGAGAGACCCACAATCAATATACATGGTATGTATATGGGGCAGACGATAATTTGTTGAGTGTTTATGAGAAGGTGGATACCACCTTGAATGGGCAGGTAGTAGGACTTCCCTCTTTACCTTTACAGATAGAAGTCCCTATGTATGGATCCAAGCGTTTAGGCTTGTTTCGTCCGAATATAGCTGCGGGTTTATTAGCTGATTCATCGGGACTGTATGCAAGAGCCTATGAAAAGCGTTCCTATGAGATTGCAGACCACTTGGGGAATGTGCGAGGAGTGGTGAGTGATAGCAAAGACGCGACATATGTTGGAGGCAGTTGGGCGTACACCGCTGAATTACTCTCCTATCATAACTACTATCCCTTTGGCTTAGAACAACCTAATAGAACTTATAAGGGAGGAGGTTATCGGTTTGGTTTCCAAGGGCAAGAGTCTGATGATGAGGTATTGGGTTCAGGCAACTTCATTAGTTATAAGTATAGGGTTCATGATCCTAGAATTGGGCGGTTCTTTAGTCTTGATCCTCTTGCTCCTGATTATCCGCATAACGCGCCATATGCCTTTAGTGAGAATCGGGTAATTGATGCAGTTGAATTAGAAGGTCTTGAAGGGGTTCAATATACAGAACATTTTATTGGTAAAGATGGTACTACAGTAGATTTTCAGATAATTAAATTAGATGTATATGTCGCAATTGATGATGATGAGAATTCCACTAATTTTAAAATTGGAGATTTAACATATATAAAAAACGCATTAGATAATGAATTTAATGGGGAGATGTTTTTGGATTCTATAGGAAACGAAGTTTATTTCGATTTTAATGTTGTTCATTTTGATGCTAGTGAGACATCGGCTAATAAGAAAAAATATAGTTTCGATTGGATAACGACTCCTAATGGAGAAACTGTCATTCGAGGTGCTGTATTAAGTAGGCAAGCATTTGAGGACCCAGCTCGTCAAGGACTTAGTTGGCGAATGCATTCAAGCATTAGTTCAACGGCTCGAGACCCTTCTCATACAATAGCTCATGAGATAGCACATCAGTTTTACTATTATGGAGACCGCAATCCTATAACTTCCAATGAGCATAGTATGGAAGGGGGAATATTTCAACTTCGTACTACTCATGCAGAGACTGGGCAAGTGATTCAGGATGTCGATAAGTTGTCTCAAGAAAATGTGAATCACATCTTAGAGGTAGTTCCTTCAATAGAGTCAAGAGATATACATATGCCGTTTCCACTTCGATTGAGGCGAATTGAACCTATGCGGGCTTATGATAATTAAGGATAATATACGCATTCAGAGTGGAATCGAAGCCTTTATGACATTATATGTAGCATATATGGTAAATAATTCGAAAATAATATATGTCGGCATTTGATGTTAATACTGTCTATCACTTCAATTCTACTCTGTTTGCTTTCCTATTCTTAGTATTGGGTAGAGTATACAAGAAGGCCTTAGTATAGCCTTACAATTTAGAAAAATGTATATTTTGGGTTAGAGCTATAAAACCATTTCATCATGAAATCAATTCCTTATCTAATCTGCATACTTTACTCGCAATCCTGCTTGGATACACCCGATTCAAAGCTCACATATCATGACCTATCGAAAGAGTTTTCTGTCCTTTTGGTAGCCGAAGCCACAACAAAGTTGGTGGGTTCGGTTCATATAGAACTCAAGGGGTTCGTGAACCATAAGGGAAAATTCATTATCTCCGCACCCCCGAAGCAGGTGATGGAGTGGATATGCTTATTCTGGAAGGTGAAGCCGACGAATCTTAGGGAAGTGATTGGTATCATCATTATGTTTTCATTGAGTATGTACCTGATTCCACTCAAGCTAGAGAGACTGTGGGAGATTCTTGGGTGATTAGATTCTTCTTAATAAGGAAGGAAGTAATGAGTTACTCTTTTTATTTATGAAATACTATATTCTCTCAACGAATATTTATTACTCAACAAATCTGGCAGTTGTTCGTCTCTCATAAGGTTCTGAAAGGCTGGTATTGGGAACTAACCATTCTTAGGATGCCTTAGTCTTGTGAGGGAGAGCCGAATGTCTTTGGATATCTTAGATAAACTATGGTACTATACAAAATGACTCCTATTTATAATAACAATATGATTGCTTTCTTAAGACCAACCTATTTACTAGGACTTATTCTTCTCATCCTTTCGGGTTGCAACGAAAAAATAGAGAAATATTCTATAATGGTCTTTGTTGATAGAGAGACTGGGATATTTCGCAATGTGCCTTTTAATGGGAAGCATAAACATTATTTAGAGGAGGGAGATAGTAGGCTATTGGATACTGAAGATAATGTGCTTCAGGAAGGGGGGTACAAGGACGGACTAAAAGTAGGTATGTGGGATTATTGGGTAAATGATACGGCTATACGTATCGAATGGAGTGGTATGATAAGACGCAATGATTTAGTATTATCAGTTCCAAAGGATTGGAAAGAAATTGAGAGCGAAGAATTCCACTTTATTGCTTCATTTAGTGATGAAGATAGTGTCGTAACGCGAGACTTTTTCTTTGTTCTAGTCCAAGATAGTAGTGTTATAGATGAATTGGAAGGTAATGATCTTTTGGATAAGTATTGTAGATACGTCAATCATGTAATGATCAATGAGAAAAAAGCAAGTGTACATGCATCTAATTTGATCGAACTTAAATCGGGAAAGAAGTTTCAGCTATTAAGATTTGTGTTTCAGAGAGAGGATGAAATTCTGAGCGCTATAAGCCTAATTGGGGTACACAATAGTCAAATAGTTGAATGTTCAATTCTTGAAAGGCATGAAGACTCCAAAGAAGCATTGATAGAAATTTGGGAAACTGCCAGAGGGTTACGGATAGGCGGAGAACGTTTCTTTTCTCCGTTTGATATCATTACAACTGTAAACGGAGTTCCAGTTGAGAACTAAATAAAATACTCAGATTTTGTTGGGGGGAAGGAAGAAACTTCTCTCACCTGTGAAAAATAGGTGAGTAATGGACTCCCTAAGCAACTAATAACATAAAAGAGCAGTATTTTCGAGTCTATACTAACAAATAGACAAACTATAGGATAAAGTATGATGTCTTATAGATGGGGGATATCTGAATGGCCTCACACCTAAAAATACCTTTCTTATGAAGAATAACTTATTAATTGGCTTCTTTCTTTTTCTTCTCTTTTCCCTTTATGGACAAGATAATAGTGAGTTTCGAGTATTGAAAGGGCGTATTGCCTTGGTGATAGGGAATGATGATTCATTGGATTCTCATGATGAAGAGATTGGACAATCTATTCGTGATGCGATAGCCATGGAAAGAGTCTTAAAGGAAATGGATTTTCAGGTAATGGTAGTGAAAGATGGTACTCTTAGCGAAATGCGTAAGGCTGTTACTGAGTTTTCAGAATTGTTAGAAGTAGAGCAGCCAGATGTAGGACTATTCTATTATTCTGGATATAGTACCATGAGAAAAGATACAGTAACTGGTATTTGGCAAAATTATTTGGTTCCTACTGGAGTAGAGACGTACGATACCAATACGAATGTACAAGCTGAGTGTTTAGAGGTTCTTTGGGTCGCAGAACAAATGGAGTCAAAGAAAGTGCCTGTTAATATGATGTTATTCGATACGCCTGAAGGCCGAATTCTAGAAGAGCGTAATGGTTTACTTCCTATGCATAAGGAAGGCTTCTTAATTGGGGCATCTTGCGCTCCTTATACTGTATTTTCTAATGATTCATTAGGATTTGTTGGTTATGAGTATGATTATGAAGCCCCCCATAATTACTATTCCTCTTACACTAGTTTATATACTTCTGTACTGGTTAAACATCTTCCTCGTAGGGGACTTTCTCTTGGTGATATTACGGCTTCTGTGAGCATGGAGTTTCGGTCATATGGAGAGTATTTATGGTGGACGAATGATATAGGGTTATATTATTTTTCCACACCTTCAGTAACAAGGGAAAATCGTTCAGATAAAGATGGAGATGGGCTTCCTGATAGTTGTGATTCTTGCCCTGAAGTATATAGTCTGCGAAGTGATGGCTGTCTTCCTTCAGAAAGTAAGGTTGTTGTTGATAACCAAGAAGTGTTAGTGAAAGGGGGGAGCTTTCAAATGGGATGCTTCGCTGCTAACCCTTGTGGAATAACCTCCGAAAAACCAGAACATAAACTTCATACTGTGGCCTTAGATGATTTTGTTATGGGTAAGTATGAAGTAACCTTTGATGAATATGATGCTTTTTGTAAAGCTACTAATAGGGGGCTAGCTGAAGATATGAATTGGGGGCGAGGGAAACGTCCTATTATTAATATCTCTTGGTTTGATGCTGTCTCCTATTGTAATTGGAAAAGTATGCAAGATTTCTTAGAACCCTGTTATACAATTGATTATAAGTTTTTCCGTTCTACTTATCTTGTAGAAGATATAGATGTCAGCTGCGATTTTGAAAAGAACGGCTATCGTTTGCCTACTGAAGCTGAGTGGGAATATGCTGCGCGTGGAAGGGGAAAGGAAGTGCTATTTGGTACTGGAAAGGATAGTGCATCTCTTAAAGATATTAATTTTAGGCCTCATGGTATTTATACTAAACCTAATTGGAAAGAGAAACTTTATGCACAGCCTTTAGTTGTTGGGAGTTTCGAGCCTAATTCTTTAGGATTATATGATATGAGTGGAAATGTTGCCGAATATTGTTGGGATTGGTTGGGGGATTATGAAGAAGTGCCTCAAAGCAACCCTAGGGGGGCAGACAGGGGGCAGAAAGTTGTTTGTCGAGGAGGGGCATGGGATGCTGATGAGTGCCTTCTTATGGTTTTTGTACGGGGGTATTTAAGGAAAAACAATAAAGAGGATTGGGTAGGCTTTCGACTGGTGAGGAAAGCTCCATAAGATTTTAGCTTACACAAGGCTGAGGACTGCACTCTTTTTTATAACCTATACAATGCAATTTAGAGTAAGCTTATTTTTTGAAAATCAGTCAATGAAATAAGGATGAATTTGATCAAAGAAATATTGTGGATAGGGATTTTACTTTTAATGCTAGAAGGTTGTTGTTGTGAATCTCCTTCTATTAAAGAAACCAATTGTGAATATCCTAAAGTCATAGTTGACGATGATACTAGTTCTCTCACTACGGCTCCTCGGATTTCTGGTTATAATAAGGGGAATCGGCCAGTTTCTACTTTAGAAGAATTGGTTTCCGCTTATTATGTTCAATATTTGAGGGTTAGCGAAGGAATTGAAGCTTTGGGGAGTTATAAGATTATCTTTAAAAACGGTAAGTGTCTTTTCTTTTTTCATGATCAGTGTATAGGTACATTCCGATGTGAATTAGATAAAGGGCGTTTGGAAATATTTTGGCCTCCAGAATTGGATTGTATGGTTAGCTTCTTATCGTATAAATTTACACATGAATATGAGCATCCAATAGATGGCGAACCCTTTGGCGAATTTATACTTGCATCTGATTCGACTTTAATTTTTAATAGTTATGATTCTGAGAGATTAATGTTGTTAAATACTGGATGTGGAGAGGAGTATACTAATTGTGACACCCTATTTCCTACTGTTTTTAAGTATAATTTTAGTCGCTTGATAGAGTAAGAGTGTCTATTCCATCCAGAGAAGTTGATTTTCCTACTCAATATTTTCAGGAGGGAATATGACCTTTTGAAGATAGTGGGGTTTTATCCCTTAGGCAGTGATCGAGAAGCTACTTTTATCTATAGATTTCTAATAAAGCATCATGTTTAACACACATATAACAACTATTTGTATTTTATGCCTACTCATCACTTCAATGAGTTGTGTTGAGAAAGAGAGCGAGCATAGTGCAGGTGCAACTGCACTAGAGTCAGACACTTCCACCGTTGTTTTAGAGGGGAGGGCAAAGTTTACTTTATCATATGAGGATAGTATCGCAATTGATGCTTCATGGAACTCCTTCAAAAAGAATCTATTTGAAGAAGATAAAGAAGCACTTCTTGAGACTTTAGTGTTCCCGATATCTGGCTTTGATATTATGAAGTTTAAAGGTAAGTGCCTAACGAAGGATGACAGAATGAATATTATGCATATTGATAAGAAGACAATCTTCAAAGAAGAAGCCTACAATTATTTGCTAGGAGATACTATTTTTAAAAGAACAATGAAAGCCATTGGAACCAAAGATATATTTTCAAGAGGGCTTGGTAACAATGAGGGAATGAATTTTCCCATAAGTGCAAATATACTTGAGGGAGAATGCGACCCCCGTTCTGGTATATGGATGAGTGTTGTTAGGGATACTGATAATTGGAAAGTCCGTATTGGTATTCCTAACGCCTATAAAAAGTCTATTCCATAACTTGAACCTATTGATTCATTTCTCATGCTAAATTATTGCTTATATATTCTGTTTATTGCCCTAAGCTTTTGTATTGACATAGCGCCTCTTTATCCCAATACAGTCTATGAAAATGATAAGGCATATTCCATAAGTTATAATCCCTTTTTTTTTGATGTGGGATCAATTGAACTTAAACCAAGTACCCGTGCTAAACTTGACTCATTGGTTTTGGAGATGAAAGCCAATAGGTGGAGGTATAACAATACCCTTATCTATGTAGCTTCTAACTATTGCAAAGCTGAGGCAGAAATTGATCCTTTTATTGGTGTGAAAAGAGCGAAAATAGTGAAGGACTATTTGATATTGTCGTTAAAAGATTGCTACGAAGGAATCGAGGATATGTTTTTGATTATGGATAATGTGAGACCTAGTAAAAATATGACAATCTCCATAGAGAAATGTGAAGAGGGAACTGTCTTCGTTCAATTTACGCCGAGATTTTAAGGAAAGACTATATTACTATAATGCACATAACATACACTAAAATACGTATTCGTACAATGCTGTTTCGCTCGTTTACTCTTTTGCTGTTATTGGTTTCCATTAACTTACATGCGCAAACAGATAAGCTTGATAGAAGCCCTATCGAAGGCATTAAAGTAGGAACCTATTGCTTCAACTACGGGAGTTGTGATATTCTTCCAAAAGCACAAAAAGATTTGGATAGTTTGATTGTTCGGATGAAAAGAAACCCTGTTCCTTATACACATGCTATGATTGAGTTTCGTGCTTTCTATCACAAAAAAGAAGCCTTGGATGACTATTTCATTGGGGTTAAACGGACTAAGCGTATTACGGATTACCTTATAAAAGCATTCGTCGATTTTGATTCTGATATTGATTCTCGGTTTATCATGACCGAAACAGTATTGAGAGACGATACACCTATGGAATTTCCATGTGATGATAGTTTTGTCCTTATTTATCTGATTATGTACTGAGTAAAGGGAGACAATTTTCAATCTGCACTCTTTCTTTGATCAAATGAATGATTCTCAAATGCAAGTGTATCTAAATAACAAGCGTTTCATTATATATGGAAAAATGATTCATTCCTTAAGGTAAACATAATGAAGGAATACCTATCGATATTGACCCTACTTACTTTCCTCTGTATGCAATCTTGTCAGCGTACAACTCTAGACGAAATCATGGACAAAGTTGATCATGCTAACCTTACTCCTATGCATGGGATTGGAGTGACATTGAGAAGGTCTTCTCTAGGCTCACAACACCTGAATATTAATTCATATGAATACAATTGTGCCCCATATATTGTTTTCTTTGATACATGGAAATCGAGGGTTACATCGATTAGGTATATGGGGGGAAGCGAGGAATGTGCAAAAGAATATTTAGATGATTTCACTATCGAATCCGCAATTGGATGTTGGGCTGATATGGGGTTACCTTTTGGTTTTATGGGAATAAACCTAGAGGGGGTTGTGTATATTTCTACAAGGGGATGGGATGAACCGCCTGATTTGATGAGAATACCTGAGGGAATTCCTTTTACCGATACTTTGAGATTTAAGTTATATCGAGATAATTGGTATGTCCGTAAATTGAGATAAGTAAAGATAATTGTTATATGAAAGAGAAAATTAGATTCAGGAAATTCTATTTATTTAGAGTGAAGTTAGACCACGAATATGGGTATGGATTTCTAAAGTATGTTCATCATCAATATGATACGGGTTTTCGGTTGTATACTAAGATGTTAGCCTACTTTTTAGAGATAGATAAACCAGATACCTATGATATTAATACAGTATGTTTCGCGGATCTTCTATCCGCTGATTTAAGAACAAACTACCTTCCTCCATATGATCCACAATGGCTAGAGTTGAAAGCTATTCCCAATCCTATGCTTGATTATACAGCATCTTACTTTCGTACCGCTTATTGTATCCCTAAACCTTTTCAAGATGAATCGAAATTAAAATGGTATCTAACCAAAAGCCTCGATCCTGCTGAGGGAAAATTGGTTGATTTCCAATTGGTCAAACATTTAGGGACGAACCTGCTTCTTTCTCCTTACTATATCAAAACGGTGCTCACTTGTTTATGGATGCGAAAACATGGATTAACCCAAACCGAAATTTTACATATATACAGTGAGCTCATGAAGTCAAATACGGTGCACGAACACTCGGTTAGCACTGGATTAAATACTATTATGTACGCAGGCAATATCGAACGCCAATACTGGAATCGAGCGATTCCCTAAGAACAACTTTATATGAATCCAATCAAGCTTTTTATCTCAGCACCCGAAGCAGGTGAGGGAGTTGAGATGCCTATTCTGGGAGGGGAAGGCAACGAATCTTAGGGAAATAATTAATATCATCATTATGCTTGCATTGAGTATATGCCTGATTATACTGAAGCTACAAAGACCGTGGGAGACTCTTTGGTAATTACGTACTTGTTATAAGGAAAAACGACCTAATTTTTTGATAATGAAATACTATATTTTAGAATTTAGGTTATTACCTTCTGGAGATTTTCATTTAGGGGTGACTCCAGAGTATAACGTAGATTATTTACATTTCAATGAACAGAAATTTGGTTCCCCAGCTATGGATTTCCACTTTTCTATAGAGAAGACGATTCCCCTCGTCGATGTAATGAGCCAAGCAGTCTTGGGAACATCTGGTTTCGTTATTTCGGAAGAGTTCCGACGAAGTTTAAGCCTGTTTCGTATGGCTACTCATAAACTATTTCAAGTGAATATCCATGGCCAAACAGTGAACCAACCTTATTATTGGCTACATTTTATAGATACTGACATCCATAAACATATTGATTATACTGCGTCGAGTTTTCATAAAACGATGTATACCTCAAAACGGAATCGAATAAACATTAATTCATTTGAGGATTATGAAAAGAAGAGAGAGGAACTAATAAAACTGGATTTTGGATGGGATATTGATGTTTATGAAATCGTATTCCAACAAGATTTTGTAGTACCTTATGATATCTTTAGAATAGGATACTTTGATCATCGGACTTACATCAGCGAGAGGCTTAAAGCGTATATTGAAGAAAAAGGGTTTCAAGCATTGGAAATCTTTGATGCTAAGAATTTAATATTCACTAATTAGAAGTATGAAAGTAGAAAGATCAGGAGAAATCTATCGATTTCGTTTAGAACATGGACAAGGCTTTGGATACGCCCAACTACTTGATTTCTCGGACTTGAGTAATATTTCAGGTTGGATTATTTATGTGTACAATCGATTTGATACAAATGGCAAGTTAATTCCATCACTTGAATCGATTACTAACAAGGATATTTTTATGGGACCTTTGACGCATTGTGGGTATCCTGCTCGTAGAGGAAGGTATGCTTGGAAGTACATTGGCAAAACAAACAATTTGCTTACGTCAACGTACCCAACTATGAAGCATTTAAGAGGAAACATAACCAAAGACAATAATTGGGCGAATTTAGGACCTTGGTTCCAAGAGGTAGGTATTGGCATTAGTTGTAATCAGATAGAGAGCTCTTATGAAGAAATTCGAAACCTAGAAATAGGAATACTAGATACGGAGCCTTCGACTGTAACGAAAGTTACGATGAAACGATTAATTGATGCTGGTGCTAATCTACGTGAGTACTATGATTTAAGTGATAGGATCAATGAAGTATGTCTAGTTCAAATTATAAACACGTATTACCCGCTTGAAACGACATGTAAGTTGTTAAAGTTGTTGGACAAATAGGGTGTTTTGCCAGAGAAGGATGAAGAAACCTTCTCTTAACAATAATCAAAAAAATTGGACTAAATGAGAAAAACATGTTGAATATACATACCTAATCATACCATTTGACTAGGGGCTCTTTAAGAATAGAAATAACTATGTACAATAATCTACTGACAAAACATATAATCGTTTTCATATTCATATGCCTATCAATCTCTTGGAACTCTCCAGTATTGGGACAAACATTAGAGAAGGT
>Ga0163111_10002338_pt1 | contig 11979 bp, 9 predicted proteins | sample CRUFie1St18metaG_FD_109645 | JGI IMG/M metagenome (GOLD analysis project Ga0163111, IMG submission 109645) | Marine microbial communities from the Costa Rica Dome - CRUD Field 142mm St18 metaG | ecosystem: Environmental > Aquatic > Marine > Oceanic > Photic zone | place: Costa Rica: the Eastern... | reverse complement strand
TGGTTGCTTGAGCTTCAAGAACAATGGGAACATAACCTTGTTTTTGGAGATAGTTGGCTGCGCTGAGTCCTGCAATACCTGCGCCTACAATAAGCACTCGTTTGGGAGGGGTATGGGCCTTTGATGGCACGCAAAATAACATGATCGCTAGCCCAATAACAGGGGATAGTATTTTATGGATAGAGGTGAGCATATCTGCTATGAAAGTTAGAATTATTGATTAATTAATGAGTACGATTTTTAAAATCTACTCTAAGTGCTGTGCACAGGTATAAGCTATTAAACAGAAGTTGTTTAAAAATAACCTAATGCTGCTAATGAAATCTATTTTTCCTTTACTCTGCGTTAAATATTGGCTCCATAGCCCTGCTATGAATCAAATATTTGCCTTGATTAATTAAAAAATAGTACTCATTATCAATGCAATCCTATTTTTAAACAACTTCACAAAAATAAACGAATATTGAGTAAAACTGTGCAGTTATTTACTAAAGTTTTGCAGGTATCCATTAGGCACTTTTTATACTGATTTTTGAGATAGTTTTGTGTTCAATTCTAAATGAAAAATTAACACAAAATGAAATTTAAAACAATGATGTTTTCCAAATCTTTCTTTAGCCTATTGGTTATAATGGTTGCCTCAATGGTAGTTGTCCGTGCTCAAACTTTTCCTAGCAAACCCAAGGTAGGAGCGGTGCTTTATGCGGTTGATATAAAGGATAATTCGAAGGTTTATTCATTGACGGTTATTAGCGAAAAAAAGCAAGCTGAAAATTGGTCTGATGAATCCTTTTTAGCCGAGAAAAAATTAATAAAAGGAACGGCTGCTGTTCCCAAAAAGAAGAAGAAAAAATTTGGACAATTTCTAAAAGAGGTTGTTGGTGGGGCAGAAGAAGATAAGAAAACTACTACAGAAGTTTTAACGAACCAAGAAGGGACATTTAATTATAAAATGACCGAAAACAATACGGCTCTTACGGATGATGACGATATGATGGAGGGGCATTATAAATTTGAAAATGATGGTGGAGGTTTCCGACATGGATTCTTTTATGAAATTGGTGGTGGATTTTATAAAGAGGTGCTGTTTGTCGATAAAGATCCTCGTGGAAAATATTATAGAGAATATCCTGAAACATTGCAGAATATTTTTGTGGTTGGTAACGACAAGGTGGCTACAATAGAGAAAGCAGCGACCATGAATTTTGAAGCAGAAAAGAAGAAGTATTATACACCTGATCCTAAAAGTGGGCGTTTGCCACACGCAGCGGTGGATGCAACAGATTATACCTTTAATCTAAATATCAATCCTCTAACAGGGGAGTTTGAATTGCCGCATACTATTGATTTTATGTATTTGCCAACCAAGACAATCGAAGGGCGAAACATAATGTACAATCGAGCTTTAATCACTATCGGACTGTATAAGGGCGAGCAACTTATTGGTGAAAAAACAGTATCTAAGGGACATAAACGCGGAAAATGGGTTGAAAAGGTAATCAATAGTATGGATGTTCCCTATAGAAGCTTTAATAAACTGAAGGAAGGAAAGTATCAATTGCGTTTCTCGATTTTGGGGAATGAACCTTTTTTCTTAGCAGATTTTGAAATATACACAGTACCCAATCCTGATATTAATGCAGAAAATACGGAATTCTATATCATGAAAGGTTGTAACAATGGCTATGTAATGATGAATCCTGGCAGAACTATTGAGGACATCGTACGTTATTCCTTTGCCGAATCACCATTCTTTAAATTGAAGCCAGAAAAAAAGGATGAAGTAAAAGGCGTTAAAATTACCTTACTCAAAGATGGTAAGTTCTTTGGAAGGATGAGTTCTTATGACGATAGCGAAACTCAAACGTTAACGATTGATGTAATGAATGGCAATGGTAAGCCTATCTTGGATACCGAGATTGATCTAGAATTTGAGAATCCCAAATCGAAGGATTATTATACTAGAGAGCAAATGCCTGATGGTTCGTATACTATCGAAATTCATGTTCAAGACCAACTATTTGCTACTGCATCTTTCAAAATGGCAGACAATGAAATTGTCTTAGAAGGCAATTCTAATCGAAAAACAGCTGATCTAAAACGCTTTTTGGTAAGCAAAGATGGTTACGTTTATATCCCCTTAAAATACCATGAATAAATGATGGCAAGGAGTGGCGATAAGAAGAATTTTATAACGTTTGTATCTTCTTTAATAACGCTTCTCTTTTTCTGGTAGCAAGGGGAACCTTGCTGCCATCTTCTAAAAACAAAGTATCTCCTTCGCGTTTATCGTAGCGGCTGAGATAATTGACATTGATTAAATGGGATTGGTGGCAACGGAAAAACAACGATTCGGGCAGCAGCTTGACGTACTCTTTCAGGATTTTTGAATTGACGATAGGATGAGGGCGATTTTTGACAAAAAACTTGGTGTAATTGCCCATGGCTTCGATGTGAATGATCTCTTCAATATTCACGATTTGAATGCCATATTTGTCTTTTAATATAATGCGGGTAGAACGTTGTTTGTCTTCCTCTTGGATGTTTTTTAGCAAGGTTTTGATTTTTAGTTCAATGGTTTTCTTTTCTGTAGTTTCTTGAACTTTTTCCATTGCAACAACAAGCTCTTCCACATCAATGGGTTTCAGCAAATAATCCAATGCACTGTATTTGATCGCTTTCAGCGCATATTTTTCATGGGCTGTCGTGAAAATGATCTTAAAATCAATAGAATCCAATTGTTGAAGCAACTCAAAAGACGTCCCATCGGGTAATTCGACATCCAAAAAGACCAAATCAGGTTGGTGTGCTTGGATCAATTTTAAACCATCGGTAATATTATCAATTGCTAGAATAGAATTGATAGTCGGGTACAATTCTAATAGAACCCCTTCTAACATGGCTTTGGCAGATGGATTGTCTTCAACAATTATAATATTCATTGTAAGTGCTTTGTGTTATAGATATTGATACGGCAAATTAAAAATTACCTTGGTTCCTTGGCTTAGGTTTTCTATTTTAAACCCAACGTCTTTTTTATAGTTTTGTTTAAAAATAGAGATGCGTTCTTTGGTAATTTGGGTGGCTAAGGATTGATGTTCGTTTGGGGTTTGGGATTTTATTTTTAATGCTTTCTCTAGACCAATGCCATTATCTTGGATGGTTAATTTGATTTGATCGTTGTCCAAACTAAAGTGAATTTGAATCGTACCCGATTCGTTAAGATGATTAATACCATGTTCAATGGCATTTTCCACAAAGGGTTGGGCAAACATAGGAGGAATCGCAATTTCTTCGGGGATGATTTGTTCATCTACTACGATTTCGTATTCAAAAGGTTGCTTTTGTCGAATATTTTGTAAACTCAAATAGTTGTCCAACATAGCAACTTCCTCTTCCAAGGAAATATATTCATGCCTAGAATGTTCCAAGACTTGGCGCATCAAACGAGAAAATTTGGCAAGATAAAAACTGGCTTTTTGGCTACTGGCATCAAACATATACTTTTGAATAACAGCCAAGGCATTAAAGATAAAATGTGGATTCATCTGTACCCTCAACAGTTTTTGCTCGACTTCGTGGTGCTTCTTCTGCAATTGGAATTGTTTCTGTCTCGAAAAGAGGTAGAAGATAAGCGCAACGGCAATAACTAAAATGAATGCGATGGACAACACAATCAGATATAAGGTTGATTGGCGCAATTGTAAATCTTTAATCTCCGAACTTTGCTCCAAGTTTTTAATTTGCTGTTCTTTCTTTTCGGTCTCGTATTTGGTATGAATATCAGCGATTTGTTTGGTCTTTTCTAAGCTTAAAAGACTGTCCGATACACTTTTAAAACGAATTTGATAGGCCAATGCAGCTTGGAAGTTTCCTGCTTCTTCTTCTATTTTAGCCAACAGCTGTACACTATTGGCAATGACAATAGGCAAACCAATTTTTTCTGCTCTATTAATGGCTTCCAACAACAACACTTTAGCTTTGGCATACTCTTTTGTTTTAGTGTACAGTTTGCCAAGTGCAGACATAGAAACGACAGACATAGAAGCCAAACCAATAGTTTTGCTTAGTGCTAAGCCTTTTTCTAAGTAGATTAATGCTTCTTTATGCTTCTTTTGTTTGACATAACAAAGACCAATATTTTCATAACTATAAATCATACTTGGTCTATTGTTGCGCTGTTCTTTTATTTTTAGCGCTTTAAAATGAAAATCCAATGCTTTTTCATAGTCCTCCTGTTGTTTATAAATGATACCAATATTGGTATAAATTGTAGCCAATGTTTGTTGGTCGTATGCTCGTTTTTCAATGTGCAATTCCATGGCTTTGAAATAGTACTCTAGCGCTTTTTGGCTATTTTTTTGAAGATCATGCACGATTCCAATATTCGTATAACTTGCTACAATACTTTGTAAGTCATTTGATTGTTCTGCAAGTGCTAAGCTTTTTAAGAACATTGATAAGCTTTTGGCATATTTTCCTTGTTCTTTATAGAGTAAGCCCATATTGTTATAGGACTTGGCAATGCCCTTATTGTAACCTACTTTTTTCCCAACAGTTATTGATTTGTCGTAAGCCTCTAAAGCCTCTTTGTACTTCCCCTTGGCTTCATAAATATCTGCGATATTGGAATAAACTAATGACACTCCTTTGTAATCGTTGAGTTGTTGGCGCAAGCTTAAGGACTCTTCGAGGTATTTTAAGCTGTTATCGTAATTTCCTTGTCGTTGATCGATCAAGCCCAAGATATTTAGGGATTTTGCTTGGGCGCTTGTATCGCTAATTTGAATGGCTAAATCCAATACTTTTTGAAGATTTGAGGCAGCTTCATCGTAACGATTGCTAAAATAATATACTTTGCCAACGGTATAGTATGCTGTTGTTAGACCGTCAAGGTATTGTATCGAATCGGCTAAATCAATGGCTTGTTGAATGTATGATTCAAAATCTTGGAAGTTACTTTTATAACTCTGTTGGGCAATGGAAGTGTATAACTCTACCCGTTGTTGATCGTCCGTTATATTGGGTAATAGACCTTTGAGAGAGTCTACTGTTTGTTGTGATTGCCCCATTAAATTTGATGAACTTAATAAACAAAGTATAAATAGAACGAATATTTTATAAAAACAAGATACCATAGCAACGGATTAAGCTTCAAATATATCCTTTTTCTTTGAGAGTGCAGTGATTCAAAAAGTTAATAGACGTATTATTTTGGAGCTAAAAATAAGTGTTAAAACGTGCCAAAAGAAAATTGAAATATTGATTAACCCCATATTTAGCATTAAAAAAACAAAAAAAACATCCTTTTTGAGCCTGCTAGAGCAGCTGTCCCAAATTTTGAGTTTCCTGTCCCAAATTTCACAACAGACCTTTTCTAATTGTTCTATCATTGAAGTATTCGTTTACTCAAAAAGATAAAAAAATGGACAATCGACGATTTCATTTCATCTGCTTCATTTGTTTTTTACCAGTGCTAGGAATGGCGCATATGCAGGCTACTTATAGAATTTATGAAGTCAATAAGCAACTCAAAATGGAGATGGCAATGGGAGAACACCACATCATTGAAGCCATTGAAAAGCAGTATCCTTTTTTGAAAAACAATCCAAGTCAAGCAGAAATGGATGACTGTGTTGTAGAATATATTGATAACAATATGGACATTGATTTTAACAATGAAGAGACGGCTTTTACTTATCAAACGATTGCTTCTAGAAGAGGCTATGTAATTATCGAAGGCGTTTTTGATTTTACCTCTGATAAGATTGAATCTGCAAAGATTGAGAATACAATTTTAGTAGATGAAGTGGCTTATCATTCTAATATTGTAGAATTTGATTTACCCAATATGAAGCGCTCATTTAGATTGCACAAAGAGCGTCGCAAAACATTTTTTCAGCAAAACAATAAAAATTAATAACATGAACCAATTACGCATTTTAAAATCAGCAACACCATTCTTCATTTTATTAGTTTTGGGTTTTAGCAGTTGCCAAACCGAAGAGTTGGGCTGTGGAACAGTAGATAATAGTGTTAGTCAGTTGTATCAACAATGCAAAAATGATCACAGCACCGATCACATGACGCCCTTTTATATGGAAACGATTCAAGGGAATAAGCGCAAATTGCAAAGTAATAGCGCACCCAACCATAATTACGGCTCGCCAACCGACAAAATATCGGAAGTAATGATGAATTATGAAGTGCCTGCCAATCCTGTAGTAGCAGCAGAAACAACGTCTTTGTTGAGACCTAATGGTTTGGGTTTTGTCTTTGGAATGGCGCTCAATGGTGTCAAAATGGATCCTGCGGCAAACTTCCCGTTTGAAAACCCCAATACAGGAGAACAAAACTATGAATGGGTAGCAGAAGCAACGAACAACTCTGGAATTTCTGTTAATGGTGCACCGTTGAATTTGGATTGCAACCATGCACATTTACAACCAACAGGAGCGTATCATTATCATGGTGATTTTCCTGATTTAGCCGCAGTATATGGATCAAATAGTGGCAACATGACGCAGGTTGCTTGGGCAGCAGATGGTTTTCCTGTGTATTACAAATATGCTTATTCAAACCCTAGTGATCCTAACTCTACGATTATAGAAATGACATCTAGTTACCGTATAAAAGCAGGAGAACGCCCTGGCGATGGTATTTCTGCGCCTTGTGGAGAATACAATGGAAAATATGAGCAAGATTATGAATACGTATCGGGCTTGGGAACCTTGGATGAATGCAATGGAAGAACAGGACCAACGCCTGAATTTCCAAATGGAACGTACTACTATGTAATCACATCAGATTATCCATTAATCCCTAGATGTTTTAAAGGAACGCCTGACAATTCGTTCAGAATCTAATAACAATCATTGGGTGAAATAGGATAAAGCTTCGCTTGAGCATAATAACCCTGCTTGAGTGAGGCTTTTGTTTGTAATCAACAATAAGAGATAATAAGGTTTGGTTCGACATTTCAGTAATAGGTTATTTGGCTACTTTCCTAGTCCGTTGCTTAAAATTGGCAAAAATGTCTCTAAAGAAGTTGCATTACAGTAGGCAAAAGTAGCAGGAGCGCAAGGCGGCGTGACGACCTATGTACCCGAAAAAGCTAGCTGTTATGCAATGATTGATACACCGATTTTAGCATTGAGTTTTGACAATGATTTTTTTGCACCACGAGAGGCTGTCAATGCTTTGCCCTTAGAGTGTGTCTAAAAAGTATATTCTTCTAAGCCAATGGGTTATGCGAAGATGTTCTAATTTTAGGAACTAGCAAAGCTCTTTTGGTTGGTGCAGCGCTATCAAGCATCAAAAAAGCTGATGATAGCTTCCAAATTAGGCATTTGTAGCTTGAATAATCTTTAGACATTCTCTTAGAGCATATGGAAGTTTGTACAAGTATGGTATAATTTTGATAGAAAAATTCTGTAACAAAAAAGAAATATAGCGTTATAGCAGTAAATTACAGAATGAAGTTCACAAGATTATTGTCGAACAATTTCAATAAACACCAATTTCAAACAACCTTTTATGCAAACGCTATTTTCCAAACTTTTGATGAGCTGTATCTTTTTGACCCTTTCTTTGACCGCATCGGCTCAGATCACATGGAATATTTCTGATATTAAGCAAACAGAAAATACCATTAATTTCAAAGCAACAGCCATTATTCCTGACCAATTGCGTCTGATGGGAATGACCGATCGCAACTCCGATTACTTTGCAGGCAGTGCTATTTCGCTCTTTATAGAATCTCCTAAGTTGGAAAATAGACAACAAAGCAGTACAAATGTTACGCCGAATGGACAAACAACGGCTGTGGTTAAAAGTTATGATGTTTATTCCAAGCGAGCATCCTTTGATTGTTCGGTATCGTTTGATGGGTTGAATGCGAATCCCATCACGCAGCTGCGATTGATTTATGTTCGAATCAATGCGAATAAGAAGATTGAAACACGCTCCATGACCTTTTGCTTAGAAAACTCAAAACTGAAAAAGGATCACACGATAAGGGTTGGCAAATGCACTAGTGATCGTCTAATACAATTTTAAAAGTAGTTGGACGTTTTATACAAAAAAGGATAAGAAAATCAGTCGATATTCTTAGACATTCTGTATAGAAAAATCAATCAACTATGAATAGAAAAGAGTTTCTAAAAGTCTGTGGTATATTGGGTTTTGGATTGCCAATGCAGTCGGCATTGAGTGCCTGTGGAAAGGACAATGGCATTCGACCGAAAAAGGTACTTGTTATTGGTGCAGGAGCAGCAGGGCTTTCTGCGGCTTATTTGTTGATGCAACAAGGCGTTGAGGTCGAAATTTTAGAAGCATCTGCTAGCTATGGAGGTAGAATGAAGCGAACCACCACTTTTGCCAATTTTCCGATTCCTTTAGGAGCAGAATGGCTGCATGTTGACCGCAATATTTTTACAGAAATTGTGAACGACCCTGCGGTTACAATTGCAACCAATACCACAGCATACGATCAGGATGTAGATCAGGCGCTGCATGAAGGAACACTAATGCGTCCAGAAGATGTTGGTTTTACCATCGACCAAAAGTTTATCAACGCCACTTGGTTTGATTTTTTTGACCAATATGTAGTGCCTACCGTTCTAGCCAAAATTAATTTTAACAAGGTCGTTCAAACCATTGATTATAGCAGCAATCAAGTTGTTGTGAAAACAGCCAACGAAACATTTACAGCAGATCGAGTGATTGTCACCATACCTGTTAAATTACTACAAACAGGTGCAATCAACTTCATCCCAACCTTATCCAATAAGAAACAAAATGCCATCAATAATGTAACCGTTTGGGACGGCTGCAAAGCTTTTATCAAATTCTCTCAAAAATTTTATCCTGCCTTAGTCAGTTTTGATGTTACTCCAGCCAGTGCAGGGCAAAAGCTGTATTATGACGCAGCTTATGGTCAGAATACCAATGAGCATATCCTTGGCTTATTTGCAGTAGGAACAGGTACGCAGCCTTATGTAACCTTATCCGATAATGATTTGCGCGATTACATGCTTGATGAACTGGATGCTATTTTTAATGGACAAGCTTCCGCGAATTATGTAGCGCACATTTTTCAAAACTGGAATACAGAGCCTTATGCACAAGGAGCTTATGTCTACGATCAAGAAAGTTGGACAAGAATACAAACCTTGGGAACATCTGTAGACAATAAATTACATTTTGCAGGCGATGCCTATACCACAGGCAGTGATTGGAGTAGTGTGCACACGGCAGCGCGTTCGGCAAGACGGGCAGTAGAGGAGATGTTGGGCTAGAATGGTAGGAAAAGTTGATAATTGCTTATATTAGTAGGGTAGTAATATTTAAAATCAACGACCATGAACGACAAACTGTTTAAAATTAGTGTAGGAATCGTAGCCCTAGCCTTTACCATCATTTTCTGCATACTAATGATTCCGCCTTTGATGGAAAATCCAGATATTATTGGAGCCTTTGCCGCAGGCTTTGTCAATCCCTTTGCTTCGGGATATTCTACGGATGCCATTTGCTGTTGGATCGTTTTGCTGCTTTGGGTAATTTATGAAGCGCCCAAGGTAAAGCATGGTTGGTTTTGTTTGTTAATTGGAATTGTGCCTGGTGTGGCGGTTGGTTTTGCCTTGTATTTAATTTTGAGAATGAAGCAATTGGAATAAGAGTAGCAAGCGATTATTGCTCCTCCTTGATTGTACCACGCAGTCCCAGTTGTATCGCTTCCACATTCTTAATCTGCTGATTGATAATCGAAAAGCGCAACAAAGTTTTAAATTTATGAAAACCATGGACGCCACAAGCACCAGGGTTCATGTGCAGCGTACCAAATTCCTGATCGCGCATCACCTTGAGAATATGCGAATGCCCACAGATAAAGAGGGTAGGGCGATACCATTTTAGTTTGTTATAAATAAACTTGGGGTATTTGCCTGGATAACCGCCAATATGTGTCATATAAACCGTAATCCCTCGGCATTCGAAGTGCAGTTCTTTGGGATAACGTGCGCGCAATTGATGCCCGTCAATGTTGCCATAGACCGCACGCAATTTTTTGAAATCTTCTAACTTATCCGCTGTTTCGATGTTGCCAATATCACCTGCATGCCAAACTTGATCGCATTCTTCCAAGTATTCAAAGAGCGAGTCATCAATATGGCTGTGTGTATCGGAGATTAAACCTATGCGCATTGGATTGTATTTGTTAATTTATTGATATGCCAATGTATGGATGTGCCGTTTTGAAGATGAACCAACTTATTTGGTAAGTGTTGTTGATACTCAGTTCCTGCGATTCTATATCAATAAAATGAAACAATCCGCATCTCTTTACATCATCAAATTGGCATATCTTCAAATCAATACATCTATTTTAACTTGCCACCTGCTCAGGAGTTGTTGCCGTTTCTTTTGATTGACTCACTTGTTTCATACGAATACGCTGAATACCACTGAACAACAGCCCAAACATCATCAAAATACAACCCCACCAAACCAATTGGATGCCAGGGAAAATCAAGGCTTGGACAACGACATATTCACGCTTAGGTGTTTTGTCTTTGTATTCAATAACCACCTTTCCTTCACTAGGGATAATACCCGATAACTTAAAGGTTAATCCCAGTTTTTTCATTTCCGTAGGCAAGCTAAACTGTTGTCTACCACGAATGAAGTACAGTGCACGCGCTTCGTGTTCTTCCTGCGTGTTGATGTCTTTGATTTTCAGAACAGCCGTTACAGGAATGTCCCCTTCTTGGTGTTGATATTCTGGATGCTCATAAGTCGTTACATCGTTCTGCATATAAACCACATAATAGCGGTTGGTATAGAAGGTATCGCCTACAGCAATATGTTTGGCTATCCAAGCACTGGTATCATTTTTTGCTTCTGCTTCAGGATCGACAAATGCCCAGTGAGGAACTGCCAAGGTAAAGACATCTTGATGTAAATAGTGTTTAGTATTTGGATTGGCGGCACGGAATTTCAAACTACCATTGGGCAGCGTATCCCGCAAAACATTGGGCGTGGTTATAAAACGATCCACAATATTGCCTTGCTCATCTTTCTTAATGAAATTCAGTTCAAAAAACTGCGCATTGCCCTCACCCCAAGTCTTGGTATACGATACGGTAAATCCATCGCTCAATTGAACGCTTTGTCCAAAAGGAACCAAGATATTTTTATTCGTTTGTTTGTTCAAATCTCCCAACAAGCCTTCCAAATCTTTAGAAGCAAAAGGATCTTCGATGGCACGTTTTAGCGCTCCAGAGAAAACCACTCCAATGAGCATTACCCCAAAACCAATATGCGACATAGCAGAACCCGCTAGTTTCATATTTCCTTTGATAACAGCATAAATATAGCCTCCATTGGTAATCGCAGCAAAAATACCACAACCTACCAACAGCCAGTATTGCCAAGCCATAATCCCACTCCAATACATGATTGGAATGGTTAAAATAGCGCTCATTAATAATCCGCCAACAACATAGGTCATAAAACGTTTGCCCTGTTGTCCTTTGAAGCTTTCTCGTTTGTAGCCTAAAAATTGTGCAACACCCGATAGAATAGCGACCAAAATCCCAATCCATAATTGGAAGTTGTTATGATGTTCTACCACATCTTCTGGTGGGGCAATTTTTCCGCTGTCTAACAATTCGAATAATTCATAAAAACGCTCTAAGCCTGCAACTCCTTCTAGTCCGCTCGTAAGGCTTAATCCCCAACCAATAATGGTATCGAAAGGCTCAACAACGGCCAAGGCGTTGATTACGGGAATAGAGGTTGTAACGGTAATTAGACCCGATGAAAATAGCAAAACCAAAGCACCAACAAACATCCAAAATTCACGAGAGTAGGCGCTTTCTTCTTTTTTCGGTGCAGGGATATTTTTCCTTCTTGCATAATAAAAGCTAAGTCCCAAAACGGTCAAAGCCCCCATAAAAATAAGCATCTGCCATTCCAAGC